>PPCM01000037.1_pt1 | contig 301431 bp, 229 predicted proteins | sample 1555541 | NCBI WGS metagenome assembly PPCM01 (sample SAMN05284479, study PRJNA326546) | Marine sediment metagenome, whole genome shotgun sequencing project. | isolation source: marine sediment | place: Germany: Wadden Sea | collected 2012-09-05
CTACTGAGCGCGGGCATAGTTTTGAAAATCAGAGACAGCGGTCAATCCGCAACCGATTTGCACGGCTGGACTACACCACGCAGAGTTTTGAAAATCAGAGACAGCGGTCAATCCGCAACGAGATCGTGAACGAGAATCGAGGCAGTCAAAGTTTTGAAAATCAGAGACAGCGGTCAATCCGCAACGGCAAGGGGCGCAAGGTTGATCTGGCGGAGAGTTTTGAAAATCAGAGACAGCGGTCAATCCGCAACATTGGCTTTTAAGTGGCGATGGGTCGATGAAGTTTTGAAAATCAGAGACAGCGGTCAATCCGCAACGCGGACTACCATCAGGAGCTCGCCAATTATAGTTTTGAAAATCAGAGACAGCGGTCAATCCGCAACTTTGGCAAACTGAGTTTTTTCGCCTATAAAAGTTTTGAAAATCAGAGACAGCGGTCAATCCGCAACAACGGCGATGCCGTCAACGACTCTTATTCGAGTTTTGAAAATCAGAGACAGCGGTCAATCCGCAACGGTCTGCGCCCGCTCATTGGATCGTTTCCAAGTTTTGAAAATCAGAGACAGCGGTCAATCCGCAACTGGCTACGTTCGACTACTGAGCGCGGGCATAGTTTTGAAAATCAGAGACAGCGGTCAATCCGCAACCGCCGCCCGGCATCACTGCCGACACCATCGAGTTTTGAAAATCAGAGACAGCGGTCAATCCGCAACTTGAAATGCAAAAGAAGACTGGTCGTGCAAAGTTTTGAAAATCAGAGACAGCGGTCAATCCGCAACTGTGATCAGTCGGCGGTGCGTGGATCTGCAAGTTTTGAAAATCAGAGACAGCGGTCAATCCGCAACTTGGTCGTCTTTTTAGTAGGAACTTCTTTCAGTTTTGAAAATCAGAGACAGCGGTCAATCCGCAACTCATTTCTTCTGTTGGAATGATGCGCGATCAGTTTTGAAAATCAGAGACAGCGGTCAATCCGCAACCCTCGGGAGGCAATGCTGGAGCTGGCTCTTAGTTTTGAAAATCAGAGACAGCGGTCAATCCGCAACGCCTCAAGTGGGATCGTTGCGAAACCGTCGAGTTTTGAAAATCAGAGACAGCGGTCAATCCGCAACACCGTTCAACCGTTGGCGCAGCTTGTCCAAAGTTTTGAAAATCAGAGACAGCGGTCAATCCGCAACCGGTCGACGTAGTGTGTGCGAGCGAGGAGAAGTTTTGAAAATCAGAGACAGCGGTCAATCCGCAACCGCCCCGACTTATCCGCGTGCCCAAGGTAGAGTTTTGAAAATCAGAGACAGCGGTCAATCCGCAACTGGTGCGCTCTGTTGTGTCGTCCGTGGGTGAGTTTTGAAAATCAGAGACAGCGGTCAATCCGCAACCTGCCTGAGTCAATCCGCAAGCTCGCGGCTAGTTTTGAAAATCAGAGACAGCGGTCAATCCGCAACTCCGCTGGCTTCAAGGCCGAGGCTGGATGAAGTTTTGAAAATCAGAGACAGCGGTCAATCCGCAACCAACGGCAGGTGCTGCTTGAAAGGCTGAAGAGTTTTGAAAATCAGAGACAGCGGTCAATCCGCAACGGGAATTTCGATGCCTACAGCAGTGAGCAGAGTTTTGAAAATCAGAGACAGCGGTCAATCCGCAACTTGCAGCGCGATTTTGAATTTGATCGCTGTAGTTTTGAAAATCAGAGACAGCGGTCAATCCGCAACGCCTATAAGCAAATGAGGGTGTTTTGCATTAGTTTTGAAAATCAGAGACAGCGGTCAATCCGCAACTGCGTAGGCGGGTCACTCCTGTGCTTCGCAAGTTTTGAAAATCAGAGACAGCGGTCAATCCGCAACCCCGCCAAGTGATTGGCGGGCTCACGGGGGAGTTTTGAAAATCAGAGACAGCGGTCAATCCGCAACGGCGGCTCAGAGGGCTTAGAAGGTTCTTGTAGTTTTGAAAATCAGAGACAGCGGTCAATCCGCAACTGACTGTGCAGCGCGCCACGAGTAGCACTGAGTTTTGAAAATCAGAGACAGCGGTCAATCCGCAACCTCGCACGGCCGAAACTTCTGATCCGCCCAAGTTTTGAAAATCAGAGACAGCGGTCAATCCGCAACCGAAGTATCACACGGGGATCAGCCCCTTTGAGTTTTGAAAATCAGAGACAGCGGTCAATCCGCAACCCCAGGGGCGGAGCCTCCCGAGCTGTCGACAGTTTTGAAAATCAGAGACAGCGGTCAATCCGCAACTAGCCCTCGACCAAGGCAGAGAGGGCGCATAGTTTTGAAAATCAGAGACAGCGGTCAATCCGCAACACTGGCATTCTGAGAAAGCCACTCGCTACGAGTTTTGAAAATCAGAGACAGCGGTCAATCCGCAACGACTGCGAGCCAACCTACGGGAAGGTTCTTAGTTTTGAAAATCAGAGACAGCGGTCAATCCGCAACGCGTGGGGGCGACGGGTTCAACGTGTCCGTAGTTTTGAAAATCAGAGACAGCGGTCAATCCGCAACGAGAGCGGAGAAGTCCTTCGCGTCGATGGCAGTTTTGAAAATCAGAGACAGCGGTCAATCCGCAACCGCTCACCATCCAGCACCATGCCCGAAAGCAGTTTTGAAAATCAGAGACAGCGGTCAATCCGCAACCGACAGGATTACAGTGACCGAGTCAGCTCGAGTTTTGAAAATCAGAGACAGCGGTCAATCCGCAACCCATTGTCCACTTCGTCACAAAGGGAAATTAGAGATAGCGGTCTGTCTGCAATTGGTAAGCTCCTTGTGCGCTCCCTTGCGAAGTTATCGAAGCGCTTCAATGGCTGGCTTTTTGGACAATCTCTCGATTGGCAAGCGTAAGGTGAATAGGCTTCCTCCGCCTTCGGAGCTTTCGGCGGAGAGCGTGCCCCCTAGTTGCTCGGCCATTTTTCGGGCAACGGCGAGTCCGAGTCCTGTGCCTGGTGTGGCTGGGTTCTTCTCTTGGGGAAGCTGTGTGTAGGGCTGAAAAACGCTTTCCAAGGAGTCGGCGTCGATGCCGACGCCTGTATCTTTGACCTTGAATTGGATGTGGTCGCTTCCGTCTTTTTCTACGGATATCTCGATTGTGCCGGCTGGTGTGTACTTCCTAGCGTTGCTGATTAGATTATTCAGTATTTGCTGTAGAAACCGTTGATCTGAGGTGATCATCGGGAGGTTTTTATCAATGGTGACTGATAATTCTAAGCCTTTATTGGCGATCGATTGCCCATACAGCTTGACCGCTTTGTTTACGCAGGCGGCAGGGTCGACCTCGCACCATTTGATTTCCATCTGTCCTGACTCGATTTTTGCGCTGTCGAGAAGGTCGTTGAGTATCTCCAGCATACTTTCCGTGCCGTCCAGAATGATTTTCGCCATTTCTTTGGTTTCTTCATCCTTGGCTTCGCTGTGGATAATTTGAGTGAAGCCCATAATCGCATTGAGTGGGTTGCGGATCTCGTGGCTGGTGTGGGCGAGTAAGAGGTCTTTCGATTTATTGGCATCGAGTATCTTCGTAAATTCCTTTTGCAGACGCATGCGCTCGTTTATCTCGTCCGTGACGTCCGCCGCGATGGAGTGGAACTCAATGACCTCTCCATGTGCATCTCTGCGCGATACGTTGTTCCATTTGCACCAAATGATCCGGCCGTCCTTAGTGCAGTTCTCATTGATTTGCGAGTGTGTGGCGTTTTTCTGTAATGCAGCTTTTCCCTCGTTGATCTTATCCGAGGAGCTTTCGGGGATCAAAAAGTCGTTGGCGGTTGTGCCGATCACTTCCTCTGCAGTCCATCCGAAGAGCTTTTCAGCTTCGTGATTCCACTCGCGGATCCGTAGCTCGGTGTCCCATACGATGAAGGCGAGGGGTGCATCTGTATAGAGGCTTCGATATTCTTCTTCGCGGTGGACTAATGTCTGGTCGCCGTGTTTTCTCCGTTCGATCTCGAGTTCGAGCTCCCTTTTTAATTTGAATTGGTGGTAGGTGCAAATGCTGAGCAATGCGATGCACGCGAGTGAGATGCCGAGGACTTGTAGGAAGGGGGCGAGCGGGAACGGCGCGGTCTGCTTGTAGAGCATGTCGTCGATGTTGACAGGCTCAGATAGCATGCCCTCCTCCTTAAGGATCTTGGCGATGTGCGCCCACCGCTTGGGATTCATGTGGCCGAGTGCCACCATATCGGGGCGGATGAGTTCGTAGGACTTCTCTGCTTCGTATGTAAGCTCCGCCTTCGACTTTCGGGTCGAATACTTTTTCAGAATTAAATCAATGATCTCTTCGGGGTGCTCCAGTGCGTAGTCCCAGCCCTGTAAGCTGGCTTCCCTGAAAAGCTCAACCTGTTCAGGGTTATCCGCTATGTGGGACTCCATGGTGAAGAGTGCGTCTCCGTAGAAATCGATCCCCACTGATTGTGGATTGAAGATGATGGGGTGGATGCCGTCGTCGATCAGTGAGATCGGCTCGTTTGTGATATATCCTGAGATTGCCTGTACTTTGTTTTCAACGAGTGCTTGATGGGATAATTCATGAGGGACGAATTCGATTTGATTGGTGGGCACTTGCTGGTCCTTTAACATCGAGATGAGATCGGCGCTGCCATCTTGAATCATGACTTTCTTGCCCACTAAATCGTGGATTGTTGTCACGCCGGCTTCTTCGCTGGAGATGAGTGCGAGGGGCGAATGCTGAAAAATGACGGCAAGCGCTACGACGGCATGACCTTCTGCGCGGAGGCGAGCGATGTCTGATGTGGCGACCCCATATTCGGCTTCTCCATCGATTACGGCTTGAACTGGACTCTTTCCAGGCTGTGCCTCCACGAACTCGACTTCGAGTCCGACATCAGCATAGTAACCTTTTTCGGCGGCCGCATAGTAGCCGGCGAATTGAAACTGATGGAGCCACTTGAGCTGTAGTTTTACTTTTTCCAGGCCATACGAACTCGTTCCACCTAGAAGGCAGACCATAACTATGAAAATGTACTTCATCTTGGCCACGCGAAATCCTGTAAACATACTGTCGAATCTTGGTGTTCTGTAAAGAGTCTATTCGATTGCCCTTGATTTTCGGATTAAACAGATACTATGCCTAGAGAATGTCCGAAAGCTGGAAAATTGCCGCCTTTTATCATTTTACCGATCTGCCCGACCGCGATGCGTGGGCGGAGCGTCTGGTCGATCATGGACTCGGGGTGGGGTTGCGCGGCACGATCATTTTTGCGCCAGAGGGGGTGAATTCCACATGTGCCGGATCGCACGAGGCGATCGACGCGACGATTGCTCTATTAAAGGCGGATCCACGCTTCAAGGCCATGGAGGTGAAGTACTCTTTTGCGGATTTTAACCCATTTCCAAAGTTTAAGGTCAAAAAGAAGCCGGAGATTGTCACTTTTCGTCAAGACGGTGCTGATCCGCGCGAGGATGTGGGCACCTACCTCGATCCCGAGGAGTGGAACGATCTGATCGCTGATCCCGATGTGATCACGATCGATACACGCAACGACTACGAAGTCGAGGTGGGGCAGTTCAAGGGGGCGATTAACCCGAAGACGGACGATTTTACCGCATTTGCCAAGTTTGTGGACGAGCACTTGGCCTCTCAAAAGGGCAAGAAGATCGCAATGTACTGTACCGGTGGTATACGCTGCGAGCGTTCGACCGCTTATTTAAAGCAGAAGGGGTTTAAGGACGTTTACCACCTCAAGGGGGGCATTTTGCGGTATTTGGAGATGATGCCGAAAGATCAGAGCCTCTGGGAGGGGGATTGCTTCGTATTCGACTACCGGGTGGCCGTAGATCACGACTTGAAGCCCGCCAAGTGGAAAATCGACCCCGAAACCAGCCATCCGGAGCCTATGTCGGACGACGAAATCGAAAAAATCGCCGAACGTCGCCGCAGCGGAGCCATCTTTAAGAAGCCTTATACCGTTTAGGGACGGATCGCGCGTTTTGTGCCATGCGATTCATTTGGGCAGGAGTCGGCCGTTTTACGGGTCAATTTTCGGCTCTATCCCGCTCCAGCAGTGAAATTTAGCCGACATTCATTTTTTTGAAATAAGTATTGACTGAGTAGGGGGTGGGAGGCACTTTCGCGGGCTTTCCAAAATTCAACCCTTCTGCGCGTTGGATTGTCGGCTCTTTACATTCTTATATCATCATTTTGCGATGTGCCCTTGTAGCTCAGTGGTAGAGCGCATCCTTGGTAAGGATGAGGTCGGCGGTTCAATCCCGCTCGAGGGCTCCATCTCGGATCAACGAACAACTCAACTAAACAATCTCTCAACACTAAATAACATCAATCATGGCTAAGGAAACATTCGAAAGAACAAAACCACACGTCAATGTCGGCACTATCGGTCACATTGACCACGGTAAGACAACTACAACAACTGCGATCCTCAAGGTTCAAGCAGACAAAGGCTTGGCTCAGTTCAAGTCCTATGCTGACATCGCCAAGGGCGGCACAGTTCGTGACGCGACAAAGACAGTGACTATCGCTGTGGCACACGTTGAGTATGAGACCGAAGGTCGTCACTACGCACACGTTGACTGCCCAGGTCACGCTGACTTCGTTAAGAACATGATCACTGGTGCTGCTCAAATGGACGGCGCGATCCTCGTTGTTTCCGCTGCAGACGGCCCTATGCCTCAAACTCGCGAGCACATCCTTTTGGCTCGTCAGGTTGGTGTTCCTACCATCGTTGTATGGCTCAACAAGGTTGACCTTCTCGATGACGAAGAGCTTCTTGAGCTTGTTGAAATGGAAGTCCGCGACCTTCTTTCCAAGTATGAGTATCCTGGTGATGACATCACTATCGTTCGTGGTTCTGCAACTGCAGCCCTCGAAGACAAGCCAGGCGGTGCTGAAGCAATCACAGCTCTTATGGATGCGATTGACACAGATATCGCTGAGCCTGCTCGCGAAATCGACAAGCCTCTCCTCATGTCTGTTGAAGACGTTTTCTCCATCACAGGTCGTGGCACGGTAGCCACTGGCCGTATCGAGCGTGGTGTCGTCAAGGTTGGCGAAGAAATCGAAATCGTCGGTATGGGCGACACTCAAAAGACCACTGTTACTGGTGTTGAGATGTTCCGTAAGCAACTCGATCAAGGTATGGCCGGCGATAACGTTGGTATCCTTCTTCGTGGTATCGATAAGGACGCAATCGAGCGTGGCCAAGTTATCGCCAAGCCTGGTTCGATCACTCCTCACACAACTGCTAAGGCTGAGCTCTACGTCCTGTCTAAGGATGAAGGTGGTCGTCACACTCCTTTCTTCGATGGCTACCGTCCTCAGTTCTTCTTCGGAACAGCTGACGTCACTGGTATCATCAAGTGCCCAGAGGGTGTTGAAATGGTTATGCCTGGTGATAACCTTACCGTCGAAATCGACCTTGGTAAGAAGATCGCTATGGAAGCCGGACAACGTTTCGCCATCCGCGAAGGTGGCCGCACTATCGGTGCCGGTCGTATCGTAGAGGTGATCAAGTAGTCACTTCGCATACCGATTCCAGTTTTCGCCGAGGGCTCTATATGGGCCCTCGGCTTCACTGTTATTTTATAGAATATATCCCAAAATTTACAGGAGAGTAGTTCAATTGGTAGAGCAACGGTCTCCAAAACCGTAAGTTGGGGGTTCGAGTCCCTCCTCTCCTGCCATTTTTAATTTTTCATGAAAAATCCATTCACAAGCATCCGTCTCTTCTATAAAGAGACGATGACCGAGCTCAAAAAGGCGTCTTGGCCTTCGAAAACTGAGCTGCGCGATTCGACAGTCGTTGTCCTTGTTGCGACTGCGATCCTTGGTACGTATATCGCGCTCATCGATTTTTCGCTTATGAATGGTGTCGAGCTGCTCACCTCTTGGGTGCGCTAGTGCCGACTCTCCCTTTTCCGACTTTCCGCCCTCACCGGCTTCATTTTCCGTCTTAGACTCCACAATGTCCGATTCCTCTTCCATCACAGGCCCCCGCTGGTATGCCGTGCAGACTCTCTCCAACCAAGAGGGCAAGGCTAAGAAATATCTCGATAAGTTCATCGCGATCGAAGAGATGGATGACTACGTCTTTGACGTGCTGATGCCGACCGAGACCGTAACTGAGGTCAAGAGCGGCAAGAAGAGCACCAAAACCCGTAAATTCTACCCTGGCTACATTTTCGTCAACATGCGTCTTTATGACGATGACGGTAAGCTGCTGCAAAAGCCTTGGTATTTCGTCCGTGAGGGACACGGCGTTATTAATTTTGTCGGCGGCGACCGCCCGACTCCGTTGAAGAAGAGCGAAATCGATCGCATCCTCAACCAAGTCGAAGAAGCCGAAGGTAAAGAAAAGCCGAAGATCGAATACGAGATCGGCGAAATGGTCAAAGTCAACGACGGTCCGTTCGCGAACCTCGTCGGCAAAATCGAGGAAATCGACCCAGACCGGGGCAAGCTCAAGGTTTCCGTATCTATTTTCGGGCGTTACACGCCTGTTGAACTTGAATACTGGCAAGTCCAGAGAACAGAAGAAAGCTAACCAGACATGTCTAAGAAAATCACAGGTCAAATCCGTTTACAACTGCCTGCCGGCGCTGCGAATCCCGCACCTCCCGTCGGACCTGCACTGGGTGCACAAGGCGTTAACATCATGGGGTTCTGTAAGGAATTCAATGCCAAGACCAAGGATCAAGCAGGCATGATTTTGCCCTGTGTGATCACCGTCTATGCAGACCGTTCTTTCAGTTTCATCCTTAAGTCGCCACCCGCTGCGATTCTCCTTAAGAAGGCCGCCGGTATCGCCAAGGGCTCCGGTGTTCCTAATAAGGACAAGGTCGGCAAGGTGACTCGCAAGCAAGTTCTCGAGATCTGTGAGATCAAGAAGAACGACCTGAATGCGAAGAACGAAGACGCCGCATTCAACATTATCGCAGGCACCGCGCGCTCCATGGGGCTCGAAGTCGTCGGATAATTTTTCACGCAATTTACACGGAAGCCCCTCCGGTTTTCGGTTTAACCACAATAGAGATATAACAATGGCCACCCAGCAAATTAAGGGAAGCAAACGCTATCGTAAATCTGTCGAAATGACAGATCTCACGAAGACTTACTCGGTCGAAGAAGCGTCTGCGTTACTCAATACACTACCTAAGGCGAAGTTCGACGAAACAGTCGAAATTTACGCCCACCTCGCAGTCGATCCTCGCAAGAGTGATCAGATGGTGCGCGGCACAGTTAAGCTTCCTCAGGGAAGTGGTAAGACTGTTCGTGTCATTGTCTTCACCGAAAACCCGGAAGAAGCTCTCGCTGCTGGCGCAGAGGAAGCAGGCCTCGACGAATTGATCGAGAAGGTCACCGGCGGATGGATTGACTTTGATGTCGCGATTTCCACCACCAGCGCAATGAAGAGCGTCCGTAAGGTCGCCCGTGTGCTTGGCCCCCGCGGCTTGATGCCCAATCCTAAGTCTGGCACTGTGACCGACGATATCCCTGCGGGTATCGACGAAGTCAAAGCTGGCCGTGTCGAGTTCAAGATGGATAAGACTGCCAATGTCGCCATCATCGTCGGCAAGCGTTCCTTCACTCCTGAGCAAATCACAGAGAATGTGAATGCTGCAGTGAAGGCACTCCTCGATTCACGCCCCAAGGTTGCGACTGGTAAATACATCAAGAGCCTCACTTTGAGCGCGACGATGAGCCCAGGCCTCGTTGTGGACGCCACCGAATTCAACAAAAGCTAAGGAGGTACACATCACATGAGACCAGAAAAACAATATCTCGTTGAAGAGGTGAGTTCTCACCTTAACAAATCTGACTACGTTTACCTCGCTAACTACGAGCGTATTACTGTCGACGAAATCGCTGAACTGCGTGCCTCTCTCGAAGAGCACAACGCTGAGTTCCACGTCGTGAAGAACAGCATCTTCAATGTGGCTGCCACTGCGAAGGACTATCCTGACATGAGCGAGCACCTCACTGGTCAGACTGCGATCATCGTAGGTGGTGAAAACCCCTCCGGTGTGGCCAAGCTGATCGGCGAATTCTTCAAGAAGAAGGACAAGGTCGAGCTGAAAGCGGGCGTGTTGAATGAGAAGATCCTTGAAAAGGATCAGATCGAAGCACTCGCTAAGCTCCCCGGCCTCGAATCGCTCCGTGCACAGCTCCTCGGCTTGCTCAACCAGCCGGGCACCAGCCTCGTTCGCGTCTTCAATGCAGTTCCACAATCCGTCGTCAATGTTCTGCAAGCCAAAGTGCGTGCAGAAAACGGCGAGTAATCGTAATCCAAACACTTTTAGCCGTTCGCTCTTCGCACCTGCGGGAGCGGCGGCCTAAAAACCAACATCAACCAATAATACGGTTAGGAGGAATTCGCCTCTTAAATACCCCGACTCTCGGGGTGCTAACCAATTGAAAGGTAAAATACCATGGCAATCACAAAAGAAGAAGTCGTCGAGTGGCTCTCCGCACAAACCGTGCTCGAAGTCGCTGATCTCGTTAAAGAACTCGAAGAGAAGTGGGGCGTAAGCGCTGCTGCTCCTGTTGCTGTCGCTGCTGGCCCTGCTGCTGGTGGTGCCGCTGAAGCCGTTGAAGAAAAGGATGAGTTCGATGTCATCCTTAAGGCTGCTGGCGCCAACAAGATCGCTTCGATTAAGGAAGTCCGCGCTATCACAGGTCTCGGCCTGAAGGAAGCTAAGGATCTCGTCGAAGGTGCACCTAAGCCTGTTAAGGAAGGCTGCTCCAAGGACGAAGCTGAAGAGATCAAGAAGAAGCTCGAAGCTGCCGGCGCTGAAGTCGAATTGAAGTAATCTTGGGAACTCCCTGTTATATTCAATAGTCACAAAATTTCACAGTTAGGTGGGCTCACCCAAATCGGGTGAGCCACGCCTAGCTGTTTTTTGCATTTCCGCTGAGATTCGCTCAGCAACCTCTCAGAACACTCTCATTTTATACCGTCACCCGGACATCCATTATGTCAAAGCGCACAAATTTCGGTCAACTCAAGGAAGTTATCCAGCCACCCAACCTGATTGAAAATCAGGTCGATTCCTACAAGGAATTTCTCCAAATGGAGTTGGCACCTACACAACGGAAGCCTATCGGGCTTGAAGCCGTTTTTTCCGAGGTCTTCCCGATCGAAAGCTATGACAGCCGCTGCCATCTTGAGTATGTCAGTTACAACGTCACACCACCTCGCGAGACAGAGATCGAAGCGATCCGCGAGGGTGTCACGTATTCCGTGTCGCTTTATGTGAAGCTTCGCCTGCGCGAAGAAGACCACATCAAAGACGAAGAAATTTACATGGGCGAGCTGCCCATGGTGTCCGAGCGTGGCTCGTTCATCATCAATGGCGCCGAGCGCGTCATCGTCAGTCAGCTCCACCGCTCGCCTGGTATCGCTTTCGAAGAGAGCGTGCACACCTCCGGCAAGATCCTTCATGCCTTCCGTATCATTCCTGATCGCGGCACATGGCTCGAAGTGCAGTTTGACCAAAACGATCTGCTCTACGTTTACCTCGACCGTCGCCGTCGTCGTCGTAAGTTCCTCCTCACCACGCTCCTGCGTGCCATGGGTTACGGTTCCGATGCGGAGATCCTCAACCTCTTCTACGAGATGGATGAGATCACAGTGGCCGACGCTCTCAAGCGCGACTCTGTCTCCAACCTCGTTTTGACCGAAGACATCGTCGATGCTGATAAGGGCGTCGTTCTTGCGCGCGCTTTCGAGCCGCTCACCAAGACCATCGTTCGCTCGTTCGAAAAGGCTGGCCTCAAGAAGGTCGTGGCCATCGACACCACCGTCGACGACGGCGCGATTATCCGCTGCCTGAAGAAGGATCCGACTCAAAACGAAGAAGAAGCGCTCAAAGACATCTACAAGCGCCTCCGCCCTGGTGAGCCGCCCACAACTGCAAATGCCAAGGCATTGCTCAAACGTCTCTTCCAAGATCCACGCCGCTACGACCTTGGTCGGGTAGGGCGCTACAAGCTCAACCAAAAGCTGAAGATGGATACCGATCTTGAGTTCCGCGTGATCGGAGCTGAAGACGTGGTTGAAGCCACTAAATACCTGACCCGCCTCAAGCGTGGTGATGGCACACTCGACGATATTGACCACTTGGGCAGCCGTCGTGTGCGCACCGTAGGTGAGCTCCTCGCCAACCAATGCCGTGTCGGCCTCGCCCGCACCGAGCGTTTGGTTAAAGAGCGCATGACTCTCTACGATCAAAGCGTCGATTCGATCTCCCCTCAAAAGCTGATCAACCCGAAGGCACTTTCTACGGTGATCCGCGATTTCTTCGCACGTAGCCAGCTGTCTCAGTTCATGGACCAAATTAATCCTTTGGCCGAGCTGACTCACAAGCGTCGTCTCTCCGCACTCGGACCCGGTGGTTTGAATCGTGAGCGCGCCGGCTTCGAAGTTCGCGACGTTCACCCATCGCACTATGGTCGTATCTGCCCGATTGAGACTCCTGAAGGTCCCAACATCGGTCTGATCAACTCTCTGTCTCTTTACTCACGCATTAACGAGTTCGGTTTCATCGAAACTCCGTATCGCAAGGTGGTGAATGGCAAGGTGCTCGACGATGTCGAATACCTCAACGCCGACCAAGAAGAGCCTTACATGATTGCTCAGGCCAACTCCGAGTTGGATAAGAACAGCAATCTCGTCGGTCGCGTGACTTGCCGTAATCAGGACGAAGTTCTCGAACTCACTCCAGAAGAGGTGCACTACATGGACGTCTCGCCGAAGCAGCTTGTTTCGGTTGCAGCCGGCCTCATCCCGTTCCTCGAGCACGATGACGCTAACCGCGCACTCATGGGCTCGAACATGCAACGTCAAGGCGTGCCCCTTCTTCAGTCAGAATCCCCATTCGTGGGCACCGGTATTGAAGAGCGCGTCGCGATCGACTCCAAGACCGTTGAAGTCGCCGATATCGACGGCATCATCGCTCAAGTCGACGCCAACCGCATCGTACTGACTAAGGACGGCGAGCTCCCCGCCAAGGCGAAGGACATCAAGACCGATCCTAAGAAGGACATCTACGTTTACGATCTTCGTAAGTTCATGCGCTCCAATGCGGGCACATGCTTCAATCAGAAGCCCATCGTTTCTCGCGGACAGCCCGTCAAGAAGGGCGACATCCTCGCCGACGGTGCTTCCACCGAAGACGGCGAACTCGCCATCGGTCGTAACATTCTGGTGGCTTTCATGCCATGGAATGGTTACAACTTCGAGGATGCGATCCTGATTTCTGAGAAGATCGTCAAAGACGATATCTTTACTTCGATTCACGTCGACGAGTTCGAAGTCACTGCGCGTGACACCAAGCTCGGTCCCGAAGAAATCACTCGTGACATCCCCAACGTCGGTGAAGAAGCCCTCAAGGATCTCAATCATGACGGTGTCATCCGCGTAGGTGCCGAGGTCAAGCCAGGCGATATCCTCGTTGGTAAGATCACTCCGAAGTCCGAGACTGAACTCGCTCCCGAGGAAAAACTCCTCCGCGCGATTTTCGGTGAGAAAGCTGCTGACGTTAAGGACACCTCTTTGGTCGTTCCATCGGGCGTTCGCGGTATCATCATGGACGTGAAGGTTTCTGCCCGCGTTGATGGCGAGCCTGAGCAAATGTCTGCTTCCGACCGCCGCCGCCAAGTTAAGAAGATCAACGAAGAATACCGCTCACAGAGCGATAAGCTCCGCGAAGATCTGACTGAAGCCCTCTCCAACATCCTGCTCGGTGAAAAGATCCCGCTCGATGTGAAGAACGGCGATACGGACGAAATCATCATTCCGGCCAACCGCAAGATCACCAAAACCTTGCTCCGCCGCCTTGCTGCTGTCTCTAAGGACATCGAGATCGATCCTTCACCGGTGAAGATCAAGATCATGGAGATCGTCAACAACTACCAAGGTAAGTTCGACGAGCTCGACTTCGACCGCGAGCGCAAGATCGAAGGCGTTGAGTCTGGCGAAGATGCCGATCAAGGCGTCGTCAAGAGCGTGAAGGTCTACATCGCCAAGAAGCGTAAGATGCAGGTCGGTGATAAGATGGCTGGTCGTCACGGTAATAAGGGTGTGGTCGCCAAGATCGTTCCCGAAGAGGACATGCCTCACCTTCCCGACGGCACTCCAATTGAGATCTGCTTGAATCCACTCGGCGTTCCATCTCGTATGAACGTGGGACAGGTTCTTGAGACTCACCTCGGTTGGGCCTGTAAGAAGCTCGGCCTCAAGGTCGCGACTCCTGTCTTTGACGGTATCAGCGAAGCTAAGGTGCGTGAGTATCTCGAAGAAGCAGGTCTGCCATCTACTGGTAAGAGCATTCTTTATGATGGTCGCACTGGCGAAGAGCTCAATCAAGAGGTCGTTGTCGGCTACATGTATATGCTGAAGCTCAACCACTTGGTTGCTTCCAAGATCCACGCTCGTGCGGTCGGCCCTTACTCCCTTATCACTCAGCAGCCGCTCGGTGGTAAGGCACAGTATGGTGGTCAGCGTTTCGGGGAGATGGAAGTCTGGGCGCTCGAAGCGTATGGCGCTGCCTACACGCTTCAGGAGTTGCTCACCGTCAAGTCCGACGATGTCGCAGGTCGCACACGCATCTACGAATCGCTCGTTAAGGGTGACAACAGTTTACAAGCGGGAACGCCTCAGTCGTTCAACGTTTTGATGAAGGAAATCCAAAGTCTCTGTCTCGATGTCCGACTCGGCTCCGAAGGGAAGTTCGAGCTCGACTCCGCGATCGACGTCTAAGGCCACCATTCACCGCAACATTTCAAAAAAGGTTTACTAAATGAGCAACGAAGTAGCACGCGACGTCCTAGGCTATGAAGCCACCAAATCATTCGACCGTGTCGGCATTACAGTCGCCGCGCCCGAGGCCATCCGTGAATGGTCCCGTGGGGAGGTGAAAAATCCTGAAACGATCAACTACCGCACATTCAAGCCGGAGCCGGGCGGTCTTTTCTGCCAGCGCATCTTCGGCCCCGTGCGCGACTACGAGTGCGCCTGTGGCAAATACAAGCGCATCAAGTATAAGGGTGTGATCTGCGACCGCTGCGGCGTCGAAGTCACCGTCTCCCGCGTTCGCCGTGACCGCATGGGGCACATCGAGCTGGCCGTTCCTGTTTCGCACATCTGGTTCTTGAAGAGCATGCCCAGCCGCCTCGGCTTGCTGCTCGACATCACCGCCCGTAATCTGGAGCGCGTCATCTACTACGAGAACTATCTCGTTATCGATCCGGGCAAGACACCTCTTGAAGAGCGCGCGCTCCTCACAGAGCAAGAGTATCTCCAAGCTCAAGACGAGTATGGTGAAGATTCTTTCGTCGCCCGCATGGGTGCCGAGGCCGTTCGTGATGCCCTCGCACTGGTTGACCTTGAGTCCACCGTCGCCGAGCTACACGAGCAAATGCACGCCACTCGCTCAAAGCAGATCAAGAAGAAGATTTCCAAGCGCCTGAAGACGATCCAAGGCTTCATGGAGTCCGGCACTCGCCCTGAGTGGATGGTTCTTGAAGTGCTTCCAGTTATCCCACCGGATCTTCGTCCGCTGGTTCCTCTTGAAGGTGGCCGTTTTGCGACTTCCGATTTGAACGACCTCTACCGTCGTGTGATCAACCGTAACAACCGTCTGAAGAATCTTCTCTCGCTGAAGACTCCCGACGTGATCATCCACAATGAGAAGCGCATGCTGCAAGAAGCAGTCGACGCGCTCTTCGATAATGGTCGTCACGGTCGCGCCGTCACTGGTGCGGGTAACCGCCCGCTCAAGTCGCTTTCCGACATGCTCAAGGGCAAGCAAGGCCGCTTCCGTCAGAATCTTCTTGGTAAGCGCGTCGACTATTCCGGTCGTTCCGTGATCGTCACCGGCCCTGAGCTTAAGCTCAACCAGTGTGGTCTGCCTAAGAAGATGGCACTCGTCCTCTTCGAGCCATTCATCATCCGCCGCCTCAAAGAGCTCGGCTTCGTGCACACCGTTCGCGGCGCACGTAAGATGATCGAAAAGCAGTCGCCTGAAGTTTGGGATATTCTTGAAGAAGTCACCAAAGGCCACCCGGTTCTCTTGAATCGTGCGCCCACGCTTCACCGTCTTTCGATTCAGGCCTTCGAGCCTGTGCTTATCGAAGGTGATGCGATCCGCGTCCACCCGCTCGTCTGCACAGCGTATAATGCTGACTTCGACGGTGACCAAATGGCGGTCCACGTGCCTCTCTCACTCGAAGCAGTGATGGAAGCCAAGACCCTCATGATGGCGACGCACAATATCTTCTCGCCCTCCAGCGGTAAGCCGATTCTGACGCCCTCGCAGGACATCGTCCTCGCATCTTACTTCCTCACGCTCGACCCACCGGTCAAGCCTGTCGAAGGCAAACGCCTGCCCATGATCGTCGACGCCGACGAGTTGGATACAGCCGTTGTTGATGGTGCATTGAAGGTGCACGACTGGATCATGTTCATCAATCCGGACTTCGAAAAAGAAGGCACGGTCTATGGCCGCTCGGACAAGAAGGTTATCCGCACCACAGTGGGGCGCGTTATCTTCAACACCATCTGGCCGAATGAGCTCGGTTTCGTTAATTTCCCTGTGCCCAAAGGCAAGTTGGGTGACCTTATTCTCGATACCTACAAGACAGTAGGCCGCGAGCGCACGGTTACCACGCTCGATCGCCTCAAGGATACTGGCTTCAAGGTCGCGACGCTGGCTGGTGTTTCCATCGGTATCGACGACATGATCATCCCGCCGAGCAAGCCTGCCATCGTGAAGGCTTCTCGCAAGCGTATCGACGAAGTCGAAGGGCAGTATAAGAAGGGTATCATCACCGAAGGTGAGCGTTACAATAAGATCATCGACATCTGGACGGGTTGCACCGACGACATCGCTAAGGCGGTGTTCGAAGAACTTAAGTCCAACGGTGGCAAAGATACTGTGAATCCCGTTTACTTGATGATGGATTCCGGTGCTCGTGGTAACAAGCAACAGGTTCGTCAGCTTTGCGGAACTCGTGGTTTGATGGCCAAGCCCTCCGGTGAAATTATCGAACGTCCGATTCTTTCCTCCTTCCGCGAAGGTCTCTCCGTTCTGGAATACTTCATCTCCACTCACGGTGCTCGTAAGGGTCTCGCCGATACCGCGCTTAAGACTGCGGATGCCGGTTACCTCACTCGTAAGCTCTGTGACGTCGCTATGGACTGCATCATCGAAGACTTCGACGATGGCAACCGCGACGGTGTCTGGAAGTATGCGATCTACGAAGGTGACGACGAAATCGTTTCCCTCTACGACCGTATCGTCGGCCGCTGCTCGTCCAACGACATCAAGAATCCGCTTAATCCCGATGAGTTCCTCGTTAAGAATGGCGAGCTCATCTCCGAAGAAGCCGCTCGTAAGATCGAAGACGTCGGCGTCGAGCGTGTGAAGGTGCTTTCCGCACTCACCACTCGTAAGAAGGTCGGCATCACCGCACTCGAATACGGTATCAACCCTGCATACGCTGCAATGGTTGAGCGTGGCGCGTCTGTCGGTATCATCGCTGCTCAGTCGATCGGTGAGCCCGGCACGCAGCTCACCATGCGTACTTTCCACATCGGTGGTATCGCGTCTGGTGTTCTTAAGAATCCCGAAATCAAGATCCGCACCGGTGGTAAAGTCGTTTACAAGGGGCTCCGTATTGTGCAGACTGCCGACGGTGCAAACATCGTTCTGAATAAGACCGGTTCCGTTCAAATCCTCGACGAGGAAGATCGCGAGATCGAAACCTACAAGATCGTAGTCGGCTCCGTCCTCACTAAGGGCGACGGCGACACGATCGAGAAGGGTGAAATCCTCGCTATGTGGGATCCGCACAATATCCCGATTCTTTCCGAGAAGGCAGGTCGCATCGGCTTCACCGATATGATCCCTGGCGTCACCGTTAAGCGCGAGCTCGACGAGTCCACCGGTCGTATCGCCACTGTCGTGATCGAGCACAAGGAAGACTTGAATCCAGCGGTTAACATCGTGGACGACTCCGGTAAGACCATCGCTACTTATGCGATTCCTACCGGCGCTCAGGTCGCAGTTAATGAAGACGACGAAATCGCACCCGGCACCATGCTGGCGAAGACACCACGTCAAGCGTCTAAGACGCAAGACATCACCGGTGGTCTTCCTCGTGTGGCCGAGCTCTTCGAAGCACGCCGTCCGAAGGACGCTGCCGAGATGGCTAAGATCGACGGTATCGTCTCCCTCGACGGCACAGTTCGCGGCAAGAAGAAGCTCCTCGTCACCGATCCTGAGACTGGCGACGAAGAAGCCCACCTCATCCCGCACGGTAAGCACCTCGTCGTGCAAGTCGGCGACCTTGTTCATAAGGGGCAGAACCTGACCGAAGGTGGCGCTGATCCGCACGAAATCCTTGAGATTCTCGGGCCGTCCGCTGTTCAAGACTATCTCATCGCTGAGATTCAAAAGGTCTATCGTCTCCAAGGTGTTGAAATTAACGACAAGCACATCGAGGTCATCATCTCGCAGATGCTCAAGAAGGTTCGCATCACCGATCCGGGTGACTCCGACTTCTTCTGGGGCGAGCAAGTGGATCGCTTCGAGTTCATGTCGGCCAACGACCACATCGAAGAAGCCGGTGGTATGCCTGCTGAAGGTGAGCCCGTTCTTCTCGGTATCACTAAGGCCTCGCTTGAGACCGAATCCTTCATCTCCGCAGCGTCCTTCCAGGAAACCACCCGCGTGCTCACCGATGCGTCCACATTGGGCAAGGTCGACATGCTCAAGGGCTTCAAGGAAAACGTCATCATGGGTCACCTCATTCCTGCGGGCACCGGTCTTCCGGCCTACCGCAACTTGCGGATCGACACCCTTGGCGCCGAAGTGGAGCAACTCAGCCCCGAAGAAGCCGCCGAGCTCATCGAAGGCGTGGCACTGCCCACTCCTGAGTTCAACGCCGAAGGCCCCACCGAGGAAGCAGCTGCCACCGAAGGTGCCGTTCCCGAAGCCGACGCAGTCGAAGCCGATACGGAAACGACCGAGTCTCCTGACGAACAAGTCAGCTAAGCTTCCGAGCGAAAGACACTTATTCAAAAGCCCGTTCCATTTGGAACGGGCTTTTTGCTGTTTGGCTTCCTGCGCTACACTGCAAATTTCACTTTTCTTGCTTCTTTCGTGAACCGTTGGAGACTGGCGACGTTCTACTCTTTATCTATGCCTTTGTCCAAACCGGAAATAACTCAGTTGGTGGATCGAGCCCGCGCGAACGATCGAGGGGCATGGGAACTTTTGTTTCGGCGTTTTCAGCTGCCCTTGCTGGCATATTGCAACGAAATGCTCTTTAACCGGGAAGACGCGCTTGATGCCGTGCAGCAGTGCTTCATTAAAGTGATCAAGCATCTGCCGTCGCTTCGGGAGGATCGTAAGTTCGCGGGTTGGCTCTTTCGGATCGCTCGGCAGGAATGCATCGATTCGATCCGTCGCAAAGGACGCCAAGAGAAGCTTCGGCAGCCGTTGGAGTCGGACGACTTCTCCTCGGCGATGTGCCCGGGAGACAACACAGAGCGAGCGGACGACATTCAGCTGGCGATCACTTTTGTCAGAGGCTTGGACGCCGATCTGCGGGAACCCATGGTGCTCTACTATCTCGAAGACTTCGCTTTGGAGCAAATCGCCGAAGTCATGCAACTGCCCCGCGGCACGGTGAAGTCCCGTCTCCATCGCGCGCGACAGATTCTTAAACAAAAAATGGAGGAAGCTTATGAACCTGCCTGAACAAGAAAAGATCCGGAAGCACTGGCTGGATGCCTACGCCAGCGAAGCAGGGGAGCTGGACGTGCTCCGACAGACTGCACTTGAATCGATGGGTGACACTCCGAAGCCTCAGAAACGTCCCGCATGGCTTGAACTGCTATTCACCTATCGACGGCTCGCAACTTTCGTCGCTGGCTGTTGGGCAATCGCTCTGGCGTTCCAACTCGCCGCACCTGATCTGGATACGCCTCCGCACGTCGCGGTGTTATCAGATGATTCCAACGCCCGAGTCTTCGAAAACTTAAGCTCGCAACGAGCCTTGCTCCTTGAGCTGTCTGATTCGAATGCCAAGCTCGAGTCGCCCGCTTCGGAGCGTCCGAATCACAAAGCCGAAATATCCCTGCCGCCCTCAGTCTTACTGCTACGCTACGAATCCAACAACCGCCCCCACGCCCTCGCATCATGACCCAGTCCACCCAATCCCCACACGCCACGAAGCCTTCGAAGCTAAAGTCAATTTTCCGAAAGTTGATTAAAGTCTCAGTTATCGGCTTCATCCTCCTACTCACCGCCTTATTCCTTTTCAGTAGTTTTGAAAAATGGAGAGGAGCGCGCGTATGGGTTGAGGCTAAAGCCGAACTCGAAGCCAAAGGGATTACGACGGACTGGGCGGAACTGATACCCGAGCCCATTCCCGAGGCAGATAACCTGGCTCTCTCGCGTATAATGACAGCGTGTTATCATAGGCAAAATAATAAGATCGGAGACTGGGAAGCGGAAGCGGTTTTTGGAAAGGACACGGGAGACGCGGCTCAAAAAACTCAGGATCAATATGCGCCATCGAGGCCTTTCCGCCTTGAGGATGTGTTTGGTTTTCCACTCTCGGAGACGGAGTCGCTCGATATTTTTGGCGACACGCATCTCGACCGGATGGAGGCGCTTGCCGAGATCATAGAGCCGTATCGTCCGCTCCTCGAAGAACTCCGCCACGAATGTAAACAACGTCCGGATAGCTATTTACCGGGAGACTATAGTCTATCTTTTGCCTCGCCGATCCCTGCATTCAAAATTGTTCGCACTTCTGTGCGACTATTAGTCGCCGAAGCCATCTTGGCCTTACACAACGGAGATGCGGGACTTGCGCTGGAGAACTGCCAAGCAATGGCTCGGGTCGCGAACCTGAATCCTCAATCTAACTTTCTTGTCAATCAGATGATTGAGGTTGTCGTTCTGCGGAATTTTGTAAGCGAGATTGTGTGGGCGGGTATGTCTCAGGATGCCTTCGACATCGAACAACTCGAAACGATCAAAGCGCTTTGTGCGAACAAGGACTTAGTTCAAAGACTTGGGCACTCTTTTCAAGATGAGGTCACCGCCGGGATTAATGCACTGTTACGGTTCGGGCAAAGTCCGGAAGAAGTGATGAGTGCATACGGAAGTGCAGTAGAGATTCCATTGATCTTCTCTGAGCATGAGCTTGTTTTTAAACAGTGGATGGCAAAATTGCTTCGTCAGTTCGTACCCGCTGAAGGCTGGAATTTACTGATGCTCTCACGCTATGTTCGCTTCATGGGCGATTACTCGGGCGCATTCGACTTGGAGTTGGGAACTGTGAACTTGGAAGAGCTTGAGGAGATGTCGGCTCGTAGGGATCAGCTTGAGGAAGCGAATGCCCTCTTTGACAGCCTCCTTCTGCTGTCGACACCTTCCTATACTAAGGTTGCCGCCAACACGGTCGATGGGCAGCGGCGGATCGACCTCCTGTGCATTGCGGCGAATCTTTGCATCTATTCGAAAGCAGGAAATCCCCTCCCCGAAAGCTTAACGGATTTGGAAGTGTCGATCGGGCGTGGTGTGCCGACCGACCCGGCCACTCAGCAGTCCTACATCTACACGAAGCAGGCGAATGGCTTTACGCTCGCGAGTGCCGGGCAAGATGACCGCCTCGGCAGCCCTGACGACCTCATCATCCACTGGGAGCCTATGCGGCCATCAACGCAGTAGACGCGTATAGCCGATCCCTTTAAAATCCGCCAAAGAGTTCATCCAGGATCATTTGCTCGTTCGTCCTGTTGGTGGGGGCGGGGTTCTGTTCTGTCCATAGATAGGCAGCGAAGGCCTGATCCTCAGCACTGAGCATTGATACGGGGACTTGAACGATGCGGAGGTCGGATTGGCGGCGCACTTTGAGGTGGGTTTCGGTCGCATCCAGCACTTCAGCCTGCATGGAGCGTTCCAGAGTGTCGGTTAAGGTGATGAGCTGTTGCTTCGCGCGCTGGGCGTGTTGCTCAGAACTCGGGGGAGGTGAGGCGGGTCCAGGTAGGGCAGTGGCTTCTGCGGGCAACGCCTCCTTCTCGATCTCAGCCTCGGCCATGTCCTTTGGGTCCGCTTCGAAACTGGGTGCCGGTATGGACGCAGGGTCTGTCTTAGTGATGGCGGCCGTCGCGCTTTTTCTGCCAACAGTGTATCCGCCTATGAAGCAGATGGCGGGTATCAGTATGAGGAGTCGGGGAATGAGGCGAGGCATATGAGAGCAGTAGGTGAGTGCGCCTTCTTTGTAAATTACAGATTGATTGCTTCGGCGTTGCACTGAAGCGATCACAGTTTATCAATGCCGCGTATGAGATGCCCCTGCGAGAGTGGATCAGATTATACGGAATGTTGCCACCCCTACCATACGGGTCGTTTCTACGCGTCTCGGGCTGTTGAATTGATGCGCTCCCGTTATAGCGCTTACGCTTTGGGGGAGATCCGCTACTTAGTGGAGACCACCCATCCTAGCGCGCGCTGCACTGGACTGGAAGCCACCTATCGCACGAGCGCTGAGAGCATCCAATGGATCGGCCTAGAAGTGTTGAGCACCTCTCAAGGAGGGGAACGCGACAAGACCGGCAAAGTAGAATTCAAAGCGGATTATATCCAGGGAGGTGCGCATTCGATTCATCATGAGCGTTCGCGCTTCAAACGGCACGCCGGGCGCTGGCATTATGTTGATGGGCAAGTGGATGATCAGGTCGTCGGATGATCTGGCACCTCTACATGATTCGCTGCGCCGACGGGAGCCTCTACACCGGGATCACGACGGATGTGGCACGACGCTTTGCAGAGCATTCGAGCGGCAGCCCCAAGTCCGCCAAATACCTGCGTGGGCGTGCGCCGCTTAAATTGGTATATACGATCGAAGTGGGCACGCAATCCGAGGCATTGGTCGAGGAACGTCGGGTCAAGCGACTCTCAAAGGCACAGAAAATCGCACTCATAGTTGGCTCGGTTTAACTTTTCTGTATTTGCCGCACCTACTTGCGGAAGTTTTGGCACAGGGTAGGGTGTAGCATGTTTGTTCCTTTGGCTGTCTTCTCTGCGTTGTCCTTCTTAGGATATGGAATCAGCTGTATCCTCTCCGCTCATATGGCTGTGGAGTTTGAGCGATATGGGCTCGCTCGGTTTCGCGCCCTCACAGGTGTCTTACAGCTTATCGGAGCCATTGGGCTCACCTTCGGTATCTTGGGCTTTCCGTGGGTCGGCTTGATCGCTGCAGCCGGCTTGAGTCTGCAAATGCTTTTAGGCGTGTGCGTACGGATAAAGATTCGCGATAGTTTCGTTCAGGCGATGCCCGCGTTTGCTTACATGTGTCTGAACGCATACATAGCGTATCGCTATTATAGCTTGGTCGACTAAAGAGTCAGGATTACGATGATGAGTGTCATCGCTAGCATGCAAATAGCAGGCACTGATTTCTTGATTGGGTCGCTCACTTTAATGTGCATCGCCAGAGCGCCGACCATCAGTGCGGCAAGCATCAGCGCTGAGGGTAGTGTGAGGGGCGTGAAGAAAACTCCCAAGATAAGGCCGACTGCTGAGGACAACTTTAGAAATCCTATTACATAAACGCTCCATTCGGGCAATCCGTAGGCAGCGAACTCCTCCTTCATGTTGTTGGCTCTTCCGCCTCGGTAGCGAGTGCTGCTTTGAAACCTTAAGAGCCAAACGTTGAGAATACCGAGCCCCGCGATGATTTGAAGTATGTCCTGCAGGTAATCCATTCTGTAACTTCTCCCAGTTAAAGGCTTTGTCAAATCGAAGGGTAATTAGTCGCGATTCCTTTGCATCTCAGCTCGTCGCAAAGGCATCTTATCTATTTTAGTGAAGAACTGGGGTAGATCCAATTCGTCACTACGGGCTTTCTGACTACCGTCCTTGCCGATGAGGATCATTTCGTTTTTGCTGAAATCCATTTTCAGCTCGGAGATCAGTTTCTGAATGGACTCTTTCCTCAGCTCTACATTAACGCAGACCCAGTAATGAAGACTTACTGATTTCGTCGTTGTCACCCGAATGCGATTCTTTTTGTCTAACGATTGTGATAGCCCCAGTTTTTATTTTTATTGGATTCATTGTTCTTATCGGCGTCATCGCCTACCTCGGGTATTTGCAGGCGAAAAAGCGGCGTGAAGCTTTTCAACTGATTGCGTTGCAGTTAGGCTGCCGTTTCTACCCGGACAAGGATTACAGCTTTGCGAAGCGCTACGGTTTTCTTGAGCACATGGACGACGGGCACAAACGCTACGTCTTTAACCGAATTTCCGGCGAGATCGAGGGGCAGGGGATGAATCTCTTCGATTACCACTACGAAACCTACTCGACCGACAGCAAGGGGCGTCGCACAACGCACCATCATTATTTTTCGATCTTCACCCTGAGTTTGCCCGGTCGCTTTCCTGAGCTGAACATTGAGCGTGAGGGCTTCTTCTCCAAAATCGGTCAAGCCTTAGGCTTCGATGATATTGACTTTGAGTCCGTTGAGTTTTCCAAGCGCTACAAGGTGAAGTCAGACGAGAAAAAGTTCGCCTACGACTTTTGTAATGCACAGATGATCGATTTTCTCCTGCGGCAACGAGACCTGATTATCGAAGTCGACGGCAATACATTGGCACTCACCTTCAAGGGAAAGCTCTCCATTGAGGCGATCCGTCCCAACCTCGACCGTCTCTTGAAAATCCGCTCTTTGATACCTAACTACCTTTTTGATTAGATGGAAACGCTCGCACTCATCGCTGCGATCGTATCAGGAGTTTTGGTTTTGGTCTTCAGCTTCCGATTTTTCTTTGATTGCCGGGACGATTTTTTCGATGCGATCCGACATTGGTTTACCCCGGATATCATCTCGATGTTTCGTGGAGAATGGGCGGAGGATCAATGGAACGAACTCAAGCTCTTAGGCTGGATGGCTTTGGGTGGACTTGCCTCTTACGGTGCCTACACTTTTATCGAATCTTTATAATATTATGATCCCCACACTCATTGTCCTCGCCGTCCTTGTCGGCTTTCCGTTGCTCTATCTCATCGTGACCTACAATGGTTTGGTCGCGATTCGTAATCACATCCGCGATGCCTGGGCGAATATCGATACAGAGCTCAAGCGCCGCTACGATTTGATCCCCAATCTCGTCGAAACAGCCAAGGGCTACGCCAAGCACGAGAGCGAAACGCTGGAGAAGGTGATCGCCTTGCGTAATCAGTGTCGCGCCAACACCGGCTCGCCGGCACAGCAAGCGACAACGGAGAAGCTCCTCGTCTCCAGCCTGAACGGGCTCTTTGCGCTGGCGGAAAACTATCCCGATTTAAAAGCCAACGCCAACTTCCGGCAACTGCAGGAAGAACTCGTCAACACCGAGGATCGTATCCAGTCCGCCCGCCGTTTCTACAACGGCAACGTGCGCGACTACCGGAACAAGGCGCAGTCCTTCCCCAGTAACATCGTGGCCGGCATGTTCGGTTTCCCGCCGGAAGCGGAAGAGTTCTTCGAGGTCGATCCCGTCGAGCGCGAGCCGGTCAAGGTGTCGTTCTAAGTACGCATTGGTCAGTTCCTGCATCCTCGTAGAAATCCCCCTTTAATGAAGTTTCAGCATAACTCTAAAACGGCACTCGTCGTCTGCCTAACTCTGGCGAGTGGCCTTCTATCAGCTTGCTCCAGTTTGCGATCGCCTGATGTCGCTGATGCGCCGCCGCAGATCGAAAGCGGAATCTGGATTGTGCATTCTCTGAAATATCCGCAGCGGATGAAAGAGATGCGTGTGGAGGCGGAGGAGCAATTCGTGGGCGAGCCTCGTCCGCATCCTAGCCGCCAGCGTCTGTTGCGACTGCGCGAGACAGGTTATTGGATAACGTCTAGTTTTACGATCGCTTCGAATGAAGGCGATACGACTGTTTACGATGCTGAGTACACTCTGCGTGATGGCCGCTATCATCGGTTGCCAAAAAAGCGCAAAGACCACTATGCCGGACTGGTTCTGGAGTATGCCCCGGGGCAATTAACGGTTTCGGAAAGTGATGCGCGTATGCTAAAGAGCTACGCGGGCAATTCCTTTGAGCCGCTCATGGAAGATCCTTTGTTCACCGCGATCAGAGCAGCTGATCTGGACGCGATCGAGGCGCTGCACCTTGAAGCTTCCGATCTCAATGCGGTGTATAATCCACTTGGGCGGAGCCCACTTTTTCAAGCGGCTTCGTTCGGGCATGTCGAGATTGTGCAAGCGCTATTGGATCGCGGTGCACTCGCGGATCAAACCAATGCCAACGAGTATGCGCGTACGCCGATTTACGGTGCTATCAAAAACAGCCAGTTGGAGGCTTTGCAGGCACTTCTGGATGCCGGTGCCGATCCAAACTTCCAAGATTCTCAAGGCCGCACGCCACTCCATGTGGCCGGAGATAGCAGTGGCCAGTTCAGTCGTATTGTGGCCGCTTTGCTCAAGTCGGGTGCTGACCCTTCGATCGAAAGTAAGCGCGGAGAAAACGTGAGAGAGGAGTTGCAAAGAAGATCCAAGCATTTCCTCAAGCTCTTCGAGAAAGAAGCGGCAAAACTTCCAGATGCTTAACATTCTAGGTCAGATTATTCGGTGGCTGCTGACATGGGTCTACTTTGTCCTGCTTGTCTGCTTTCTGGGGGCGCTTTTCGGGGTGATTTCGCACATGCTCTTCGGCCTGTTTTTTCTGGATGCGCCGGACTACGGCTATCTCGCTTCCTTTGGTTTTTCGAACGGCCTGCGATACGGTGGTGTCTGGGCGGGTGGTATGGCCATCGTGCTCTGTGTGATTCGGGCGCGTAAGGAATACTTGCAGAAGCACGCGGATTCCGAACAGTGAGCCGATCATGAAAAACTCGGATCGCGTTCTCGTCTATTTGGTCGGCTTCGGCTTGGGCATGCTCTTGGTGTGGATGATTCTCTCGCGCCGAGCCGCGAAGGAGGAAGCTGCGGTCGATCCGTGGGTGGTGCACAATGCCGAGGCCGTCGCGGCAGGTGCAGAGCCGCTCCCTGCAGGCATGCCCGCAACGATCCACAAGGGGAAGATTATCGACTTCGGCTATCTGCCTAACGAAGCGACACCTTTGGAGCGAGTCTGGCTGCTTAATTTTGAAAAAAGCTACCCCTATGTGCGCGCGGTCGAGGATGTGGCCAGTGGTGAGTTTAGCTACATGGCTGCCGATCAGATTTCGATCGAGCTCGCCGATGGGGTCGATGTCACCGAGCTCAAACCCATGCTCGACGAGCTGGGGCTACGCTTGCGAATGTTTAATCGTAAAGAACGCCTGGCCGTGGTCGGCGTGCTGAACACGGAGATCGATGCGGTGCCTGCGACAATTGATGCGGTGCAGCCGTGGAGCGAACTGTTCGTTTCGGCGCGTGCCGATGAGCTGCGGTTTCAGGGGGCGCGGTAGTTGGGCGCTTATCTGAGGGCGGTAGTTATTTCCACGGGATAAAGGTTCTCTTTGTAGCATGACGGCGAGAGCCGTTGTGAAGATCGGGCCGTTCGACAAGCTCACGATTACACAAGCGGCTAGAGACTGGCTATCGCTCTTCGACTTCGCTCAGAGCCTTGAGCCTGTCGAAACGGCCAGCGTCCTACAAAATAAATCAACAAGTGAATTAGATGGCACCTGTCCGTCGACCTTGCTGGCGCAAGTTCGCTACAGTCTGAAAAATTCATTTGTAGAGCCGCTAGTCACGTCAGTCGCTGTAAGATCGATTGATAGACAGTGATTGAAAGGCGCAGGCCGTGTCGGCTAATGGCCTCGTCGATGATGCTACGGGCGGTTTTTCGACTGAGGTGTTTTTCGAGTGCGGCGTTTACGATGATCCCGCAAAACCCCATGACGGCAATTTTATGCTCTTTCGCAAAGCGCCGGAGTAAGCGTTCGTCGGCGATGAGCAGATCGGCTTTGTTTTCTACGGCCCATGCGAGTGATGACTGGTCGCTACGGCTTAGGGCGTTGGATTCGAACAGGCTGCCTTCGTAGCTGAGACGTTCTACAGTCTGTAGCCAGTTTTCGAGGCGGCGGCGTTCGACCGGGTCGGCTTTTGGGCTGAGGACTTCGATGGCGACGCACTCCAGTACGACGCAACGAGCGGAAAAGAGTTTTTGAATGAGTTCGAGCTGGTCGACCTTAGCTAAAAAAAACAGTGGGCTGGCATCGCAGATGATCAAGCGCGGCGACTTTTTAGCGGGCATAGCTCAAGTCTTCTTCCAGATCGTCCACGTCGTAGTGGAGTGGTAGCTCGCGACGATCGGCGTGTAACAGAAAATCAGATACGGGTATTTTGGCAATTTCCGCCGCGCGAGATAGAGTGACGCGGTGCATGGCGTAGGCTTCGAGCGCTTGGTCGAGGCACAGTTCGCGAAGCCCCCGGCGGACGAGCGATTTGGTCATCGCGGAACGATCCAGCCCTGCTTGCGCGGCGAGGGCGTCGACTTCGGCGAGTTCGTCCGGCGCGACGCGGGTGGAGAGGGTGAGTGTCTTCATGTCTACAATATCGACTATTGAAGACGATGTGTCAACTCAGCGGTAGATCCAGAAGCGCTTGGCTTTATTCTGAAAGCTATCTGCTTGTTGTGCCCAGTGGTGGACGAAGGTATCGACGCGGGCTTGGGCACCGCGTTGGCTGATTTCGTTATACCAAGCAGTGCTGCCGACGTGCTTATTGAAGAGGGCGGGGTTCTTGGATTGGGCGAAGGGATTACCCGACGACCATGCGGCGGCGAGCTGCATCATGTGGAAGCTGAGCTCGGTCGGGCGGACGCGTGTCCAATCGACGACGCTAACATAGACGCCAGTCACGGGTGCACCAGCAGCGCTCTTAGTTTCGACGATGCGGTAGCGTAGCCCGGGGATGCCTTTGGATTCGAGGGCGGCTTTGAGTTCGGCGGAGGACTTGCCTTTATAGCGGAGGAGGCGGAACGGATAGGGAGTGCCAATGCCGTGGGTGAAGCCACCTTCTTGAGCGCCGAGACCAGTCATTGCATAGCCGAGCACAGCGGAGAGATCGGGGATGTAGGGCGAGGTGGGGATCCAGCGCAGGCCGGTCTGCGTCCAGAGCATGTCGCGACGCCAGCCCTGCATGGGCACGATGGTGAGCTTACCCTTCTGGCGGACGGAGTCGGGCGTCTCCATCCAGCCGGACGTGTGTTTGGCGATGCGGGCGAGTTCCGCGATAGTCAGCCCGTGAACGTAGGGCACGTGGAAGGCACCGACGTAGCTGCGCCACTCACGATCGAGCGGAGGACCGTCAACTTTGAGGCCGCCGAGTGGATTGGGACGATCGAGCACGACGACTTCGACGCCGTTTTCAAAACAGGCCTCCATGGCGTAGCGCATGCAGCTTACGTAGGTGTAGGAGCGCACGCCGACGTCTTGCAGGTCAATGACGAGAGCGTCGAGGCCGACCAGCATCTTGTCGGTGGGTTTGCGGTATTGGCCGTAGAGTGAGTAAACCGGCAAGCCGGTGCGCGGGTCGATTTTGTCATCAACGGGAACGTTGGCCTTTTCATTGCCGTAGATGCCGTGTTCGGGGCCGAAGAGGGCGACGAGGCGGGCGTTGGGTGCGCGGCGTAGCACATCGATGCTGCTCTCGCCCCGTCGATTGAGTCCGGCGGGGTGTGTGAGTAGGCCGACGCGTTTACCAGCGATGGCGCGAAAGCCGCTTTGCTCCAGCACGTCGATGCCGAGATAGATCGGTTCGGCTTGAGCGAAAGAAGCTAGGCAAGTGAACAGGCATATGGCGACACTGGCCATGGCCAGCGTCTGACGGCAAAGATTGAAGAGGAAGTTCATATGTCCGGATTGAAAGTGGAATCGTCCTTTTTCGTTTTACGTTCGTGGATCTTATGGCGAAGCAAAGCGTAGCTGGCAGCAGTGCGGCTGGCGACGATGCGGTAGGCCACGCTGCCTATAAGTCCGAAGAAAGTGCCCATGACAATCGCGCCGAGGCTAGTGACACCGAAGACGGTTGATAGGTTCTCAAATTTGTCGCCCCAGGCGCCATTGACAAAATTGTCCAGCATGATGCGGACTTCTTCGCGGTTGAGCGGGTCGACATGTATGCCGACGACGCTGAGGAAAATACGCCCGATCTGATAGGCGGCAAACCAGATGGGGAGGACGGTGAGGGGGTTGGAAACGACTTGTAGGCCAACAAGAATGGGCAGGTTGGCGCGGAGCAGGAGGGCGAGTAAAAACGCACTGGGCACTTGGATGCCGTAGAGTGGCATGAGGGTGAGGATGCTGCCGGCGTAGATCGCGGGAACGGCGTTTTCGACCCGAAAGCTCCAGATGTAGATGCGCTTGCGGGCGGCCTCGGAGAACCACTTGAGAATGGGGTATCGATGGATGTTGGTGCGCCGAGGGAGTGGACGCAGCCAACGCTTGACCCTGCGAATGCGGCGCCACTTCGTCTTATTCAGCTCTGACTCTTCAAGCGTCATGTGAGTCGTTTGTCTGCAGGACTTCGTAGACTTTTTGCTTTAAAAATTCGGGAGCGGATTTAAGTGCCTGAGGCAGCGGAGTGCCTTCGGGGGTGATGCTGTAGACCGCAGTTCCCGGGAAACGTTCACGTACGATTTGTGCGGCATCTTCCTCGGCTAGGCCGGCCAGCAGGATTGCGGCGGTATCGCTGGAGTAAGCCGCGGCGAGCAGAGCATAGGGACCTTTGCCTGCGAGCGAGCTTTGGTCGAATTTGCCCTCACCGGTTAGAATGAGGTCGGCTTCTTGAATCTTCGCGGTGAGGTCGAGCCACGTGGTGACTAGCTCGAAGCCAGGCACGTATTCAGCCCCAAATGCAGCATTGAGGCCAAAGCCTAGGCCGCCGGCAGCACCACTGCCGGGGATTTTCATAATAGATTCGGGCTTTCCAAAAAAGCTGCAGACTTGCTTAGCGACACGAGCCGAGGCGTCGTCGAAGGCTTCGATCTGATCGGGAGCGAGTCCTTTTTGTGGCCCGTAAACGGCGGCGGCACCCTGTGCGCCCAGCAGCGGGTTGTCGACATCGCACGCGATTGAAATGGGGGGCACCGTCAGCTCGATGCTGCCCTTAATTTGTTCGATCGCGCTCCATTGAGCGGGGGTGACTTGACCACTGGGGCAAAAGTCTAGCCCGAGTGCTTCGAGCGCCCCAAGCCCGAGGTCGCTGGTGGCGCTCCCACCGATGCCGAGCAGGATGGCGCTGGCCTCTTGGGCGACGGCGATACGGATCAACTCGCCGACCCCTCTGGTTGTGCAATGGTCTGGATGACGTTGCGCGGAGGGGACTTGCTCCAGCCCTGCGACGGATGCCATCTCGATGATGGCCAGTTTGCCGCTATGCGCACCGAGGAATTTACGGGCACCTTCCGGGATGCTCTCCAGCTCGACCCAACCAAGCGGTGCATCCACTTCTTCACCAAGAGGGCCGCATACCTTATGGTGCTCTAGGTATCCGTTGGCCGCACTCGTCAGAATCGGGCAAAAGCCTTCGCCGCCATCGGTCAAAGGTGCCCGTGTGAGCGTGAGCGGTTCGCCCAAGGCGTCGAGTGCACCGGCTAGGGCGGCATCACAGGCTTGGCCAGCGGGCATGGCATCTTTAAACTTATCAAAGGCTGCGAGGATGTGCATATTCCGAGGAATATGAACGTCGAACGCCGAACGTCCAACATTGAACGTCGAATTTATTGAAATATCGCCTGCGGTCTATTTGCGCGGACGTCGACGCAAGACGCTTAAAGTAAAGCAAGATAGTGAGATGAGGAGCGCGGCTGCGGCCGGTTCGGGAACGGCGGTGAACTCGATATCTGCATCCATAGCTTGCGCGACGGGCTTTGTGGCCTTTTTAGAGCACCTGTCCGTGCCGGATTGAACGAATCGATCTTCATCGAGGAGTCGCATAAGAACCGCCTCGTATCGATGAACATGATTGCGGCCATTACATCCAGCGGAAATTACACCCGTGTGCACTTCGCCGGGGGTGGGCATGCCGATGTGCATCGCCCGCTTGAAAGCTGGCATCAGTCCTTGCCTGAGGGGAAATTTTTGGTGATCCGGCGTGGCTGTCTCGTCAACCGAGCTTCGATTCGCCGTTCTTTTTGGAATGAGAAAGGTTATCTGGAGTTTGAGCTCGACTGCGATTCCGGGAATTTTGTTTGCAGCCGCAGGCTGGCGCTCAGTATCGCAAAAGCACTTGATGTGTAGTCGCTCAGTAAAGGAGAGAGTTTAACCACCCATTTGCGCTGAAGGCCAGATGAGGGAAAGCCTTTGGCTCGAACTCGAACACTTCCGAAGCTTTGCAGTAGCCCAAGGCTTATTCGCCGACCGCCTGCATTCCTGCGCGGCGCTGTTCAGCTTCCAAATCTTCTTCGTCCTGTTCGACGTGGGCTTCGCGCTCGGTTAGGAGCATCGACTTCTCGACCAGCTCGTTCTCGCACTGCTCGATAAAGGCCTCGCGCTCTTGGAGCATCTTGCGGGCTTCGCGGAGCGAGGCTTCCTGTGCTTCCAATTCGTGTTGCAGCGCTTTGAGTGCTTTGGCTTCTTCGCTTAAATCACTGGCATTGGCTTCGGTCGCCTGTGCTGGGTGCTTGGCCGTGGTTTCGACCAGCTTACGGTGCGCTTCGAGGAGGGCTTCGCGCTCGTTCAGTTCGAGCTCACGATTTTCGATCTTTTTCTCGCGCTGCGAAATTTGATCCTCGCGTACGATGATTTCGGCCTGCAGTTCGAGCAGATGGGCTTCCATCTCCTGCTGCTTGCCTGACTTTGTTTTGACGGAGGGGAATTCATCGATCGGGCTGAAGAGAGGTTGTACCTCTGCGCCCTCGCGTCGGGTGGCCGCCGCGATCGCGGTCTTTAGACTCAGTCGACGCTGGGGTAGCCGCTGCGGTGGCGGCGGTGGCGGTGCGACAGTCGGTTCGGCGACCGGTGGCTTCTTCTTTCTTCTGAGTATAGGCATACGAGTTATTGTTAACATGAAACCCACCCGAAGGCTTTATCAATACTGGATCGGCCTATGGGGCTTGTTATCAGATAGTTAAACAATCTTCTAACAAACTATTAGTGTCATTTCTTGATTGTGTTAGGGTATAAACCTTATTGCCAATTGCAAACTAAAGATGGAAATCGTGCGATTCCCTCTTCTTACTGAGCCAATTTTATGAAAATGAGCCCCAGTCAGTTCTCCGCCGCCGAATCTCACGACTTAATCGAGCGCCTGTTTCGTGCCCCCGTCGAGCGCCATACGCTGCCCAATGGGTTGACCCTCGTGCATCGACCTGATTTTTCCAGCGAGGTGGTCTCTGTTCAGGTTTGGGTCAAAACCGGCAGCATCCATGAGGACTCCCTCATCGGTTCCGGGCTTTCGCACTATCTGGAGCACATGCTGTTTAAGGGAACTTCTCGCCGCGACGGTAAATCGATCAGCCGCGAGGTGCATGCGATCGGTGGCTCGATCAATGCCTACACGACTTTCGACCGCACTGTGTATTACATCGATGCGCCTTCGAGCGCCTTTGAGCAGGTAGTCGATGTGCTCTCCGACATCGTTATGCACTCCACACTGCCCGAGCACGAAGTCGAGCAGGAGCGCGCTGTCATCTTGCGCGAGATCGATATGGGCTTGGACGATCCGGATCGTCAACTCAGCCAAGCGCTCTTCCGCACCGCCTTTCAACAGCACCCTTACCGTGAGCCGGTCATCGGCCATCGTGCGCTTTACGAGCAAGTCACCAGTGACGAGCTGCGAGAGTATTACCATGCCCGCTACGTGCCCAATAACATGGTCGTCACCGTGGTCGGTGCCGTCGCGCCCGATGCCTGTCTTGCCGAGGTCGAGAAATGCTTCGGTGCCGTGCCGCGCGGTCGTCTCGCCCCTGTGCGTATCGAGACCGAGCCGGTGCAGCTGGCTGCCCGCCGCGAAGACATCGTGGGCGACTACAACATTTTTCGCGGCGGCCTCGGCTTTAAAGTGCCGCATCTCAGCCATCCCGATTCTCCGCGCCTCGATGCGCTCGCCCACGCCCTCGGCGGCGGCGAGAGTTCCCTGCTTTGGGAGCGCCTGCGCAACGGCCAAAAGCTCGTCAACTACATCGACTGTCGAAACTGGAACCCCGGCGGTAATGGTCTCTTCTGGATTTCCTACGTTTGCGATGCGTCCAAAAGCCACGAGGTCGAGCAAGCCATCCTTGATCTACTCGCGGAGGTGGTGGATAAAGGCCTACCCGAATCCGTGGTGGAAAAAGCCCGCCGCCAAGCCCTCAGTTCCGAGATCAACGGGCGCAAGACGATGAGTGGACAAGCCTCGCGCCTCGGCCTCGGCGAAGTGGTGATCGGCGACATCTACTATGGTCGCCGCTATTTGAAACGCCTGCAGGCCGTTTGCTCTAGCGATCTACAAGCCGCCGCGCAGCGCTACCTTGTTAACGAGAGCATGTCGTCCGTCACGCTCGGTCCCGCTGCGGAAGTGGCTGCCGTCGCCGCGCTCGAAAAGAAGCTTTCCCTCGAACCCTTTGAGCAAATTGATTTTGAGAGCGGTGCCCGTTTGTTGCTCCAGCCTGACGCCCGCTTGCCCAAGGTGCACCTGCGCTGCGTGTTGCAGGGCGGCCCCGCTTATGAACCCGCTCACCAGCGGGGCGTCTCTGCCTTGCTCGCCGAGTTGCTGACCAAGGACACCGCACGTCGCAATGCGCAGGAGATCGCCGAGTTGATCGAAAGCATCGGCGGTAGCTTTTCCGCTACAGGAGGGAACAACACGATCAGCATGGGGATCGAAGTCCTGCCCGCCGACCTCGGCGTGGCACTGGAGCTCCTCAGCGATGCGCTGACCACACCGACTTTCGACGAAACCACCTTCGAGACCGAGCGCGAAGCGCAAGTCGCCAGCCTTTTGGAAGACGACGACGAGATCCTCGAATACGGTTTTCGCAAACTCCGTGAACGCTTCTTCGGCGCGCATCCCTTCGCCGTTGGCTCCGATGGTCGAGTCGAAGACCTCGAAGCTCTCACTTCTGAAGACGTGGACGCGCATTACCAGAAACTCGTCCGTGCCGGCAACATCGTGCTCTCCGTGACGGGCGACTTTCAGCGCGACGACCTCGTCGAAGGCTTGCGCCCTTTGCTCGATTCGAAGCTGCCTAAAGAGCCCTTCCACGTGGCCGAAGCCGTGACATCCAATGCCGTCGAAGCCTACACTGGCCACGAAGCGATGGATCGTGAGCAAGCCGTCGTGCTCCAAGCCTATCCCGATGTCGGTATCCAGGACGACAACTTTGTGGTGGCCGAAGTGCTTAACGAACTCTTCAGCGGCATGTCCAGTCGCCTCTTCGAGCGCGTACGCGAAGACCAAGGCATGGCCTACTACGTGGGCGCCACCCGCGTGATTGGGCTGTGCACCGGTATGTTTGTTTTCTACGCCGGCACGCACCCCAGCCAAGCCGCTGCCGTGGTTCGTGAGATTGAGACCGAGATCGCCCGCGTCGCCGCCGGCGAAGTGACTGTTGATGAGCTCGCCCGCTGCCGTACCCGCCTCAAGGCCGCACGCCCGATGGGCAAGCAAACCATTGGCGCCCGTGCCATGCATGCCGCCATCCAAGTTACCTACGATTTACCGATCGACGACGACGCCGAACATGCCGCGAAGCTCGATCAAGTCCACTCCGCCGAACTCGCACGCTTCGCCCAGACGTATTTCGCCGAAGGCAAACGCGTGCAACTGATCGTGGGGCCTAAGGAGTGATTAGGCGGTGGCCGCTTTGAGTGACGAAACTCGCTTACGCTCTGAGAAGTTACGCAGCGAAAAGATTAAAGATTCGATTTTCGTGAACGCTTCGCCTTCGTTGTAGCGGCTGATAAACTCATGGATGTCTTGTGCGTTTAGGTGACAGGCCAAGCCATAGGTTTGAGATGATCTTACCATGAACTTTACCATTTCGGGGATGTCTTGCTCGCGTGAAGCGATCGAGGGCACCTGCATGGTATTGAGCGAAATTTCAAAATAGAGCTGTTCGTCGATGAGCCCCTCGGCAACATAAGAGTCTAGGCAGCCATCGGAGAGGACTATAATATGCGTGCACTTTGCAATTCGTTTAAACTCCTGAGCGAAGACTTGTTGCAAATTCATGGGGAGCGCTTCGATGTTATGCAGTATGAGCGTACCATTTTTCGTAAGCTCGATCATATCGCCGTAAGTGCCGTCTGGCGCGATTAACGAGTGTGCGAGTTCATCCGGGCTTTCTCTCGCGCAGAAGCACTCTAAGCAGACGCTATGGCCATAGCTCCCCTGCTGATGTATAAAGGAGGCGACCTGTGGTTTGCCTGAGCCGGCCGGACCATAGATCAAGATGGGCTCGCTCGTATTCAACAAGGAGGCGACTTCTGCTCTTAAATGTAAGCAGGCCGGGCTGCTACCAATTAATGGTAGGCAGGTATCCATTCGGTTGGTCAGGGCTATTTCGCCAACGACTTCCTTGGCTCCACGGTTGCGCTCTAAGCTAAGTATTGCCCGGTTCATCAGATTCCTCGGGGTGATGGGCTTCGAAATAACCGGGGAGAGCTCATTGCTCTGAACATAGGCCATCACCTCAGGGGAGGTCGACCCGGTGACAATGATGCACTCGACATCTGCATCGATCGCCCGCAGTTCTTGGACGAGCTCCAGACCCGACATGGGCTGCATATTGTAGTCGGTGATGACTAGCCTATATTTATTTTCTTTGTATTTCCTCAGTGCTTCTTCGCCTGAGGCCGCAGTATCAATTTCGTATTCTAAACGTGAGCATGCGGAGGCAATCGAGCTCCGATCCACGGCATTGTCATCGACAATCAGGATGGCGGGGGAAGCATCCAGATGATTCTTGGATTTGTTCATTGGGGATTTGGGTTGGGTTCATTTGTTATGGGCAAACACTGTGGCTGCAGTTACTTTCGGGGATAGCGAGAGGGTTATTTGCTATTAGCAGCCGTTTTTAAGGTTAATCGGAGTATTAGTCCATTTTGTAGGCCAGCTAGTAAAGATTAATTATGCCAGTACGTGACACTGAACACCTCTTTACTCTTTTTTTACAAGAAGGCATCCGTCTAATTTTGAGTTTCGAGACAGTGCGTGGGCACGAAAAAGGGCAGGTGCTATGCACCTGCCCTTTGCTGAGAAACTTTCCGGACTCGCTTAGCCGATCGGCTGGCGGCCGATGGTGCCGACGAGGGCTTCGAGGTATTTCGAGGAGCTAACCTTGTCGAGTTCCGCTTTGGCTTCGGTCAGGCGCGCTTCGATGTCGAGGCGCTTGGCTACGCCGGAGTGCGATTCGCGCTGAAGGAAGTTCTTGAGATACTCGACGTTGGTCTTCCATCTGGCGATGTCGTTCGTTTGCTGGCTTTGCAGGCGCTCGGCATACCAATCGCTATTGAGCATCGATTCGCGTGTGAAGAGATCTCGGATCTTCGGTGAGTTGATGCCTTCGCCTTCGTATTCGCCGTTGCGCATGATGTGCAAGAGTGCTTTCAGCGGTGGGCAGGCGTCTTCGATCGAGCCATCGGCGAAGTAGTGCTCCGCGACTTCCTTGTGGGCGGCCACGATCGTGTCCATGCCTTCGACGTAGGTCGCGAGATCCTGAAGCTCAGGCTTGAGCATTTCTTCGTTCAAGACGGAAGTCGGGTTGTTGAAGACACGACCGAAGAAGATGCGAGCGAACTTGGCTGTGATCCGGTAGCCGATGCGGCTGGCGAGGATCGTGCGGCCTTCGTATTCGAAGTCTTCGACCTTTTCGAGGTAACCGTGCTCGATCATCCAGTTGGGATCGGCTTCGTGCTGTTGGAGACGGCACCATATCTCGGGGACGAGTAGGCTGATGTCGTGATCGACGCGATACTTTGGTCCAACATAGCCGGCCGCAGTAATGAAGGCTGGCTGCTCGGTGACGAGATAGGAAACCAGCGCATTATTCAGATCGTAGATCGGAGGCAATGCATTGAACGGTGCCTTCGTCAAAGCGCCTTCGGAACCGGCACCTGTTGTGGAGGGTGACTTACCGGTGATACTTGCGATGAATTCCATGAAGAGCTCGGGGAGCTCCATGTAATGGATCGGGTTGTTCACACAGAGTGGCTTGACGCCGGATTCGGGCTCGGCCGGATTGTTGCGACGACCTGGAAGGATCGAGGTGACCGGCCGGAGCAGTGCGGACTGAGAGTCTTGACGGCGGAAGAGACGCGAGCTCATGTCGGCCAAGTAAGCGGCACGTGGGTCTTTCAAGTCCGGGCGGACTTGTAGATAACGTGGGTTCTTGGTTGGCTTGCCATCGACGATACGTGGATACGCGTTGGTGCAGTAGTAATCCGGTGACTCGCTGTTGGCAAAGTCGAGCACCATGTCGTGCATCGGCTTGGTGTACTGGCCAAAGCGGATGGCGTCCTCAGTTTCGTTCTTAGCGAACTCTTTGTCGTTCGGTTCGTAGTTACTGAGGAAGCTACCGAAGGAGCTAAGGTCGTCTTCAGCTTGCTTGTCGTAACCGCGGATGATGGCGTCGTCCGGGCGTTGGAAGAAGCGATATTCGCAATTGTAGACGAACTTGGCAGAAGGCAGTGACCAGCCGGGAGGCAGGCTGCTGAGCTGCGAACTCGGTGCTACTGTCGACGCGGTGATGTCGTCCTCAAGGGAAATCTTAGTGGCTGGGATAAAGTCCTTACGCAGACCGAATGTGCGCCAAGAGCCGTTGCCGGTGTAGCCGACGCGCAGGTATTGCGTGAGCATTTGCTGTTCGCGGTAGCGGAGGATGTTACCGGGCTCGCCGTTGATCAGGTCGACGCTGAAGCGGTTGCGCCAATCGTTACCCCAATCTTCTTTGTAGAAGCGCTTGATGATGAGCACGAGTTCCTTGACGTGTTGCGGGATGCCCTTGAGCCAAGTGTTGTATTCTTCGGTATAATCGTTTTTCGAAGGAGTGAGGAGCTTAATGACCGATCCGAGGGAGCGATCTTTGCTCAGGAGCGGGCGGCCTTTTTCTTTGTTATTCGATGCGTCGAGGAAGCGTTGGCCGTATTCCTTGTTGATGATCTCTTCGGCAAGGTCGAAGTCTTTCTCGAAGTCGCTCACGAAGACGGGGCCGGAAATGATCGCGTCAGTGATGGGCTTGGAAATTTCGGACTTACCACCACCGGACACGGTGCATGGCTTGTGGCAGACGCGGCTCTCGGCAGTGTAGCCGACCAGACGCCAGCGACGGCCTTCGGCGGGCTGCATCATCTCGACTTTGTAGCCGGAGGGAAGCACGTAGGTGGTTTCGGGCAGGAGTTTGATCTCTTGCTCGGCGTCGTCGTTCTTCCATGTGATACGTTGAGTGTTCAGTTCGATGCGCGCATCTTCGGGCAGATAGATGATGTTGCTGAAGTTTTTATCGACTGCATAGCCTTCGGGTTTCACGTCGATACGGTCGATGTAGCGAGCCACAACACCGTCGAATGTTTGATCCACTTCAGGATAGTATTGGCTGAGCTGGAAATCTTCGCCCAAATCGTAGCCTGTGAAGGCCAGTGTGCCCCCCGCGTGTTCTTCTTCGGCCAAGCCGTGAAGGTTGGCGGAGAAGCCGATCTGTGTTTTGACTTCTTTTTTGCAGTAGCCGAAGTAGTTATCTGCGATCGCGGTGACGACCACGCCACGCTCGTCGCGGCAAGTGATCTTGAAGGCGCCGCCGTCGTTGTAGAGTTCGTCTTCTTTTTCCCAGCACATGCCGTCGCGCTTTTCGCGCTCAGTGGCATCCTTGATATTGGGAAGGCCAAGTTCTTTCTTGGTCGTGCCCATCAGGTGTGGTGCGAGGATGACGCAGCCGCTGTGCCCTGTCCAGTGAGCGGGATCGAGGGCAGCGTCGTTATCGGCGATGAAGGGGTCGCCTCCGTTGCCGAAGATCGATTCGACGAAGTCGAGATTACTGATCAGGTTGCCGGGTGCGAAGAAACGCACTTCCATCGACTTTTCTTTAGTGAAGCCATCGACTTCAGGGACCACGACGGGACGAAGGAGCAGAGAGACCCACGCGCGGGCTTTTTCTTTTTCGTTCGCGAGGAAAGGCAGTGTTTGCAGTGATTCGGATGCACCTGTCAGTGCTTTGGAGAACAGGCGAGCGGCGGCGATTTTTGGAACCGCTTTTTTATCGTCGGGAATAGGGAGTCCTCCTTCGGTGACATGGAATACGCCCTTAGTTGTGCGGCGGTCGCTCTTCGGATTGTGGAGCACACCTTGCTGAATTCGATACGAGTCGATGATGTCGGATGAGAAGTGGTCGCCCTTGGCCGGCATCGAAAGCGTGCGTGCCACACCATGGCGGTCGAGGATCAGGGTATTATTAGGCAGGTGCGGCATCTCGCTCAGGTCGAGGTCGCTGAAGTATTCAGCTAAAAAGCTCTGCACGCGCTGGTCGCAAGGGGGTAGGTAGTCCGCTAGCAGGCGGGACTTCTCTTGGTAGCTGGCTAGGAGTGATTTACTCAAGCTACTGAAACGTGAGTCACTCACACTTTCAAAGGTTGGCTGGCCGATCGAGGTCAGCTTGAGGTTTACATATTCGAGGAGCGATTGCTCATCGTGGGCATAGGCCGCAGTTTTTGGATCGAGTCCGAGCTGTGTGGTGAAGTCCATTGTATTGGTTTTTAGTTTCAGTTTCAGTTGAAGATTCGGTCTTTGAGCAGGCACGAATCGTGCCCATTCTCGTGTATTTTGATTAATTGACTAATGGCAAGTGCAACCGTGCTTTGGCGCCCTTTCTTTAAAATTTGGCACACTAAGATTAGCGCATCTTATTACAAGATAAATTTAAATAAGTCGGGTGAATGTTTTGCTGGATTTCCTGTTCAACTGTCAACTACAGCTTGGTCTGTTGTCTGAAGCCTGCATATCTACGGTTGTGTGAAATTCCCCTCACATGTCTGATACTCTATTCAATAAAGACTGCGGTCTTCTCATTCATCCAAGTTCTCTACCCAATGACTTCGGTATTGGAGACTTTGGCGCTTCTGCGATCCATTGGGTCGAGCAGCTGGCGGCTAACGGGCAAAATATCTGGCAAATCCTTCCGCTCAACCCAGCTGGCTATGGCGATTCTCCCTATCAGGGGCTTTCTGCCTTTGCGGCCAATCCCGTTTTCCTCAGCCCGGAGGATCTGCACATCCGCGGCCTGATCGATTGCAAAGAGTTGCTCGCCTTGCGATTGCCACTCGAAGAGCGTGTCGACTATGCGCAGGTGTATCCCAACAAAATCGAACTCTCCACGCGTGCCGCCCTTAAGTTCTTCGCGCTCGAACCTTCGCACTCGCTCCGCGTGCAGTATGAGGCCTTTCTCGCCGCAGAGGGCGACTGGCTCGACTGCTTCGGACTCTTCAGTGCCCTCAAAGCCAATTTTGGCGGTGTCGCTTGGACGGATTGGCCCGCGGAGTTTCGCGACCGCGATCCAGTTGCCCTTAAGCACATCGCGATTGAGTTGCAGAGCGACATTCAGCGCGTCTGCTTCGAGCAGTTTATTCTCCGCTTGCAATGGTCGGCGGTGCAGGAACGCGCCCGCGAGCTCGGCGTGCGCCTCGTCGGCGATCTTCCTATCTTCGTCGCGCACGACAGCGCCGACGTCTGGTGTCAGCGCGAACTCTTCCGCCTGAATGCGGACGGCAGTCCCTCGGTCGTCGCCGGCGTGCCGCCTGACTATTTCTCCTCGACTGGTCAACTATGGGGCAACCCCTTATATAATTGGGAGGCGCATCGCAGCGACCAATACGCTTGGTGGCGTAAGCGCCTGTGCAAGATCCTCTCGTGGGTCGACGTGGTGCGAATCGATCACTTTCGCGGCTTCGATGCCTGCTGGGAAGTGCCGGGCGGTGCTGAAACCGCGGCCGGCGGCCAATGGATTCCCGCGCCGGGGCACGAGGTTTTCGACGCTTTTGTTGAAGACCACGGCATGCCTTTACCCGTCATCGCCGAAGACCTCGGCGTGATCACGCCCGAAGTCGAAAAGCTGCGCGACGATTACAATTTGCCCGGCCTACGTATCCTTCAATTCGCCTTCGGCACCGATCCGATGAGCCACACCTTTCTGCCGAAGTCCTATTCGGCCAATTCCGTCGCCTATTCCGGCACGCACGATAACGACACCGTCGTCGGCTGGTTCTCCAGCGAAGCGGGCGAGGGGAGCACGCGCAGCGCTTCAGAGATCGAGGCCGAGCGCGCCATTACGCTCGATTACTTCGGCACCGACGGCTCGGAGATACAATGGGACTTTATTCGTAGCCTCTACCGCTCCCCGGCTGGCGCCAGTATCATACCCGCGCAAGACCTACTAGGGCTCGGCTCCGAAGCACGCATGAACACCCCTGGCGTCGCCTCTGGGAGTTGGGCGTGGCGACTGACTGACCGAGACGCACTTCAATCCGAACTCCGCAAACTTCACACGCTGACTGTCGAGGCGAACCGCGGCCGCGCGGCTGTCGAAGCCGCTGCGCAGGCTCGCTAATTCAGCTGACTTAACTTTACCTCAACGACGCATACACTATGAATAAACCCAAACTATCTTTCTGGCAAATTTGGAACATGAGCTTCGGCTTCTTCGGTATCCAATTCGGATGGGGGCTGCAGATGGCCAACATGAGTGCCATCTACCAATACCTCGGCGCGGACGAGAGTACGATTCCCTTCCTCTGGCTCGCGGCTCCGCTCACCGGCCTGATCGTCCAGCCGCTCGTTGGTTACTACAGTGACCGCACTTGGACAGGGCTCGGCCGCCGGCGCCCATACTTTCTTGTCGGCGCGATTCTCGCCAGCCTGGCTCTCATCGCGATGCCCAACTCCAGCTCCCTTTGGATGGCGGCGGGTTTGCTTTGGATTCTCGATGCGTCGGTCAATATTAGCATGGAGCCCTTCCGCGCATTCGTCGGCGATAAGCTCAATAAAGAACAACGCAAAGTCGGCTTCGCCATGCAGAGCCTGCTCATCGGCCTCGGTGCCGTGCTTTCGTCCTCGCTGCCATGGATGCTGACGAACTGGTTCGGCGTGACCAATGCCGAAGGCGCTACAGGCGTTATTCCGCAGACCGTGAAGATCGCTTTCTACGTCGGCGCGGGTGTGTTCTTCGCCGCCGTGCTCTATACCATTCTCACGACTAAAGAATATCCGCCGGAGGACATGGAAGCCTTTCAAAAGATGAAGCAGGAATCCGCTGGCGTGGGGAATGCCTTTAAAGAAATCTTCGAAGGCATCGGCTCCATGCCGAAGGCAATGAAGCAGCTCGCCGTCGTGCAGTTTTTTACTTGGTTCGGTCTCTTTTGCATGTGGATCTATTTCATCCCCGCCGTGGCCACGTACATCTTTGGTGGCGCCGAGCACGGGAGCGCCGAGTATCAGGCCGGCGCAGAGTGGGGCGGCGTTTGCTTCTCCGTCTATAACGGTGTCGCCTTCGTTTTCGCCTTTTTACTTCTACTGCTTGTGCGCAAGTGCAGCGCCAAGGGTATTCACACCACCTGCCTGGCCATTGGTGCAGTTGGCTTGCTCTCAGTCGCCTTCGTCGGTAGCGCCAAGCTGCTCCTTGTTTCGATGTTCTGCGTGGGGATTGCTTGGGCGAGTATCCTCTCGATGCCTTACGCCATGCTGGCCAATGCCATCCCCGGGAACAAGATGGGCTTCTATATGGGCGTGTTTAATTTCTTCATCGTCCTGCCGCAGATCGCCGCCTCACTCGGCCTCGGCTATGTGATGTCGTTCCTCCTTGGAGGGAACACCATGAACGCCGTGATTCTCGGCGGGGCTTCCATGTTGATCGCCGCGTTCTGTGTCCGCTTCGTCGATGACGACGAGTCGATCGAAGAAGAGACCATACTCGAAGAGTGCGTGCCTGCCGATCCGCCGGTGTGATGGTCGTTGGTGGGTGTCTACCCCCCGGCTCGACCGGCAGGGCAGATCGCCATACTGTGGGGCGATAGAATCACCCCACTACTGTAGACAGCGCTACTCCGCTTTCGTCGCTTCGTGGATCGCCACGATCGAAAAGGTCAGCCCCGTGGCCTCCACTGTTTCGTAGCCGGCCAGCTCCAGTTGCTCGGCCAGTGCGTTCTTCGTCGGGAAGTTTTCAATCGTGCCCGCAAGGTAGTCGTAGGCGCTCTTGTCGCCCGTCGCGAGCGCGGCCACCCAAGGTAAAATATATTTCAGGTAGAAGTAGTAGATCGGGCGAAACCATTTATCGGGCTGCGAAAATTCGAGCACGAAAAGGCGTCCGCCGGGGCGGAGCACGCGGCGGATTTCTTTGAGCCCGCGCTGGCGGTCTTCGAAGTTACGCACGCCGAACGAAATCGTGACCGCATCGACCGAGGCGTCATCGAGCGGAAGCTCCATGCAGTCGCCAAAGGCGAACCCGATATCGGCATACTCCGGCTTGGCCGAACGCTTGTTGCGGGCTTCGTCCAGCATCGGCTCGCAGAAGTCCAGTCCCGTGACCGGTACGTCCGTGCCCATGCGGTCGCGTAGCTTAAAGGCTACGTCGCCGCTGCCTGTCGCGAGGTCGGCCACGTCCCTAGGCGCGCGCCGCTGCACCATGCGGGTGAGCACGCGCCTCCAATAAAAATCGATCCCCCCGCTGAGGAGGTGATTGGCCACGTCGTAGCGCCCGGCGATCCCGGCGAACATTTGGCTGACTGCTTTTCCTTCTGGCATACGTAAGTGAAAGTGAGAGTGACGGTGAAAGTGGAGAGGTGTAGCCGAAATCGTGAGATTTTGGACGATTGGAGCAGCCCTCTCGATCGATCCAAAATCTTACGATTTCAGCTACGTTATCAAGTTTTCTCGCCCTTCACGCTTTCAATACTGCGCACCACCCATTTGGAAAGCTCTTTATCCGGATCTTGGATGGCGAGCTTGCCTAGCTTGAAAACGGTTTGTCCGGTGTTGCGGTTGATGATGCTGAGACCGTGCTCGAAGTCGTGGAATTTTTCTTCACAGAGCGACTGGATGGTGCGGTCTTTGGTGTCGGCCTCTTCGATCAGCGCGTCCACGCCGAGCGGTTTGAACTCCAGCGTGAAGCCGTGGAGTTTCTCGAAGGCAGTGGCGAAGCGTTTGATGTCGTCCTCCAAAACCGCTCGTTGTAGGTGGGCGTTTTTCGCTTTGAGCGCTTTAAGGCAGGCGGTGGGGTCTTCGATCATCTCGGTCGTCACTTCAAACTGCTTGATCGCGGTCGAGGGGAGTTCGAACTTATAATCGCGGAAGAGGTGCTCCATCACAGTCATAATACCGCGAGCGCCCGTGCCTTCTTTGCTGGCCGCCTCGGCAATCGCCATGATGGCATCCGGTGTGATGGTGAAGTCGATGCCATAGCCGCGGAAGTCGTCGCGATACTGATGGAGCACGCTACCTTCAGAGGTGGTCAGGATGTGGGCGAGATCGTTGCTCGTCAGCGCCGAGCAAGCACAGCGCACGGGCACACGTCCGATGAACTCGGGCTCGAAGCCGTATTTAATAAAGTCAGTTGTCTCTGCGTATTGAAGGTAGGTCGAGAGATCTTCCTCGTAGTCGGCCATGCTGGCACCAAAGCCCATTTCGTTTTTCGAAAGGCGCTTCTTGATTGATTCGGCCAACTTGTCGAAGGCGCCGCTCACGATGAAGAGAATGTTCTTCGTGTTGATCGATTTGCGCTTCGGTTTGCCGCCGCGCTGGATCTCCATGACGGCCTGCATCTGCGACATCATGTCGGTCGGGCTGAAGAGATTGACCTCGGTCTCTTCCATTAGCTTGAGTAAATTAATCTGCACGCCGCGCCCGGAGACGTCGCGCCCGCCGGCACTGGCTTCGCTCGCGATCTTGTCGATCTCGTCGACGAAGATGATGCCTTTTTCGGCTAACTCGATGTCGCCATCTGCCGCTTTGACCAGGTCGCGCACCAGATCCTCCACATCGGAGCCGACGTAGCCGGTCTCGGAAAACTTTGTGGCGTCGGCCTTGACGAAGGGCACGCCGATGAGGCGAGCCACATTTTTCATCAGGTAGGTCTTGCCCACACCGGTCGGGCCGAGGAAGAGCAGATTCTGCTTACTATACTCCGTCGCGATCGTGCTTTTGCCGGAAAGCGTCTGGCGCACATGGTTATAATGATCGCAAATCGCGACCGAGAGCACCTTCTTCGCCTCGTCTTGGCGGATGACGAATCGATTTAAATAATCGCGGATCTCCTTCGGTTTGAGGTGGAAGTTGCGTATATTCTCTAAAGTTTCGGCGCTTTGATCAGGTTGTTCGGGTGCTTCCGGTTCACCGGTAAACGGCTCTTCCGGGAAGGGATCGTCCTCCGAAAAACCGTGCGTGGAAATTTTCACATTCGAGTCCTTGAATAAATCTTTCAATTGGCGCTGAATTTCCTCGAAAGGATTGGGTGGTTCTTTATCACTCATATTTTCTAGTTTGACAGTGTTTTCGCGATCCGAAGTATCGCAGCAACAGTTACTTTTGATTTTCATTTCCGCAAGCTCACCAAGCATACACAGGATGTCCAATAACCTTACCAAACGCGATATCGTCTTAGATATCTACGATAAAACTGATTTTCCGCAAAAAGAAGTGCGCGAAACTGTTCAACTCACTCTTGATGCCATTGCCCGCGCGCTGAGCGAAGGTCGCAACGTCGAGCTTCGTAATTTCGGCGTGTTTGAGGTGCAGATTCGCAAGTCTCGCATCGGTCGTAACCCGAACAAACCCGAGACAGATGTCGTCATTCCCAAGCGCGCCGTGATTAAGTTCAAGGCAGGCAAGGAACTGAAGGCGCAGCTTCAAGATCTCGACGTCGACTCTCTTGAAGGGGGCGCTTAAAGCGATTCCGAACCTTTCGGGTCGTTCACTCACCCTGGTATTTTCTAAGGGAGATTCGCTATGCAGTTTGAAACGCTACCCGGCTTTCGGGAATTTTATCCTGAGGCCTGTGCCCGACGGAACCATATCTTTAACCGCTGGCGTCATGTCGCGCGTGCGTTTAACTTTTTGGAATACGACGCGCCCGTGCTTGAGCCGCTGGAGCTCTACATCGAGAAGTCGGGCGAGGAGATCGTCGGTCAGTTGTTCAATTTCGAAGACCGCGGTGGCCGCGCTGTGGCACTGCGCCCGGAGCTGACGCCCTCGCTCGCGCGTCTCATCGGCGCGAAGGCCAACAGTCTCAAACGCCCGATCAAGTGGTTTAACATTGGCGAGAACTATCGCTACGAGCGTCCGCAAAAAGGCCGCCTACGCGCATTTTATCAGTTCAACGTCGATATCTTCGGCGAGCCCGGCCCCGCCGCCGATGCCGAGCTGATCACACTGCTCACGCAAGCGCTGCAAGCTTTCGGCTTGAGCTCCAAGGATTTCAAAGTGCGCCTGAGTGACCGCGACCTCTGGCTGCTCATGCTCGCTGCCGAAGGTCTCGACGAGGCGGGCAGCGCCACCGTGCTCGGTATCATCGACAAGCTCGAACGTACGCCCCGCGAGAAGACCATCGAAAAACTCGCCACCGTGATGGGCGAGGATGCGGAAGATTTTCTTGGCCGGATCGAAGAGGCCATCGCTATTCGCGATTTCGATACACTCCGCGATTATATTTTGAATTTGCCGCTCGAAGGTGACCTGGCTGATCAGGCCAAAGCCCGCATCGGCAATTGGGAGCATCTCTTGCGTAATCTTCAGGCAGCGGGTGCCGGCGACTTTATTCAGATCGATCTCGGCATCGTTCGCGGACTCGCTTATTATACGGGCTTCGTGTTCGAGGCCTTTGAAGCGACGGGCGAAGGCCGTGCCCTCGCCGGAGGCGGGCGCTACGACGCCCTTGTCAAAAAACTAGGCGGCCCCGATATGCCCGCCGTCGGTTTCGCTATGGGCGATGTCACGCTGGCCGACCTGCTCGACAGCAAGTCGCTGATGCCTGATTACATGCAGCGCCCGGAGTTTATCGCCATCGTCGGCGGAGTCGACGAGCGCGATGCTGCCATTGGCGATGCCACGCAGCTCCGTTCACTTGGCTACCAAGTTGACTACCCGCTCAAAGAGCAGGGATTCGGCAAGCAATTTAAAGCGGCCAACCAGTCCGGCGCCCGTTTCGCCCTCATCTATGGCAGCGAAGAACTGGAGCGAGGTGTCGTCAAAATCCGCGACCTCAGCACCGGTAACGAAGCCGAAATCCCCCGCGATCAACTCCTCCAACAAGTCCCCGCCTTACTCGAAAGCGGCATCGAGTAATCTTTCTTAGTCCGTCGCGCAAAGGTTCGGTCTTTTTTTTCACCACGGATGGACACAGATAAACACGGATTTTTCCCTATCAATTCACGTAAATTAACGGTTCTCAATTAGAGTCATATTCTTATCCGTGTGTATCTGTGTCCATCCGTGGTTTCTTAATTACCCGGTTATGTTTCTCCTCAAGACTTGCATTACTCCAAGTAGCAGTTCTAATGTTGGTTGAAAATTAAATTAGAAAGTTAAATCATGGCCAAGCCCGCACCTGAGTTTCATTACCAAAAACAATTTCCCCTTGGGAAAGATAAAACGCAGTATCGTCTGCTCACGAAGGACTTCGTCGAGACCGTCGATTTTGGCGGCGAGTCCGTGCTCAAAGTCGATCCGCAGGCGCTGACTTATCTGGCGGAGAACGCCATGAAGGATCTTTCCTTCAAGCTCCGCACGGAGCACCTCGAAAAAGTCGCGGCCATCCTCGACGACCCCGAGGCTACGGAGAACGACCGCACCATTGCGCTCACTATGCTGCGCAACGCCGAAGTCTCGGCGCACGGTGTGCTTCCTTTTTGTCAGGACACCGGCACGGCGATCATCCTCGGTAAAAAAGGCCAACGCGTCTGGACGGGTGGGGGCGATGAAGCCGCGCTCTCCAAGGGCGTTTACAATACCTACGTAAACGAAAACCTGCGCTATTCGCAGATGGCACCAGTCTCCATGTATGAGGAGACGAATACCGGTTGTAATCTGCCCGCACAGATCGATCTCCTCGCAACCGACGGCGATAGCTATGACTTTCTCTTCGTCGCTAAAGGCGGCGGTTCGGCCAACAAGACGTTCTTTTACCAAGAAACCAAAGCCCTTCTCAATCCCGCCAATCTCGAAAAGTTCTGTATCGAGAAGATGGGGACACTCGGCACTTCCGCCTGTCCTCCGTATCACATCGCATTCGTGATCGGCGGCACCTCGGCCGAGACTTGCCTGAAGACGGTCAAGCTCGCTTCGACCAAATACTACGACGAGTTGCCCACAGAAGGTAACGAGCACGGCCAAGCTTTCCGCGATACGGAACTTGAAGCCAAGCTACTCGAATACACCCGTCAGATGGGCTACGGTGCCCAGTTTGGCGGCAAATACTTTGCGCTCGATGTCCGCGTCGTCCGCCTGCCGCGCCACGGTGCGTCCTGCCCGGTCGGGCTCGGCGTCTCCTGCTCGGCCGACCGCAACGCCAAGGCACGCATCGACAAAGACGGCCTCTGGCTGGAGCAACTCGAAGAGAACCCCGGCCGCTTCATCCCCGCCGAGGGCACCATCGCCAAGCCGAAGGATCCTGTCGCTATAGACCTGAATCGCCCGATGAAGGACATCCTTGCCGAGCTCAGTCAGTATCCGGTCGCTACACCGCTCTCGCTCAACGGCACCATCGTGGTGGCGCGCGACATCGCCCACGCCAAAATCCAAGAGCGCCTCGATCAGGGGGAGGGCATGCCCGACTATTTCAAAAACCACCCGATCTACTACGCAGGCCCGGCCAAGACGCCGGCGGGTAAGCCGTCCGGTTCTTTTGGCCCCACCACGGCCGGCCGCATGGATAGCTACGTTCAACCCTTCCAAGCCGAAGGCGGCTCGATGATTATGTTGGCCAAGGGCAATCGCTCGCAGCAAGTCACGGATGCCTGTAAAGAGTTCGGCGGATTTTATCTCGGCTCCATCGGCGGCCCCGCCGCCTTGCTGGCCGAGCACAATATCAAGAAAGTCGAAGTGCTCGAATATCCCGAACTCGGGATGGAAGCCATCTGGAAGATCGAAGTGGAAGATTTCCCTGCTTACATTCTAGTCGATGACAAGGGTAACGACTTCTTCGCCGATGTCCGCACCGCCTGTTCGCAGTGTGCCCTCAGCGCATACGAGAATGCGCGGGCGGAAATGACGGCGAAGTAGAAGTTGCCATGTTTCGTCATTGGAAACATGGTATTGGCATTCGTTTGCTACCTATAGTCTTTTTCGTTTGTTTGACTGCTTGTCCTTTGGGCGCTGAAGAGACAGCGCTGGATCGAGGTCAGTTATTTCTCTCCTATCAATTGAGTGGGGGGCACTATGGAGCCATGGAAGTTTCTGTTGGGATCTGGCTCTCTGGAGACGCTGAAGTTAAAGGAAGCCAACCGGATCGCCTAAACTATTCTTACGAGACAAACCTGTCCGAAGAGGAATTAGAGGCGCTGAAGACATTGATCCGCTCAACGCAATTTTTCTCGCAGCAAGACCAGAGCGAGTCGCTCATCACGCACGCGGGTGAAACCGTGCTATCCATCAAGGACGGAGATGAGATGAAAACCCTTCGATATAAGTATCTTCCAGAGCTCGCACCACTCCAGCAGTTCATCTGGAAACTCGTCACCCAGGCCAAAGCGATTTCAGCAATCGAGTCGGACGGCGACTTCTACACAGCCAGCGGGGCGGTTAACCCTCGTCTTGTTGGTGCGAAAGCCCTCCAGCCTAATCGTTTTGTTCAGCCACTTACGAAATATGTCAAAGAGGGAACCCTAAGAGCATTTACTCCAACCCTTATTCTGAATACGAATATGCAAGAATGGTTCCGGTCTTTCGGCAGGTCGTTTTTGGAAAACTTTCTAAGATCATCGAAACCGATCCGTCAGAGCGTGTGCGTAAAGAAGCCGTGGATGCGGTGGCGGAAATCCAAAGTGAGATCAATAAGTGACCCTTGACTGTATACACATAAATATGGATATTAATGTGTATGAAGAGGACGAACATAGTTTTGGACGAAGCTTTGGTCAGCGAAGGCTTGAGTCTGACGGGTCTGCCCAGCCAAAAAGCCCTCGTCGATCATGCTTTACGTGAGTTGGTCAAGCGTAAGCGCCGCAAGCAGGTGCTCCGCCATTTCGGAAAAGTGAAGTGGGAGGGGAACTTGGATGAAATGCGAACGATGCGCTAGCGGTGGTTCTCGTCGATACCAGTGTTTGGGCGGATTTCCTGAATGGCCACGCTTCGCCGGAAGCGTTGGCCTTGAAGGGGCTGATCGAAGAGGAAGTCGATATCTTTTGCACAGGTCTGATCTTGCAGGAAGTTTTGCAAGGCATCCGGGAAAAACGGCAACGTGCGATCATCCGAAAAGATCTGGAAGAGTTTGTTTACATCCAGCCGAGCCTGCAGACGCACATTGATTCGGCCGAACTTTTCTTCAGCTGCCGTAAAAAGGGGATCACTGTCCGCAAAAGTATCGACTGCGTGATCGCTATGCTCGCGATCGAATATGATCTGGAAGTTTTACAAAAGGATCGGGACTTCCCGATGATTGCCAAAGTGATGCCTTTGAAATTGTTTGAAATCTAAACACAAAAAAGCCGGACGGTTTCGACCGTCCGGCTTTGTGATTTCAAGAAGCTAAGACTGGCTTAGAGATCGCTGAGGATCTCGTAAACCGTCGTCGTGCCACTGACTTCGTTGGCCACGATGATGAGCGGGATGCCGCTCGGGCTGGCGCTAGCGGGCACGAACTCAATGCCTTCGGGGCCGAGGTCGCCGGCTAGTTCGATCTCGGCGGAAACCTCGTCGTCGAAATCGATACTGAAGTCGCGGTTGTTGACGTAGTCGACGAAGCTGACGTCGGCCGGATTAGTGATGTCGAAGACCATGATGCCGCCGACACGCTCTAGACCGACGAAGGCGTAGGTGCGTCCGTTGATGTTGCCGAGAGCGAGCGCTTCGGGCTCGGGGCCTTTCGCGTCCGAGCGGCTGTCGAAGTCGTCGTTGTCGTCATTGGAGAAGTTGAAGCCGTCTTCACCTAGCTCGGTAGCGAGGAAGACTTCGATAAAGTCGCCGCTGTCAAAGACGAGTTCACCCGTCGCTGAGAAGATCGAGAAGGAGCGCGCGCCGTAGCTGTAGAGCTCTTCGAGGTCGGACGCGTTATCATCGAGGTTACCCTGGGTCACCATCACGGTGAGGCGGCCAAGGTTCTCGTCCTCGAGCAACTGCTCGGCCAGCGGGAAAGCACTGGGGTTGAGTGTGAGGCCGAAGTCCTCTTCGAGGTCTTTCACGCGGGACTCGTCGACGTATCCGTCATAGTCGCGCCCGTCGCCTTCGTTGGCGGTGACGATGTAGGTTTGCTTGCCGACGACATAGGCGGCGATGGAGTCGGGCATGTAGAGACCTTTGACCGGCCAGTTGGCGATGCGGATCATGTCGTCCTTATCGGAGGCGTCGAGCGCGTTGCCGTATTGGGAGTGGTCTTTGGAACCTAGACCGAAGATCTCGAGCACTTCTTTGTGGACGAGATCAACGACGAGGATGGCGTTATTCTCTTGGCAGGCGATGTAGGCGATACGGTCGTTCGGGTCGATGGCGATGTATTCCGGCTCAAGGTCTTGGGCGATGGTGGTGCCCTCGGGGCCGGTGATACGTGCGCCGTTGAGGTCAGCTGCTTCTATGCCGCCTAAGGTGATTTCGCTGGCGTTGAAACGTCTCCAGCCACGACGCTCGATCACAGTGACGGAGCCTTCGGGGTCGATCGTATAGGCACCGTTGGGTTCGCCTTCGTTGGCCACAACGATGCGTTGGCCTCGGGAATCGTAGGTCAGCATGTCGGGAAGAAAACCAGCTTCGACGACTGCTTTGAGGTCACCGTCCTTCTCTAGGATGACGACGCTGCCGCGTACGTCGGCTTCGCCGGAGTCCACCGCGACGGCGACTTCGTTGAAGAACGCGCGAGGGTTGACGTCGACGCTGTTGGGTGTGCCGTAGGCGCTTAAGTCGACGGAGCGCACCAGCGTGGGAGCGTTCGGGCTGCTGGCATCGAAGATGTCGATGGCTTGGGCAGCGCCGTTGACGACGTAGAATTGCTGGGTGGCCGAATCGTAGGAGACGATCTCAGCGGCGGATTGGTCGAAGATCGCTGCGGCGTCGCCGTTGCGAACCGAGCTGATCGGGTTGAGTGAGATCTGGGCGAAAGCGCTGCTGGCGGCAGTCGCGATGCCCAAGCAGAGGACAGTTGTTTTCAGTTTTTGAATCATTGCTATTGGTAGTTTGGATTTCGATCTGTCCGGAGCTTCCGAACAGATCTAGCAATGTAGACTGAATCTATGCGTTTACTGTGTCTGATGCGTAACGCTTGGGTTACGCTTCTTCGCGTTTGAGCAGAAACGCGCCCGCGCCGTCGTGGCCGGTCTCCCAGGGATGGCTGATTTCAGAGGCCTCCAGTTTGAATCGGCCGCCGGATTTAGACTTTAAAAACGCGTCCACGACCGCACGGTTTTCGGCCTCTTCGATGCTGCAGGTGCTATATACGAGGCGTCCTCCGGGGCGGACGAAGCGGGCGGCAGAGTGGAGCAGCTGTAGCTGTAGCTTCGCGCAGCCGTCGATATCCTTCGGCTGGAGGCGCCATTTGACATCCGTCCGGCGCTGGATCACGCCGGTGTTGGAGCAGGGCGCGTCGAGCATGACGGCGTCGTATTGGCTTGGCAGGTCGCGGGCTTCGAAGGTGTCGGCGTTGAGTTCCAGCACGTCAGACTCGACGATGGCGCAGGCCAGATCCGGGGTTTGCAGGGAGTCGAGGTTCTCCCGCAGACGATCGATGCGATTGCCCGGTAGGTCGACGGCCACGATTTGACCACGTCCTGCCATTGCATGCGCCATGTCGTAGGCTTTGCCTCCGGGTGCGGCGCAGAGGTCGAGCACGCACTCGTCCGAATTTGGGGCGAGTAGGGCGGGGGCGAGGCGGGTGGACGGGTCTTTGATGTAGGCGTTGCCCTTGTTGAGGAGAGGATGCAGGTCGTCGCTCCAGGAAACTTGATTGGTTATTTTGTAAAACTGCGGCCAGTCTGTCGGCTCCAAGCCGGCGGGGCGCTCAATGCCCGCGTCGTAAATTTTCAGGTAGGTCGCCGGGATGCACTGATCCCATTCCAGTAGGCAGGTGTAATCTTCGGGGAATTCCTTTTTCCAGCGAGCGACGAGCCATTCGGGGTGGCTGAAGTAGGCGGCCGGCGCTTTGTCCGGTTCGATCTGGGTGAGAGCAGTTGGCAGTTTGCGCAAGACCGCGTTGAGGAAGCCCTGCTCGAAGCGGTTGACCCGCGACTTACTGCGCTCGACCGCGTGGTGGATGATTTTCGGGTGGCGGTCTGCATCGGCGTCGAGCAGTTCGTAACCAGTGACGAGAAGGATCGCTTTGACCCCGATCTTGGCTTTTTTGCGGAGGAGCCCCTTCAGCGCCGTCTGAGTTCGGTGCCCGTGGCGCAGTGCGCCGAGAAAAAGTGATTGGCAGGCGGCGCGACGGTCGCCTATAAAATTATCCGGAAGCTCATCGAGCAGCTGATCGGCCTTTCGGTCGCTAGTCAGATAGGCTTCCGTCAAGTGTACAGCCGCATCCCAGCCCGTCGTGGACTTTGCGGATAAGCTAAACTTAATACTTCTCATTGGCGCGGAAACTGTCCATAGTGGATCGTTTACGACTTAGACAAGCAATCATTATGAATAAAGAGGCCATAGACGCTCTCATCGAAAAGAATCCGAAACTGGTTTCGCATCGCGCGAAACTCGAAACCATGGTGCCCGGTAACTACTGCCTGCACCGCAGTTGGGGCTTCGGTAAAATCGTGGACTATAACACTGCGGACGACCGTCTGATCATCGATTTTGAAGATGGTAAGGAAGGTCACGCCATGGCGCCCGCCTTCTGTGTGGACAAGCTCGAGATTCTCAAACCGACTGATATTCTCGTGCGCTCTCGCACCGAAGCGGCCGTAATTGAGGAGATGATCAAGAAGAAACCTGCCGATTTGATCTGTGAGATCATCGCTGCCAGCGACGACCAAGCCATGATGGCGTCCGAGATCGAGCGCCTGCTCGCTCGCGTGATCGGGCCGATCAAATACAAGAAGTGGTGGACGGCTACGAAGAAGGTATTGGTCAAAGACCCCCGCATCGGTGTGCCGCTTAAGAAGACCGATCCTTACATTTACCGCGATGAACCCGTGAAGCCTGAGGACGAGATCCTTGAGCAGTTCCACGCCACCAAAAACTCGAAGCAAAAGATCGATCTCGGCGAAAAACTCTATGCGCTTTCGGAGAACATTTCTGTGATCCGCGAAGAGATGCCCGCCATCCTCGAAGAGCTGACCGAAGCGATCGCACACGCGAAGAGTCTGAGCCAAGCCGACCGTTTGCACGGCGTTTGGGTGCGCAACAATCTGGCACGCGACCTCCACGAAGATGTGGAAACGCTTGAGCCATCTTCAGGCTCGATCCTCGATGCGACGAACGACTACTCCGAGTTGGCTGCTAATCTGCCTGCTCAATACTTTAAGCGCTACCTCGACCTCATCAGCCGCACCTATCCGGACAAGTGGCAAGCCATGGTCGAAGACCTGCTCCGCAACTCTAGCGGTAAGTTCACCAGCGAGTGTATCAACTTCATGCTCGAGCACGAGATGCAAGAGCGCATCAGCTACTGCCTCGACCGCTGGCTCAAGGAGCAGACTATCAAGGGACCCCTTCTGTTCTGGGTCGTTAAAAACCGCGCTTCCAAGAAATACAGCAACATCATCGAGCCGCTCGTGACACCGCGCCTCCTCGCTGCTATGTTCTATGCGATCGACTACGAGGCTCTGCAAAATGCGAGCACCCGCCGCATCCCACTGGCCGACTTGCTCAGTGATGACACCACCTTGATTCCCGACCTCTTGTCGCAAGCCAATGTCGAAACGGCGAACGACCTCGCGCAAACCCTCTTGCTTAATCAAGGCTTCGAGGATTTGACCAAAAAGTCGCTCCTCGCTCGTTTCATCAAGCAATTCCCGACTGTTCAGGCGCTCCTCGCTGGAGAAGCCGCCGAGACCTCGGAAGAGGAAGCCCTCATCGTTTCGCAAAACAGCTTCAATTCAGCCAAGGCTGAATACGAAGAGCTTGTCGCCACAAAGATCCCAGAGAACAAGTTGGCCATCCAAGTCGCTCGCGACCACGGTGACTTGAAGGAAAATTCCGAATACAAGATGGCGCGTCAGGATCAGGATATCCTCCTCTCTCGCAAGAACGAGCTCGAGGTCGATCTCTCCCGTGCTCGCGTCACCGACTTCTCCGATGCCAATGCCGACAACGTCAGCATCGGTAGTATCGTCGATCTCAAGGATTCCAAGGGGAAGACTCAGCGCTACTCTATCCTCGGTGCATGGGACAGCGATCCCGATCACGATGTGCTCTCTTATAAAACACCACTTGCTCAAGCCCTTCTCGGCAAAGAGCCCGGTGCCACCGTCACCACCAAGATTGGCGGCAACGAAGAGAAGTGGACAGTTCTCAGTATCGCCCGCTGGGTCGACGCCAAGTAGTCCGCAAGTAATTCATCCAAACAAAAGGCGCTTCCGATTCGGAAGCGCCTTTTTTGTTTCGTAGAAGCGACATTAATTTTCGTCGTCGCAGATCCCCAACTTCTGGCGGATCTCAGGAAACTCATTCAGCTCCGCGAGGAACTCATCCACATCGAAATCGGCTACCATGAAGTCTTCATATTCAAAGGTCGGAGTCTTCGTCTGTCCGCTCAAAGCGACCATCGCGTCCATGTCTTTGGGACTCTCATTGACATCGCGCACATCCATATCAACGCCTTGCGAGTTGAAAAAGGAGAGGGCTTCACGGCACCATGGGCAACCGGATTTGATGTATAGAATAGGTAGTGTGTTTTTGCTCATTTGATGGGTTGAATCATAGCTGATTGACCTGCTCTGACAACGTAAATTCGCATTTTTGTAACTTTATCCGTAGCGGGCTTGCACCTCGCCTCGAAGTCCTATATAAGCACCGCTTCACTTGATGTATGAGTAATCCCGACGCACTGCTGGCAGACGCAATTTCCGTAAAAGGAGCGCGCGAGCATAATCTGAAAAACATTAGCGTCGACATCCCGCGTGGCCAGCTCGTCGTCATTACTGGTGTGAGTGGGTCGGGGAAGTCTTCGCTCGCATTCGATACCATCTATGCCGAGGGCTACCGCAAATACATCGACAGCCTCTCGACTAAGGCGCGCATGGTGCTCGAGCAAATTCCGCGTCCCGATGTCGATTACATCCAGGGGCTCTCGCCGGTCATTGCTTTGGAGCAACGCACCGGCGGTGGCGGCAATCCGCGCAGCACCGTGGCCACTGTTACCGAGATCGCCGATTTCGCCCGAGTGCTTTGGGCGGTCTGTGGCACGCCTTATTGTCCCAAAGACGGCGGCATTATCGAGCGCCGCTCGATGGACGATTGCCTGACTCGCATCTATGCCGAACCGGAGGGCAGCCGGCTCATGCTCCTCGCGCCGTGGATGACGGCTAAGCCCGCCATCCTCCGCGAGGAGTTGCCCCGCCTCCAGCAGCGCGGCTTCCAGCGTGTCCGTCTCAATGGCGAAATTCGCCGACTCGACGAGCCGAGCCTCATTGATTCCAAAGCCTCCTCGATCACCGTCGAGATCGTGGTCGATCGCGTCGTGCTCAAGCCCGACCAGCGCAGCCGTCTCGCCGACTCGCTCGATCTCGCTTTTAGCGAAGGCGAAGACCGCGCTATCATATTGATCGAAGAAGAGGGCGCTTGGCGCGAACTGCCGCTCAGCAATCGCCTCGCCTGCGTGAATTGCGGCGATGTTTACGAGCGCATCTCGCCCCGACATTTTTCCTGGAATCACGCCGAGGGCGCGTGCCCTGCTTGCGGTGGTCTAGGCGAAACCTTGCAATTTCAGCCTGAGCTCATCGTGCCGGACCCGAGCGTCAGCGTGAAGAAGGGGGCGATTAAGCCATGGCGCCTCGGTTCCAAACAGATGATCATTCGGCACAACGCCATTCTCAAACAACTGGCCGAGCAACTGCCCTTTGATCCGACCCAGCCCTGGGAAGAACTCGAGCCGGACATCCGCGAGCAAATCCTGCATGGCACCGGCGAGCGCATTTTCAGTTTCAAGCTCAAGGGGGGCAACTCCAAGCCCGAGGCGATGCAGTTCGAGGGCGTTCTGGCAGATCTTGAGAATATCCGGCGCACCACCACGAGCGACGGCTTGCGCGCACGCCTGATGGCCTATCAGACCAGCAGCCGCTGCGAAACTTGCGAAGGCCGCCGCCTCCGTAAGTCCAGCCTGACAGTGTTGATCGAAGGCCATTCCATCACCGACCTGCTCGCCATGTCGCTGCAAGAGGCGCAGGCCTTCGTCGATGCCCTCGAAACGAATTTGGCCTATGCCCAAGTTAGCGATGCCGTCCGCGGCCTTGGCTCGCGGCTCTCTTTTCTCAATGAGGTCGGCCTTAGTTACCTCACGCTCAATCGCGGCTACGCCACCCTCAGCGGCGGCGAAGCGCAGCGCGTCCGCCTCGCCACGCAGCTCGGCATGTCGCTCGTCGGCGTGGTCTATCTGCTCGACGAGCCCAGCATCGGCCTGCATCCGCTCGACAACCGTCGGCTCATTCAAACGCTCACCGGCCTACGCGATCGGGGCAACTCCGTCGTCGTGGTCGAACACGATGGCGAGACCATGCTTGCGGCCGATCATCTCATCGAGCTGGGACCCGGCGCGGGCGTCGAGGGGGGCGAGTTGATTTACGAGGGCAGCCCTCAAGGTTCCTTTCAAGATAAGCACAGCCGTTCCGGCATGTTTCTCAGTGGAGAAGCCCGCGTGGAGAAAGAGGCGCGCACCCTGTGCCCGAAAATCGATTGGCTCACTATCGAAGGGGCACGCGAGAACAACCTAAAGAACGTCGACGCGAAGTTCCCCGTCGGCCTGCTCACAGTGGTCTGCGGTATTTCCGGTTCGGGGAAAAGTACCCTCGTTAACGACATCCTTGCCAAAGCCGCCGCCTTCAAGCTCAACCGTGCCAAGGCTATCCCCGGCACGCACAGCAAGATTTCAGGACTCGATAATTTCCTCTCCGTCATTCAAGTCGATCAATCGCCCATCGGCCGCAGCCCTCGTTCGAACCCCGCCACTTTTACCAAGCTCTTCGATCAGCTACGCGATCTCTTCGCTAAATGCTCGCTCGCCAAAATTCGCGGCTACAAGCGTAACCGTTTTTCATTTAATGTCAGCGGCGGGCGCTGCGAACGCTGCAAGGGGGACGGTGTGATCAAGCTCGATATGCAGTTCATGGCCGACGTCTACAGTGAGTGCCCCAGCTGCCAAGGCCGCCGCTACAATCGCGAAACCCTCGATATCCGTTTTAAAGGCTACAGCATTGCCGATGTATTAGAGATGAGCGTCGATGAGGCCTTGGAAGTCTTCGGTAAGCAGCCCCGCATTGCCGAGAAGCTCCAAACTCTCGCCGACGTCGGCCTCGGCTACATCAAGCTCGGTCAGCCCGCCACTACGCTCTCCGGCGGCGAAGCGCAGCGCATTAAACTCTCGTTAGAGCTGAGCAAGCGCCAGCAAGGTCAGACCCTCTACATTCTCGACGAGCCGACCACCGGCCTGCACTGGCTCGACGTGCAGCGCCTCATGGATCTGCTTTTTAAGCTGCGTGACGCCGGCAACACCATCCTCATCATCGAGCACGATCTCGACGTGATTCGCCTCGCCGATTGGATCGTCGAGCTCGGCCCCGAAGGCGGCGTCAACGGCGGCGAGTTGTTGTTTCAAGGCGAGGGCATCGAGTTCTGCCAAGGGGAGGGCACTCCGACGCAGAGTGTGCTGTAGCGTGCGAGTGAAATGCCCTTCGGGTGCTTGGTCGCGCCCCGTCAGCGTTAGTCTACTCGTGCGGCTCGGCATGGAATTTTAACCGCAGAGTTCGCTACAACCCTAGCAACCGCATTCCCAACGCGATCCATAGAGGGATCGTCAGAAAACTGAGCACGGTCGTCGACAGCACTACTTTCAACGCCACTTCCGGCGAGCCGTCAAAATGCCTCGCGAGCACAATAGGGAAGACGGCGCAAGGCATGGCGGCTTGTACGATCATGACTTGCTTGAGTTCCATTGAGAAGGGGAAGAGCCAAGCAAAGAAAAGAAAAGCAACAGGGAAGATGCCGAGCCGTAAGAGACAGGCGTAAGCGGGTATCTGCGGTCGCTCGACCATTTTTGCCACCTTTGATAGGTCAGCAAAAGTCGCACCGATTAAGATCAAGCCGAGCGGGATCGCACATTGGCCGAGCAGATGGACAGACTCAAAGGCGAAGTTGGGCAAGCGCTCATCGAGTCCCATCCAGTTCATCGGAACTGCCAGCAGGATGGCAATCACGGGTCCGCTAAAGATGCGCCGCCAGATCGATTTCGGATCTTTGGCCGAGAGTATGAACCCGACACCGAGCGCCCACATCGCCATCTCCACGCCGACGTTGTGCACGAGCAGCACCCCCGCCGTTTCGCGATCAAAGAGCAGAGCGATGATGGGAATCGGGAAGTAACCGTAGTTGTACATCCCCGTGCTGAAAGCGAACGTCCGGCACTCACGCTGGTTGCCGACGCGGAGCTTCCGTGCGAGCAGCATGCAGACGCCGAAGCCAGCTACGACGGTGGTGAAGCCGACGAGTGGTGGCAGTACGACATTGCTCGGGTGTTCCAAAGCGTCGTTGCCTAGAATATAAGAAAAAATCAGCGCAGGGTAGAGCAGATTGACGACTAAGGCCATCAGACTTCGGTCGGCCTCTTCAGTCAGCCAGCCGATGCGACGCGCCAGAAAGCCGCAGCTAATGACGATGAAGATCGGAATGATCGCGGCGAAGATGAGTGTGGTGGTTTCCATTAGGTGACGATCCGTTTCATGACCTCATTCGAAACTCGTTGGTAGGCGCGGTAGGCGTCTTTCGCGGAGTTGAGCACGGATTCGAAATTCGCATGTGCCTCGGCGGAGTCGAATTCGAAACCGAGCAGGGCACGGCCGACGCGTTCGCCGGAATAGACGTAGTTGAAATAACAGAGGTTGGAGTGGGGGCTGACCGCACGGAGGAACTCGGCCAGCGCGCCGGGCCGCTCGTGAAATTCCAGTGTGATGAAGATCGGATCACGTAGCAGCTTCGACTCGTAGTGGATCAGGCGGAAGCCGACGTCGGTTTCTGAGGTCACTTCGTCGTAGGCGTAGCCCCCGTCGTCGAGCGCTTGGCGTAGCGCTTTGAATTCCATCGGCAGCACGTCGAAGCCGATCACGGGGCTGGCCGCCCTGGCGTCGGTCTTGCCATACTGGAAGTCCATGATGCTGACTGTGTCGGGCAGCGATTTGAGCAGGCCGAACATCGCACCCGCTTTCTCCGGAATCTGGATTTTGAGGTAGCGTCGGCGGGCTGCCCCCACGGCCGAGCGCCGTGCGATGCTCGCGAGCTGTTCAAAGTCCATGTTCGCGCCGCAGAGCACGGTGAGCACACGCTTGCCGGCGAGGGCTGCACGCTGTTGGAGCACAGCCGCCACGCCCATAGCGCCGGAGGGCTCAGGAATGCAGCGCAGCTCTTCCCAAAGGAATTGGATCGCGGCGGAGACTTCGTCGTTCGTCACTGTCATCCATTCGTCCACCAGATCGGCGCAGATTTGATGGGTGAGCGTTCCAACTTTTCGCACAGCCGTGCCGTCGCAGAAGACATCGACCTTATCGAGCGCGACAGGCATGCCGGCTTTGACCGCGGCGGCCATCGAGGCTTGCTGCACACCTTCGACTCCGATGATCCGGATTTCGGGGAAATTAACTTTTAGCCAAGTGGCTGTCGCCGCAGCCATGCCCCCGCCGCCGACTTGCAAGAAGGCGACATCGAAGGGGCCTTTGCCGGACATCACAATCTCGTCGGCAAGCGTACCTTGCCCGGCCATCACCGCGAGGTCGTCATAGGCGTGGATGTAAGTGAGGCCGTCTTTCTCCGCGCATTCGTGGGCTGCCGCGCTGGCGCTGTCGTAGCTGTCGCCGTGCAGGCGGATCTCGACTTGGTCGCCGCCGTGCCGTTGCACCGCGACCTGTTTCATGCGCGGAGTCGAGAGCGGCATGTAGATGATCGCGCGTGTGCCCAGCTTGCGTGCCGCCAGTGCCACGCCTTGTGCGTGGTTGCCCGCCGAAGCGGTCACGACGCCCGCGCTCAGTTCGTCGGCAGACAGCTGCGCCATGCGGTTGTAAGCGCCACGCCATTTGTAGGCATGGATGGGCGAGATGTCCTCCCGCTTGACGAAGAGTTCGATATTCGACTCCTGCAAAATAATCGTATCCAACGGCGTTGCCTCGCCCACCTCGTAGATGCGGCGACGTGCATGTAGAATCTCCTGCCGGAGTTCGCGTTGGAGTGGTTCGCTGTCCATCGGGTGAGTGGAATGGTTTTTTATTGAATGCTCAAGGGTGAAGGGGGCGTATCTATATTTGTCTTAATCATAATCTTACTCTTAATCCTCATCGAATCGGTGATTAAGAGTAGGATTAAGATTACGATTAAGAACCTGATTTGTTTTACTAATGCCCACCGCTCCCACCAGTCTCCCTATTTACGATGTCGCCGATGCCTTGCTCTCCGGCATCGCTTCGACCGGTCGTGCCGTGCTCTCCGCGCCCACTGGCTCGGGTAAGTCCACGCAGGTGCCTCAGATATTGCTCGACCGTGGCGGCTTTGAGGGCGAGATCGTCGTCTTGCAGCCACGCCGCTTGGCTGCGCGCTTGCTGGCCAAGCGCGTCGCTTCGGAGCGCGGCGTCACGCTCGGCGACGAGGTCGGTTTCCAAATCCGTTTTGAAAACAAAGTCAGTGCACGCACCCGCATCCGTTTCGTGACCGAGGCGATCCTGCTGCGGCAGATTCTGCAGGACCCCACGCTCAAAGGTGTCGGTGCGGTTCTTTTCGACGAATTTCACGAGCGTCATTTGACCAGCGACCTGAGCTTGGCCTGCGCCTTGCAAAGCGTTTCCTTGGCACGTCCCGACCTGAAAATAGTCGTCATGTCGGCCACGCTCGATATCGACACGCTCGAAAACTTTCTCCAACCCTGCGCTCGGATCGAGGCCTCTGGTCGCATGTATCCGGTCGAGATCAGCTACGCGGGTGCCGCCCTCGGTCGCAGCGCTGCCCCTGTCTGGGAGCGCGCGGCGCAGGCTTTTAAAAAGTCCGCCGCCGGCAAGCCGGGCGATGTGCTCGTCTTCATGCCGGGTGCATTCGAGATCCGCAAAACGATCGACGCCATTCAAAGCCTGCCCGAGGCCAAAGGCTACGAGGTGCTGCCGCTCCACGGTGAGCTTTCACCTGATGCACAGGATCGCGCCGTGACCAGTGGCGCGCGCGCCAAGGTGATCGTCTCGACCAATGTGGCTGAAACCTCGATCACGATCGAAGGCGTCCGCACCGTAATCGATGGCGGGCTGGCCCGTGTCGCCCGCTACGATCCGCGTCGAGGTATCAACTCAATCCTAGTCGAAGGCGTCAGTCGCGCATCCGCCGAGCAACGCGCTGGCCGCGCCGGGCGCACCGGCCCCGGCCAATGCCTCCGCCTCTGGAGCGAGGCCGAGCACCAAGCCCGCGCCGAACGCGACGAGGCAGAGGTCAAACGCGTCGATCTTTCCGAAACCCTCCTCATGCTGGCCGCCGCCGGACTTCACGACTGGCGAAACTTTCCGTGGTATGAATCGCCGACCGATGAGGCACAGGGGCGCGCCGAAGTCCTGCTCCGTGATTTGGGTGCCATACAAACGAACGTCGACTCCGCCCGTTCGACAGGCTCAGGATCATCGACTGGCGCGGCATCGCTACAATCCGGTAGCGACGCGATGCCAATCGCGTCGACGGTCGAAGGTCTTTCGCCAATACCATCGCCCATCACTGAGCTCGGGCGCAAGATGGCGGAGTTCCCCCTACACCCACGCTACGCCCGTCTCCTCATCGAAGGCGACCGCCTCGGCGTGTTGCCCGATGTGGCGCTCATCGCCGCGCTCAGCCAAGGTCGTCCGATCTACCGCGCTGCGCGCGAGGATCGCGTTCGTCGCGAGCAACTCCGGCAGATTGAAGACCATGCTGACGACCGCTCCGATTTCTTTGTGCAGATCCGCGCCTTCGAATTGGCGCAGGCCGCCAAGTTTAACCCGCGAGCTTGCGGCGACCTTGGCATTCATGGCGCTGCTTCCAGACAAGCGGGCGCGGTGGCGCAGCAACTTATCGGCTTAGCGCAACGCGCAGGGCTCGATACCCGATCGGCGGCACTGCCCGACTTGGAAGAGCGTATCTGCCGTTGTCTGCTCGTCGCCTTCAGTGACCATCTTTGCCTGCGCAACGACCGCGGCACGCGACGCTGCCGCATGGTGCACGGGCGCAGTGGCGAGCTGCGTCGTGAGAGCATCGTGGAGAGCGAACTCTTTGTCGCCGCCGAATTGGAAGAGCGCGAGCTGCGCGGGGACGTCACCGTGCTTCTCGGACTCGCCACTGTCGTGGAGCCTGCCTGGCTGGAGGAGGCCTTCCCTGACGATTTTTCCGATGCCGCTGAGACGGTCTATGATCCTGGCACCCGCCGCGTGCAGAGTCGCCGCGAGCGACGCTTTCGCGATCTAGTGCTTCAATCGAAAGATCAAGGCGAGCCCGATACGGGTCGTGCGGCGGAGCTGCTGGCCGCCGAAGTCGTTGCCGGTAATCTCAAGCTTAAGCAATGGGATGCTGTCGTGGAAAACTGGATACAGCGCGTCAATTTCGTGGCCACGCATTGCCCCGAAACAGAGATCGCCCCCATCGACGACGACGCCCGCGCCCTCATCATCGGGCAGATTTGCCACGGCTCCCTCAGCTACAAGGAAATCAAAGACCGTCCCGTCCTCGCGGCGGTCAAAGAGTGGATCAGCCCCGAGCAAGTTTATTACATCGATACTTACGCGCCTTCGGAAATCACATTGCCCGGGCGGAGCCGTCCTTCAAAGATACGCTACGAGCCTGATGGCCGCGCTATCATCGCGTCCAAACTGCAGGATTTCTATGACGTCCCCGGCAGTAGCCTTCGCGTGGCCAACGGCAAAGTGCCCCTCCTGATCGAATTGCTCGCCCCCAACCAAAGACCCGCGCATCTGACCGACGACCTCGACGGCTTTTGGGATGGCGCGTACCAGCATGTGCGCAAAGAATTGGCCGGAAGGTATCCGAAGCATGAGTGGAGGTAGCGGCGCGCTGCGCGCGCGATGACGAATGGCGAAGGACGGAGGAAGAATGTAGTCGGATGGATTTTATCCTCCGACCCGAATTGCAATAATGGCTCGCGTAGGGTGGGGCGATAGAATCACCCCACTACGGTAGTAATCAGCTTCGTTATATGAACTTGGCGATATATAAAACCAAAGCATGATGGCCTATTCTGAACCACCCATCGAAAAACCACACAACGATGCCCATACAAATTTCATCTCCAGACGCGACGCATAAGAGTGATTTCCTGCGCTTGTGGCAGGGCTACCTTGATTTCTACAAGTCTGATTTGCCCGAAGCGACGACGGAGCTCACTTGGACGCGGTTGATGTCGGATGGCGAGCCCATCTACGCGCGTTGTGCCTTTGACGAAGCGCAACAGATGCTTGGGTTTGTGACCTATGTCCTGCATCGATCCACCTGGGCGGCGCACCACTACTGTTATTTGGAAGATCTCTTTGTGGCTCCGTCTGCACGCGGTATGGGTGTTGGCCGCGCCCTGATCGAGGACGTCTGCGAGCAAGCGCGAATCAGAAATTGCGAACGCCTCTACTGGGCGACTCAAGTTACGAACACCGAAGCTCGAGTCCTCTACGACAAGCTCGCGATTAAGACGGACTTCCTACAATATCGAATGCCGCTGTAGTTTCTCAATCCCGGGGTGTTGTCTATCGGCATGTTCGGAAGGAACTGGCGGGGCGGCTTCCGAAGTATGAATGGCGATGAGTCCGCTACGCTCACAATAGAGAAGGGAGGATGAATCATGTGGCAGTGATTTATCTTTCTCAGAGCACATCAGTCGTTTTCGGGAGATTCAAAGAACCCGCCTGCTAACCTCTCGAGCTGAGCCCGCTATAGTCAGTCAGAGGTCATTTCTAGATCTGAAGTTGCTTATTAACTGAAATCTCAACATATTAAATAGCACTATGTTGAGGAACATTTTTTTGTTATATGTCGGTGTACATTCTGCGTTCTCTTTGCTGGCATCTGAACAGGTAAAGGTAGCTCCATTCTCGGATCAGAACGAATTGCCGAGAAGACACACGGATTCAGTAGAATCTGATGTGAGTGAGAGCTATGTTGTCGAGAAATACGGCCTAAATGATCCTCTAAACTGGCCTAAGGCACGAGCTATTGCGAATGAGCTTCGGGCGACTTCCTCTGAGAAATACGAAGAGGGAAAGTTCAAAGTGAACGTGGAGGATTATCGCGGAAAAGTTGAAATCTTGGTTAATAATTCTCGTCATCGGAAAGAGGGACAAAGGTTATTAGCCGAATCTGAGCAACTCCTTGAAGAAGCGATGCTTATTGAAGCAGCGACCACTTCAATAAACTTGTCTGATGTCGCCGAGAGTTATGTTGCCCGAAAGTATAAACTACGAGATCCTTTACATTGGCTCGAAGCTCAGACTATCGCGGATAAGCTTAAAGCGAGCTCTGAGAAAATGCACAAAGAAGGCACGGTAAAGGTTAAGATCCAAGATGAGCGATCGAGCATTACTCATAGAGTTAAGGACAATTCTATCTACCGAGCGCAGGGGCAGCAATTATTGGCCGAATCAGAGCGACAGAGTGAAGAGGCGTCGAACATCGAGGATGCAATCAATAGAATACGGAGAAGTTATACCGAATTGTCGGATGCGAAGGTCGTTACTGGTATGCGTAGGTGGACTAGTCGAGTAGGAGGGCGATCGATTACTGCCCGAGTGCTCGCTGTAAATGGGGATCGTTTGATTCTTCATCGAGATGACGGGCTTATTTTAAACGTGGCAAAGGGGGTGTTCTCTGATGCGGATATCCTCTTTCTCGAAGAGTCTATAAAGGGGGATGGCTCTAAGTAGGGTAAGTGTAAGCTTCGGTAGGCTTCACTTTTGTATTAGACGTGCACTCTTGGCGTTTTCTGCTGCCGCGTCAGCGGCGGCAGATTTTCAAAAGGCAAACATGGGCGTTCTTTACCCAATGATTTGGTGCACGCCGCTTTCAGCTCACGCCAGCGATCCCAGTCGTAATCGGGCGCATGGGCGATGTGCATACGCAAGCTGCGCCACTCAACGCGTGCGCGCTCGATGTCGCCGTGGCTGAGCTCGTCGTCGAGGTAGGCGTCGGCTCGGCTGCTTTTGTGCTCTATATTATAAAGGATTTCGCTGGCGCCTTCGCCGTAGTCTTCGGGGAGGCCGCGGCGTAGGTAGCCGGGTATGCTGCGGAGGCCGTAAGCTTCCTGGCAGAATGCGGTCAGCGGTCTGCCGGCCAGAGCGAGCGCGTTGAAGCGATGGCCAGCGCGGAGGTTGGCGAGGTCGTAGAGGAGTTCCTCAATCGGGTAGTGCGCAGCTTCGAGGGCGGCAGCCACGGCGAGACCTTCGCCGTGGTTGAAAAAAGAAAAGAGGATCCCGCGCCTTGTTGGGTGGGCGTGCTCGTCGATCAGCCCGAGGGCATGCCACTGCTCCGCGATGGTTCGCGGGCTGCTTGATCCGACCTCTGACCTCCGACCTCTGACCTCCGGTAAGCTGCCGCTGATCTCGCGTTTGCGTTCTTTGGGGTTGAGGAGGCCTTTGCCGGTGAGGTCTTTGAGGGCGTAGATCTCGCCTTCGCTGTAGTCGAGTTGGGCGTAGAGGGTGCCGTTGCGCTCGGTCAGGCCGACGGATTGGCCGCCGCGGCTGAGTTGGGGGAGCTGGGGGACGATGCGTTTTTCGATCTTTTCCAATCCCCAAAGCTTGGCGACGTTGGGTGTCTGATCGTCGGCACGCGCTTGTTCGCGAAGGGCTTTACGCAGCCACTTGGTCAGGGTGAGGCGGTTCTCTTCGCTGCTCTGCGGGAAGGTGGCGAGGGGCACTTCGAGGCCGTAGCGGCGATCTTGGCCGTTGCCGAATTTACATATGATGCCAATGCGGAGGCTGGCTACGATCTTCGGGCTGCTCAGGCCGGGGCGCCAAGTGTCCCCGTTGAGGAACCAGGTGTCTTTCAGTTTGAAAACGATGGGCGCGCGTTTGCGTTCCCAGATGCCTTCGCTGTTGCAGAACTCAGTCACGACGCCGCCAGAGAGGTTTTGCTCGGCGGAGCTTTCGGGCACGCGGTTGGTGGCGCTGCGGCGTTGGTGGAGGAAGTCGTCAAGCCCGAGACGAATCGGCTCGCGGGCGAAGAGTCGGGCGGTTAACTCGCGGGTGGCGTCTAGGGGCTCTTTGCCTGCATCGAGGGCGGCTTGGATGACGGTGAGCAGGGAAGGCCAGTCGACGTTACCTTCGCGTTGGAGCTTGAGTGGTTTAGCCTCGGCTAGGCGTGGGGCGTTGCCGGTGAAGAGCACAGTGCCGCGCTCATCGAGCCCACGGCGTCCGGCACGACCAAACATTTGCAGGAGTTCGTCGGGACGGAGGTGGCGGTGGGCTTCGGCCACCCGGTATTCGCGGTCGAGCACGAGGACGGAGCGCATGGCGAAATTGATCCCGGCGGCGAGACCAGTGGTGGCGACGATGACCTTGAGCTGGTTGGCCTTGGCCAATGGCTCGACGAGGGCGGCGCGTTGCGCGTAGCTCATGCCGCTATGGTGGAAGGCGATGCGCTGTTTGAGCGTGCGGGTGAGCTCGTTGCCCGCGATGGCTTTCTGCTCGGGTGTGAGGGCAATAGTATCCGGCTCGGGCAGCGCGGCCGCGAGGGTGCGGGCGAGACTCTCGGCGGCCTTGCGGCGGGGTGCGAAAATAAGGATGGGGCCGAGCCCGGCTTCGAGCGCTCGGGCGACGTAGCGCGGCCAGCGCCCATGAATGTTTTTTGGCAGTCGATTTGGAAGTGCGTCGAGGTGCATCTCGTCGAGCGGGACGGGGCGCTCGGGGTGGCGCACGGTGGCGACGGTACGGCCACAGCGTTGCAGCCAGGCTTCGACCTCTCGTGGGTTGGCCACGCTGCCGCTGAGAAGAAGGAGCTGCGTCTCGGGCGGTGTCATGGCGAGTGCCAGCTCGTAGTTTACCCCGCGCGCGGGGTCGCCGACCATTTGGTATTCGTCGATCACCAAGAGGCGTGGGCCGCGGCCGGTCATGAGCGCGCGTTTCTGAGTTTCCAGCGTGGCGACGATGATGGGGGCGTCGGTCTGGTAGGCGAGGTCGCCGGTCTCGATGCCGACCCGCCAGCCCTTGGCCTGCCACTCGCGCAGCTTGTCGTTGGCGAGCGCACGAGTGGGCACAGTGAAGACTGCTTTGCCGGGAAAGGCACGCTCCACGAGGTGTTCGAAGATAAAAGTTTTGCCCGCGCCAGTCGGCGCATCGACGATCACGTCGTGCTCCGCCCGTAGGAGGTTGACCGCCTTCTGCTGCCACAGATCCGGCACGGTCAAAGCTGTTTCGAAGGTGTCCACGGGTGAAGGTTCGTCTGGATCTGAAAGACTGTAAAGTTCGCGGTGTGCTTTTCTGGGTCTGAATTCCTGTCATAATCCTACTCCTACTCTTGATCCTAATCTGACGTGGGGGGATTATGATTAGGAGTAGGATTAGGATTAAGAGGTGTAGCGGGGTTGGCTCCTGACCCGGCGTAGCTTTGACCACCAGATGCAATTGGAAGAAGTAAGAGCGAAGCCGGTTGCCGCCCCGCAGGTGCCGGAGATGTTTAGCCGCTTGCACGGTCTGTCGGAGGATAGACGTAGCGACCGCAGGGAGCGAAGAAGGGGCAGTCGGAGGCTGATCGCGAAGCGAATCGGCGCAGCCGAGCCAATCCGTCCGACTACTTTTTGACTGCGCTGTAAACCGCGCGGACGACGTCGGCCATCTTTTCGTAATTGAGGCGATCCCATGTGTCGCCAACTTTGTGGTATTCGCGGTTTCGGTAAAACGCGGTGTCCGTGATCATGACGGCGTCGATGCCGAACTCCCAATAGTTGCGGTGGTCGGAGAAATCGATGCCGGGCACTTGGGTGGGGGCGGCGATGGAATAGACGTCGAGCTCGGTGCCGCTTTTCATGCCGACTTTGATCTTAGAAATGTATGCGCGCTGGTCGACTCTACCGACGACGGCAATGAAGTCGCCCGTGTTCGGGTAGATTAATTTGAAGAGGAGCGCGGGGTAATCTTGAGATCCAAATTCTTTGGAGAAGTAGCCGATCATTTCTAATGCGATGACTCCGAGAATGGAGTCCTTCTCGTCGGCAATTGATTTTGCGTGGATGTAGCTCCCCATATATTTTGTCGCGAAAAAGGGCGGCTCTTCGAGACTGTAGGCGACCAGCTCGATTCCGCTTTCGGGCGGATTCGCGCCAAAGAGATAGGCGAGCTCAATGAGCCCGGCGACGCCACTGGCGTTGTCGTCGGCACCGGGCGTTTGCTCGTGAGAATCGTAATGCGCCCCGATGATGGTGCGCGGGGCATCGGATGCCCCGAAAAAGCATCGGACGTTGCGGTAGACGGATCCGCTGACAGTGAACTCTTGGATTTCGACCCTGCCACCGGCTTGGCGGAAGTGTTCCTCGATGAACGAGGCGCTGGCGTTGAGATTGTCTGTGTTTCGAAAACTGCGCGGGTGGAAATCGACTGAGAGCTTTTTGACGACTGACTGGAGGCGTTCCGTATCGACGGAGATTACACTCGAGGAATTTGACCTGAAAGTCGGTTGCGCGAGATAGATCCATATGCCGAGTATAACGACACCGACGCCGAGTGTGACGTTTCGGAGGAATTTGAGGAGTTTCTTGAGCATGGGGGAATTTCTTCGTCTTAATCCTAATCGTAATCCTACTCTTACTCTGGCGTTCAGGGATTAGGATTAGGAGTAAGATTATGATTAAGACTGGGCCTAAATACCTGGTTTCAAAATCAGCACGCCGTCGTGGGCTTCGGCGATTTCGCGCATGATGTTGGCGTAGCGGGCGTTGCCTTGTGGGGCGCCGATCTGGAAAGGGTTGAGGAGGGTGGGGAAGCCGATGGCGCTGATGGAGACGGGGCGCTTGCCTGTGGCGGGATTGCGGGGGTTGAGGCGGTCGAGTTGAATGAGGAGGCTCTGTGTGTTGCCGCGGAAGTCGTCGCCGACGACGTAGACGCTCATGGAATCGTTTGCATTGAGCCCCGGCTTTAAGTCGCGTATGGCGCGGCGAAGGCCGTCTTCAGGGTCGCTTACGCTGAGTATGGGGTAGCTGAGAATCTGGCGGAGCGCTTGCTGGCGGAGGCCGGGAGTGTCGGGTAGCCAGAAGCCGGATCGAGCGCCGAGCATGTAGTTGCCACTTGTATCGAGGAACTGGATACTCCGCACTTCGGGGAGGCTATCGAGGAGTTCGCGGATTTGCTCGATCACGCCATAGTGGAGCTGGGAGGTGAGCTGGTTACGCATACTGCCGGAGGTGTCGATGACGAAGGCGACGTGAGTGGCCTCAGCGGGCAGGCCGATGGGGGGGAGGTCTTCGTGTTTAAAGCTTTGCAGTAGGCGGTTGGCTTCGGCGGCGGCTTGTTGGCTGGTGCTGAGGTTGGCCTTTCGGCTGTCGTATTCCTGCTGGAGGTCGGCGAGCTTGGATTCGAGTTCTTGGATGAGGGAGAGGATGCGCTCACGCTCGGCGCTGGTTTGCTCGCTGTTGATGGCGGCTTCGAGGAGGGCGGACTTTTGCGCGACGTCGGCTTCGAGCATGGCGAGCTGCGCTTGCATAGATTGCAGGGTCTGTACGTCGATCTCGCTTTCGACACCGTGCGGCCCCGAACCGATGGAGAGGATGAACAATAACAAGATCGCCCCGAAGCCACAGCAGAGGCAGTCGAGAAATGAGAGGCTGAAGACCTCGATGGGGCGGCGTTTGATCATTGATTCAGTTTTCTGGTTTTCAGTTTACCAGTGTTCAGTTTTTCAAAATTTCAGCGTTTCAGGATTTCTCAGAGGCTCGGCCAATCGTTGTCGGGGATGAGGGTGATGCCATTGGTGCGGCCGCTGAGTTGCCAGAACAGTCCGGCGGCGGAGGGGTCGCCTTCAAAGGGGAAGAGAATGGCGTTGAAGGGGTAGTTGGGTCGGCTGGCCATGGCGCGGTTGAAGAGATTGACGCGGTCGGCCTCGCTGAGGCCTCCGCTGCGGGGCGCGGGTGCAGTGGGCAGGCCGTCGCCTATGAGGAGGAGGCTGCTGGCGCGCTGTTTGAGCTGGGAGACCGTTTGCAGGGCGGCGGACAAGTTGGCGCCGCCTTTGGCTTCGAGCCTATCCAGACGCTCTAGGAAGGAGAGGAGTGCATTATTATCATAGGGGTCGATGTAAGGATCTTGTGGTGAGCCGGATAGGGGGTTGGTGCCTTCGGCCATAGAAAAAACCGCGACTTTAGTGCCTTTGGGAATGGCGGCGAGGACGGCGCGAACAGCCGCTTTGGCGCGGAGCCATTTCTCGGAGGTGGCACCGGATCCTTGGTTGATGATTTCGACGGCTTGCTTGGCATCGACAGCCAGCATACTGCCGGAGCTTTCGAGTAGAATGACGGCGCGGGGCGCGCGGAGGCGAAGGCCGGAGAGATAGCTTTGGTCGGCGGAGGGGCGGTCGAGCTCGGCGGGTTGCTCGGTGGGTTCTGCCTCGGATTCGAGGGCGGCGAGCGCTTCGGCGGCTTCCTCGATCGCTTTGGCGAGACGTTCTTGCTCGGCGGCGAGTTCGGACACGCTGGTGGCGTTGGTGTCGGGCTGTGGATCGAGGGCTTCGATTTCTTTATCAAGCGCCTTTTGCATCGCCTCGGTCTCACGGATGGCGGCTTGCAGCGTCTCGGCGGCTTCGACGGACTGAGAGGCGTCTTCTTGGCTTTCGGTGATCTGTTTTTTCGCAGTGAGAATAAAGAGCAACAATACCGCCCCGAAACCGCAGCAGATGCAGTCCATAAAAGACAGCGCTGAACTCTGGGCTTCGCGGCGTTTTTTCATTGGTCAGATGACAGATGACAGATGACAGATGAATGAGGAATGATGACTGATTATTGAGTGCTGGCTTCTGCTTGCGGTTCTCCGACCTCTGACTGTTCCGGTTCGCTGCGCGCCCGGTCTTGTCGCTTCGCTCGGAACTGTTCTCTGATCTCTGGAGCCTCCGGCTCCTCGTGGTCAAACAGTTTATCGATGAGCTGCTCGCGGCAGAAAGTTTGTAATCGGAGGATGAGGCCTTCTTGTCCGCCTTGGAGTAGGTGGATGAGCAGCATGAGGATAATGCTAATGAATAGAGCGACGAGGGTGGAATTGAAGGCGACGCCGAGGGCGCTAGTCACGCCGGAGATGTCGCCCTGTAGGGCTTCGTCGGCGCGTTGGAGAGCGACACCGATCCCGCGCACGGTGCCGATGAAGCCGATGGAGGGAATCGCCCACACGAGGTAGCGCAGCATGGAGAGTTCGCTCTCCTGCTGCTCGGATCCGACTTCGAGACGCCCCATAATCGTTTCAGTGGCCTCGGGCACGCTGCCGGTGATGTGGTAACGCTCGAGTCCACGTGCCATGATGTAGGGTAGAATCTTGTTACGCAGATCGGGCTCCTGACTCTTCGCGTCGATTTCCTGGGAAAGCTGCCCCGCTCGCTCGCGGGAGATACTGCGGGCGCCCTTTAGTAGGTCGACTTCCGGTTCGGCATCAAGACCCTCGCTCTCGGGGGCGAAACGGCCGAGGGTCTTGGCCTCATGGTTGAGTAAGATGAACTTATAGATTAGGATCATGATGCCCCATAGAAAAAGGGAGAGGCAAATCTGTTGTTCGTAATCTTTTAAGATCACGTAGAAGCTGGAGAACGAGCTGCCAACGTCGACGCCCCAGCTACTGGCATCGGCTGCCTTATTGGCGCCTGGTCGAATCAGTATACCATAGATCGTGCCGACAAAAATGAAGGAGGCGATCAGGCCGAGGGTGAAAATAAGGCCTTTGACCGAAAAAAGGCCGCGTTCGGGATTTCGTAGACTCATGATAGGCTCGGAACAGTTATGGAGGGCGGAAGTCTTAGTATTCTGTGGATTGCAATTTCTGCAAGAGCACTTATCCCTATAAGCATGTCTAAATTATTTGTTTCTTCCGCGCTCTTACTCTCGCTGATTTTTTCGACTGGCTGTCAGAATAATCCCAATCAGGGTCGTGACATCGGCATCGTAGCTGGTGCCATCCTCGGTGGTATCGCCGGACACCAGATGGGGGACGGCGGTGATGCGAATGTTGTCGCTGGCGCTGTGATTGGCGGTGCCTTGGGGGGACTAGCCGGCAATGAAATGGATAAGCGTAAAGAAGCACTCGAAGCGGCGGAAGCCCAACGCCAGTATGAATATGAGCAAGAGGTGCAAGCTCAGGAGACATTGGAATCTGAGATTAAAGCGCTCGAAGAAAAGCGCATCCGCGACGCGATCGCCCGCAATGCGACTACTGAAGATGTGAAAGCTGCTGAGCGCGAAGCTGCTCGAGTTGAAGCGGAACTGGCTGTGAAGAAGAAGGCCTACGAAGAGTCTCAAGCCCGCGCACGTCGCATCCAAGAAGCTCAAGAACGTATTGCCAAAGCGCAGGAAGAATTGGCCGAGCTAGAGCGTCAGCAAAACGGGCAGTATTAAGGGTGTAGGGGCGTTGAGTTACCAGCGGAAGGTTGCACCTGCTGAATATTGATCGCCGCGTCCGGGGGTGCCGGGGACGTCTTGAAAATCGTCCTCCCATGCGTTATCGATGGCAAAGAAGAGCTCGAGGCCTTCGACTTGTGGCGGATAGATACTGACGCCAAGGTGGGTGAAGAGGGCGGAGTCGCTACCGTTGCGCAGGGTGTTGTCTTCGTTTTGGCGCCATTCGTTGTCTATACGGACTTCGACGATGTCGCCAGGTTTCCAGATCGTGCCGAGGGTGACACGATGGTTGGCGTAGTTGAGCGCATAGAAGCTCGCGTCGATCGCCGCGTTGCCGTAGTCTTCGTCTTTGTCGAGGTAGGTGTAGCTGGCGATGCCTTCAAGCTCGCCCCAGCGCTTGGTGCCGATGACTTCGAAGCCGAAGGTTTCGATGTCGACGGGGTTCGCAGTGCGGGCATTTGGCAGTATGGCAGTGTATGTCCAATCAGTTAGATCATCATCCCAGCGATAAAAGAAAGCTGACTCTAGGCTCCAATCGGCGCGAGTTAGTTTTGCTCCTAGCTCCAGATTTTGACTGGTCTCGCGATCAAGGCTCCGATTGCTGGCAAACAAGCCACCACCTGTGCCACCACCGACTGCAGTGTAGCCGGCGACTTGGCTAGCTTCAGAGTATGAGATGTGAACGCGTTTGCTGTTTCCGTTTTCATGGCTGTGTAGCCACGCAATGTCGAAAAGCGCGGAGGCTTCGGAACTATTACGGTTGCTGTCGTCAAAGCTAGCGCCCGCTCGCACCGTGACTGTCTCGCTTTCATTTAGCTCAATAGAGTATTCGGGGAGTAATGAAATTTTTAGATAGTTTCTTGATTGAAAATTGCCTTGTTCCAAACCTCCTTGAGCAGCTCCATTGAAAAAATCTTCAGACTCGATGTGATCTGTTGTCAGTTGAGCGCCATAGTTGATGGCGAATGCATTTGAAACAACATGTCGACCAGCAGCTGATAGGCTACTGACCTTGGTTTCATGTATGGCGATATAATCAAATGTGCTCGCGCCCAAATCATATCCGTCTGAGTGCCTTCTATGATACGCGCTTAGCTCAATTTCACTACCATCTCCATATTGTTGAATGTGGTTCAGAATAAACAGTCTGGTTTTTAAATTCTCTGTCTCCAATCGGGCTGGATTTGCGGTATACATGCCCGGCCAGCCGAAGAACTTGGACTGGTAGCCAGCAAAGAAGTCCGTTTGCGAGTTCGGGCCGAGGATTTGCACGCGGCCGGTGGTGCGATCGAAATCGTGGTCGCCATTGCGGATTGTGCCATCGCTTTCGGAGCGTGAGACTTCGGCCTCGACGCCCCAACTCCATTCGCCGCTCTCGCCGAGGGCACCGGTGAGGCCTTGGTGGATGCGTTGGAAGTTGAGATTGTGGTCGCCCCCACCTGCGGTCGCGCTGCCGCCATCGGTGATCTGGCTCCAACCGTAGCTGATGGTGCCGACGGTACTGTTGAAGCCGTAGAGTGCGTTGGCGGTGCCGGTGAGCACGTCGGGCGACTCCAGCATCTCGGGTGCGATCGGCAGCTCGGCGAAGTAGTGGCCGGTCTGCGGATCGATTAAAGTAGCACTGCCGACACGGAAGCCGGTGTTCTCAAAAATACCGCCGCGTATCGTGACGTCACCCTGTGCTTCGGCCATGTTGCGCGACTGCAAATCCACGCGTGGCTCGAATTCCAGATTAGATACTGGCGATTCGTAGGTCGTGACCGGGATCGAATTGGCCGTCTGCTGCGCATCGATATAGAGCGTGGGCAGGGTTTGGGTGCCTTCTGCCTGCGCGAGTAGTGGCAGAGAGGCGAGTGTCAGTGTAGTGAGTGAGACTGTCTTGCTGTGAGTCATCTCTACAGCTAATGAGGATCCTTTCTGGAAAATCAAATATTAATCGAAAAATAATTTCACTTAACAATCGGGCAGATTTTTTATGTTGGCAAATTGAGGAATCCCCCTCATTCACCCTCTCTTTCCTTAATAAGAATCCTATGCAGCTCTTAAATCTTAGTTTCGCAATTCTCATTATCAAGATGGCCATCTGCATCTTGCCTGGTGTGCTTGGCATTTTTATGCTCGTTTGCTCAGAGGAGAAGAAGCGTGAAATTCGTAACACATTTTGTAACAAGCTCTTCGGTGTGAGTAATGCGATACCTTACCCGAAGTTTGAGCGCACGATGCAAGTGCTTGGCTCGCTCATGCTGATTTTTTCGTTAGCGGCCTCTTGGTTCTTCCTGCTTCGAAAGTTTTTCTAGGTAACTGGCGAATCGACCTCGTTGGCGCGAGTTCGCTACGGTGATTTTTTGTAGCGATGCGACGCCAGTCGCGTCGGCCGATCGCGACGCGCTAAGCCTCCTGCTCGGCGACTGCCCTGCGGTAAATTTCACGGCTGATCCAAGCATCTGTTGCAGCGTAGCGAATCTGCTTTTTCTCGAGTTCGGGGCGTGCCCAGTTGGAAACTTGCGCGGCTTTACTGATGCGTCCACCGAGTAGAAGTCCGGCCAGTGCGCGGAGCCCCCGGTTTTCGTAGCCGAGCTTGACGGTGATATTGGCGATTTCGACGAAGCCGCCCGGATTGAAGTCTTCCATCGCACGGAGCTCTTTGACGTCGTCCTTGATGGCGACTCCGGTCTTGAGAATCTCGGGGGACTCGAGGATGGGTAGCAATGGGGCAAAGGTCTGCGTCTTGCTGATCCGGAATAAATACACGGAGTCTTCAGTTGCCAGTTGGATGAGCGCGGGCGGGTAGTATTCGCCTTTTTTGAAAGTCGGGCGGGTTTCTGTGTCGAAGCCCAAGTGACTCTCATTCGTCAACACCGCGACTGCGGCTTCCATCGCTTCGATTGTTTCAAGTATCTGAATCTCACCTTCCCATGCGATCATGGGGAGTTCATTGATTTCTGCTTTACTGATTTTGCGTGTTTCGGCGGCGGGTGTTTCTGTGGATTCGGGCATTATAAGAAAGTTAATTAAGCGTCGAGAACGAGGCCGTCGTAGGCCAGTTCGATGCGTTTTGGATATGTGTCGGCAGAGGCGTTTTTGGCGAGTTGCTGGTTGTATTGCTCGCAGTAGCGCAGCGCGTCTTGGTGGATCTCTTCGATCTCGGCGTCTGAATAGGCTGGCTCGTGGTGGAAAACGATGAGCTGGCGGACTTGCGCGCGTGCGGCGAGTTCGACCGCCGTCATGTGGTCGGAGTGTCCCCAATTTCGCTTCTCGGTGCTGGCTTCTTCAAATGTGTATTGTCCGTCGAAGATAAGCACGTCGGCCTTATGGAAGAAGTCGATGAAGGGGTAATGGTCCTCTCGTGCCTCGGCGCCGTGCTCGGAGTCAGACGAGAAGATGATGCGCTGGCCGTCTTGCTCAAAACGGTAACCCCATGAATCGCCGGGGTGTTGCTGCTTGATCGTGTCGATCTGGACGTCGCCGACGGTGAAGGAGTCGCCATCTTCCCGGATGTCGAACTCGATGTCGGCTTGCATCGCCTCGAAAGGTACGGGGAAGCAGGGCGCATCCATTTGCGCGCGGATGGCTGCCTCGGTCGTTTTATGGAAGCCGTGGAAGATGATCCGATTGCCTGCTTGGTAGGCTGGGGCGAAAAAGGGAAAGCCTTGAATGTGATCCCAATGCAGATGGGAGACGAAGATGTGATAAGTGGCCGGAGGCGGATTTTTCCCTAAGCTTAGGGAAAAGTCACGGAGCCCCGTGCCGGCATCGCAGAAGATGAATTCGTCACCACTTGTGACGATTTGCACACAGGAAGTGTTGGCCTTGTAGGTGCCGCGTGCGCTGTGGGGCAACTTTTCGAGATAGGCATCGACCGCTTCCAAACTCTCAAATTGTTGCTCGCGTGCGCCCCATATCGCCTCTTTCACCTTCTGGCGAATGGCCGCCGAGGAGCTTGGAGAGGGGAGCGAGCCACAAGAGCCCCAAATGATCGCCTTCATGGTTGCTGAAAGCCGAGATTATTTACCGAAGAGGCCTTTGATGCCTTCGCTGGCTTGGTTGACGGCGTCACCAGCAGCGTCGCCTAGCTTTCCGGTGGCACCTTCGGTTACGGACTGCAGCGCCGCGCCGCCTTGTTCCTTGATGAGGTCGCCTGCGTCAGCGATGGCTGGGCCGATTGACTGGACGACTTTACTGAGGACGAGATCCAAGACTTCCGCCATGCTCATTTGGTTACCATCTTCGCCGATGTCGTTCATCTCAATACGAGGCAATGGGACAGTCTGGCCAACACCGAGAGCGCCTACGTAAATCGTGCCGTCTTCGATGATCAGTTTCTTGATCACGACTTGTTTCTTCGCTCCATCGTCTTCATCAGGAGTGGGCTCGCTGGAAGGGCCGGTGAACTGCTCAATGTTTTTGAGCAGTTGCTTCACATTTGAAGAAGTGAGTGTCTTTTCGTAGCTGATCTCCGGCTTCTTGATAATGATGTGATCGATGACGATCTTATCGCTGAATACTGTGCTGGTATCGACTTTCATATCGATCTGTCCGAGCGCGAAGATGTTTTCACTCTTGTAGCCTTCAGGGTTGCCGACATTGAGGCCTTTCAGCGTGCCGCTTCCTGAGAGCACGGATAGGCTGACGTCGGCGAGGGTCACATTGGTCTGCGTGACTTGTGGGCCGTAGGTTTCGACGCCGGATTTTATGCCCTTATTGAGTGCGCTGGAACCGACGAAATAGACGGCTGCAAGCGCGATGACGGCAAGTAGAACGAGTCCGAGAAGTATTTTTTTGATCATAATGGGTCTCCGTAATAGATTGATTGTGACAACTAGCTTGCAGCATGATGCGGGGATGGCGAGTTTGAAAAGCAATCCGACTATCGGTGATGTTTGCCTCGAGGGCTTTGAGCCTCCCGAGGGGCTTGTGCCCGTGGCGGTGTATGCCGATTTTACTGCAGCGAGTGATGCAGGACTCGCGATTTTGGCTATGGGGAAGTCCTATTGGACGTTGATGCACGAGGCGCAATACGTCCTCTGTGTGGCCAATCCCGACGTGGAACTGGCCGTAGCCGAGCTGCGGGCAGTCGCCGCCTTGGACTCGTCTCCTCGCATGTTTGGCGGCACTCGCTACCGGGAGTTTACCTTTGGTTATCTGAGCTTTGGCATCTACGCGGCCTTACTCATTGCTTGTTTTGTATGGCAACAGGGCGGTGAAATCGTCGATGTCGGTCGCGTCGATTCGATCCGTATGGTTGAGTCCGGCGAGTGGGCGCGTGCTTTGACTGCACTGATGCTGCACGGCGATGTGGTGCATCTCGTCTCGAATCTGGTCGCAGGGATGGGCTTTGCGTTTTTTGTGGCACGCTTCTTCGGTGCTTCGGCGGGGTGGCTGCTTATTTTGATGAGTGGGATTCTAGGCAATGCCCTCAACGCGTGGGTCTATTTTCCCGAGGCACATTATTCGATCGGAGCGTCCACTGCGGTCTTCGGGGCTTTGGGGCTCCTCACCGGGGTTGGCCTCTGGGTGGCGCTTTCGGAAGCGAAACAGGCCTGGTCGGTGCCGCGTTGGTTTATGCCGGTCTTCGGCGGGGTCACACTGCTCGGCTTGATCGGCATCGGCGATGGTGCGCTCGATGGGATCGTCGATGTGGCCGCACATATTAGCGGCTTCTTTTGCGGCACAGTGTTGGGGATGGTCGGCGCGATCTTTCAGCGCGTTTTCGTGGCTTGGGATCGGCACCGATTCTGGATTGGCTGGATCAGTCTGGCGATGGTGGCTTTGGCCTGGGCGATGGTGCTCTAGGCGGAAGCCCGTAGCGATGCGACGCCGTCGTGTCGATGTCGGTATAGAGCGAGGCGATTGCACGTCGATCTCGCTGGCGCGAGTTCGCTACTTCAGGGGCCGGGCGTAGCGATGCGACGCCAGTCGTGTCGACGTCGGTTTCGGGTGAGGCGATTGCACATCGATCTCGCTGGCGCGAGTTGGCTACGAATCGCCGATTTTCGGCTTGGGCACTTTGCAATCGACCGTGCCGCACCCGCACCCGCCCCCGCTTTTCGACTTCGGTTTGAAGGTCTTGTAGAGGTAGGCCAGTGCGCCGAGCACGATGAGCGCGACGATGATGATTTCGACGATATGCATATCTTTTAGCGTATCCTTCTACTTGAATCCCGCAACCCGTATGCCGTTAAACTAAGAGCATGCCGATTTGATAAACGAGCACGGCCGCGATCCATGCAACCGAGGTCAGCGCGGCAAAGCTGCCCGCTGCCCACCACCAGCTGAGCTCTTTGGCGATCACCGCGATGGTGGCACCGCACTGCATACAGAGGGCAAAAAATACCATGATCGAGAGCGCCACTGGGATGTTGAAGACCGGCTCGCCGGCGCGCGGCCCGTTCTCCCATTTTGCGTTGCTCAAGGTGCTGCGCAGGTCATCCGACTCCTCGTCGACTTCGCCGCCGAGTGCGTAGGTGATGCCGAGTGTGGATATGATAATCTCCCGCGCCGGAAAACTGGCGAGCACACCAACCGTAATCTTCCAGTCGTAACCAGCGGGGGCGAAGACGGGCTGCACAAATTTACCAAAGCGTCCCATGTAGCTCTGTTCGAGGTAGGCCGCGTCGATCTTCTGTTGAAGGACTGTGTCGCTCAGGCCTGGGTTTTGCTCGGCGATGTCCTTCGAGAATCCCGTAGGGCGAGGGAAATACAGTAGCGCCCAAATGATGATCGTCATCGCAAAAATTACGGTGCCCGCGCGCACGACGAATTCCTTGCCGCTCTCATACATGCGGTGCAGCGTCAGTTTGACCTGAGGCACGCGGTAGTGCGGCAGTTCCATGACGAAGGGTGTCGGTTTACGGCCTTTATTGACGGTTTTGTTGAGCGCCCAAGCGAAAGGAGCCGCGACCAGCGCCCCGATGAAGTGCATAGCGAAGAGCGTGGCGCCCGCCACATTGGGGCCGTATTTCGGTTCGATAAAGGCGCCGATGAGTAGCAGGTAAACGGGCAAGCGCGCGGAGCAGCTCATCAATGGCGCGACGAGAATCGTGATGAGACGCGCCTTCGTGTCGTTGATCGTGCGCGTGGCCATGATGCCCGGGATTGCGCAGGCGAAACTCGTGAGCAGGGGCACGAAGCTTTTACCGTTGAGCCCACACCACTGGAAGAGCTTATCCATGAGGAAGGCCGCGCGTGCCATGTAGCCCGAGGCTTCCAATAGAGAAATGAAGAAAAACAGCACAAGAATCTGCGGCAAAAAGACGAGGAACGCGCCCACGCCGCCTATGATGCCATCGGCTATCAAACTCTGTAGCATCGGCGTGCTGACCAGTGCGTCTGAGGCGATGCCCTGCACCCAACCGACTGCACCCTCGATGAGATCCATGACGGGCCCCGCCCAAGTATAGACGGATTGGAAGACGACATACATCATCCCCATAAAGACGAGCAGTCCCCAGAACTTATGCAGGAGCAACTGGTCGATACTCTCTGATTTGCTCCGGCGCTTCATAGCCGCTTGGCGTTCGAGCACGTCGTTGAGTAGGGGGTTGAGAAAACGAAAACGTAGGGTCGACTCCGCCGCGTCCGGTTGGAAACCATCCTTGTAGAGTTGCTCGCGCGCTGCCTCGATAATCGGCTCGTGTTCGGAGGCAGGCGTCTTCAGGCGCTCCTTCACAGAGCTCTTGCGGTCGAAGAGTAGGCGTTGCAGTTCACCATCGATGAGCGATTCGCCGCGCTGTGTGACGAGCTCTTCATGTAGTGTCTGGATCGCCTTAACCACGGGTTCGGGCCATTTCGGGCGTATCAGAATCGGGCGTGATTCGAGCGCATGCTCGGCTGCTTTGGCTAGTTCGATCGTGCCGCTCTTTCGCTTGGCGATAGTCGGCACCACTGGTACCCCAAGGCGCTGCTCCAGAAGTTTACTGTCGATTTGTAGACCCTTCTTCTCGGCTACGTCCCAGCAATTGAGCGCGATGACCATAGGCACACCCAGTTCCGAGGCTTGCGAAGCGAGAAAGAGGTTGCGGCGCAGATTCTCCACATCGACCACCACGATCAGCAGATCCGGGGCGGTGCCGCCCATGCCGTGGCCGGTGATCACATCGACGGCCACGCGCTCGTCCAAGGAGTTGGCACTCAGGCTGTAGGTGCCGGGGAGGTCGATCAGCTCGACTTCTTGACCCAGCGGCAATTGCCAGGTTCCGGTTTTCTCCTCCACCGTTACGCCGGAGTAGTTGCCCACGCGCTGGCGCATCCCAGTCAGGATGTTGAAGAGGGAAGTTTTACCTGTGTTCGGATTTCCGATCAGGGCAATACGCCAATTGGTAGCCTTTGCGCTCATCGAATCGGCTCGACTTCGACGTGGGCGGCGTCTTCGAGACGCACGCTGATGTGGCAACCGTTGAACTCCACGGCAATCGGATCGCCGAGCGGCGCTTCGTGCATGAGGCGTATCTCCTGATCCGGCAATAAGCCCATCGACATGAGCCGGGTGACGCAATCATTGCAGCAATCTAGGTTTTTGACGCGGAACAGGCCGCCTTTTTTGATTTCGTTGAGTCGCATGGAAGGTAGGTGAGCTGTGAGATTAAGTCTCAATAGCAGCATTTATACCAGAAAACGAATTGTTTCCGATTGCAAGCCAAGAGCAGGGGAATTCACTTTTTAGCCTGCCTCTCATCTTGTGTTCGCCCTTACCGTGATGCCGATCGACTGTGTGACGACGAAACTGAATTAACCACGCTTTGCGTGGCGGATCGCTTTCAGCTCATCCCAGTCCATCACGCCGATACGGTCGGTCCACGCCTGGTAGAGCGCGCTAAGTTCTTCTACGATTTCAGGGTGCTGGGTGGATAGATCCTGTGTCTCTGTGCGGCCGGAAGCCATGTTGTAGAGTTCCCAGTCGCCCGGGTATCTGCAGACCAGTTTCCACTCACCTTTGCGCACGGCCTTGTTGCCTTCATGCTCCCAGTAGAGCACCTCTCGCTCGAAGGAGCCGTCGGAAAAAGTAGGCACTAGGCTATAGCCTTCGCTAGGCTGAATCGCGTGGCCTTGGTATTCCGAGGGGTAAGGCACCTGGGCGACATCGAGGAAGGTGCTCATGACGTCCGGCAACTGAGCGGGGCGATGGCGCAGTGCACCCCTGGCTTGGATACCCGCAGGCCAGTGCATGATGAAGGGGGTGGAGATGCCGCCTTCGTGCACCCAGTGCTTATATCTGCGAAAAGGAGTGTTGGAGACATTGGCCCATTCGGTGCCGTAGCTGCAGTAGCTGTCTTCGGGGCCGGGCAGAATTTCGGGCATGTTACCAAAGCGGACAGGGCGGTCGTCTCTGGTGGTGAGCCTCGCCCCGCTGCGGTGACGCCAGCTCTCCGGATCCGGATTAATCCCTTCGGCGCATCCGCCATTGTCGGCGAGGAAGACGATCACAGTGTTCTCCCATTGCCCGGTTTCTTTGAGAGAGTCGAGAATCTGGCCGATGCCTTGATCCATACGATCGATTTGTGCCGCGTAAACCGCCATGCGGTAGGCCTGCCATTTTTGGTTCTTGCTGTCGGCCCAGGGGATCACATCTGGATCGCGGTCGGACAGTTTCCATCCGTCTGCCAGAATGCCCATTTTTTTCATCCGCTCGATCCGCTCGGCGCGCAACTGATCCCAGCCGGCATCGAAGCGCCCTTTGTATTTGGCGATATCTTCTTCATGCGCATGCAAGGGCCAGTGAGGCGCAGTGTAGGCGACATATTGGAAAAACGGTGCGTCGGATGAATCTGCTGCGTGCTCGCGGATTTGACGCACGGCGTGTTCGGAAATCGCGTCCGTCAGGAAGTAGTCTTCGCCTTCCACTTCGACGGGGCTGTTGTTGCGGGTGAGTGTCTGTGGATTGTAGTAATTGGCAGCTCCGCAGAGAATCCCGTAATAGTCGTCGAATCCGCGCTGGCAGGGCCAGTTGTGCTTGTCGCCGTCCGGGGCAATGTCGTGGGTCACGTGCCACTTGCCTGCCATGTACGTCTTGTAGCCACCGGTCTTGAGTGCTTCGGCTATGGTTACGGAATCCCGGCTCAGGTCGCCCAGATAGCCGTCGATCTCGTCGTTATCGACCATGTGTCCGACATCCGCCTGATGCGGGTGCAGCCCCGTGAGTAGCGAGGCACGCGACGGACAGCAGCGTGCCGTATTGTAAAACTGCGTGTAGCGCAATCCGCCCGCGGCCAACGAGTCTAGGTTCGGGGTCTCGACTTCTCCACCGTAGCAGCCGATGTCCGAGTAGCCCATGTCATCGTTGAGGATGAGGATGATGTTGGGGGATTGTAATGGCGTCATAAACTGTCGTATCCGAGGGATGGTATGTATACCGCGGTAGGCACGGCTCCGCTATTCGCCGAATCGTGCCTTATGCCCGCGTGAGACGGTCACGTATTTTTCGGCCATGCCTTTCAGGCCGGCGCGCTCCGCTTCGCTGAGGGGGCGCACCACTTTGGCTGGTGCGCCAAGCACGAGCGAGCCTTCGGGAATCTGGGTGCCCTTCGTCACCAACGCACCCGCGCCGACGATGGATTGTGAGCCGACGACCGCGCCATCGAGGATCGTTGCCTGCATGCCGATCAAGCATTCGTCGCCGATTTCGCAGGCGTGGATCATGGCGGAGTGGCCGATGGTCACATACTTGCCGACTTTCACGCCGTAGTCGTCAGCTAGGTGCACGACGGTGCCGTCCTGCACGTTGGAGCCTTCGCCTATTTCGATCGTGTTGATGTCGCCGCGCAGCACTGCGTTGTGCCATACGCTGGAGTTTTCGGCGAGCGTGACCGCTCCGGTGATGACGGCGCCCTCGGCGACGTAAGCCGAGTCGTCGATCTGCGGCGCTTGATCTAGATAAGTGGAGAGACGTTCTTCAATAGTCATGAATAGAGATAAAACCTTGGACGGATTCGTCGCCAGATCAAAGCGCAGGTATTAGCAAGTGTTTGTTTGGCGATAATATAAGAATGGGGGGATCCGTCTGCTTCTTAGTACGCCGTGACAAGCTGCCCTTGCTCGATAAGGTGCATCAGAGTAATCGGAGTCAGGGCGTCTCGCCCTGAACAGCAGCCCCTTCGCATCGCTTACGGGAACACGCCGCGCATGTCGTAGACTTTATCGAGGTGCTCGATGGCGGCGGCATAGGAGGCCATCCGCATGTTGCAATCGAGACGCTCGGCGGTGTCGAGCACGCGCTGGGCGGAGCGGGTCATCACTTTACACAGGCGCTCGTCGACGAGTTCTTCGTCCCATGTTTCGGACTGGCGGTTTTGTTTCCATTCGAAATAGCTCACGGTCACACCGCCAGCGTTACAGAGAATCGCGGGGAGCACTTCGATGCCTTTGGCTAGCAAGTGGCGCTCGGCGCGTGGGGTGGTCGGCGCGTTGGCGGCCTCGACCAGAACTTTGCATTGCAAGCGTTCGGCATGTTCGAGGTCGACCATTTGTTCGAGCGCGGCGGGGATGAAGAGATCGACGGGGGTGCCGTAAAAGCTGGGCTCGTCGATGGCTTCGGCCTCGGGGTAGTCTTTGATCCCGCCCGTTTGGGCGACATGCTTAGCGAGGGCTTCCGCATCGATTCCGGCTTCGTTACGGATCGCACCAGTGTGATCCATCACGGCTTTGAGTTGAGTGCCGCGTGCTTGCAACAGGCGAGCCGTCCATGAGCCGACGTTGCCGTAGCCGATCAGGCTGCACGAGAGTTTGGAGAGATCCATCTTCATGCCGGGGAGCATGGCATCGAGCACATAGACGAGGCCTTGGCCGGTAGCTTTTTCACGCCCGGCGGAGCCGCCGAATTCGAGTGGCTTGCCCGTGACGACGCCGCGGGCGGTGACCTTGCTGGAGGACTCGGCAAAGTTGATATAGGTGTCGGCCATCCACGCCATGATTTGCGAGTTGGTGCCCATGTCGGGGGCAGGGATGTCGTAGTCGGGGCCGATGTTGTTGCCAAGCGCGGCGGTCAGGCGGCGAGTCACGCGTTCGAGTTCGCTCTTGCTGACGGAGCGCGGATCGAGCTTGAGCGCGCCCTTAGCGCCGCCGTAGGGCAGGCGGGCGAGCGCGCACTTCATCGTCATGAGCAAGGCGAGGGTCTTGACCTCGTCGAGCTTGACCTCGCCGTGATAGCGGATGCCGCCCTTGTAGGGGCCGAGCACGTTATTGTGCTGCACGCGGTAGCCTTTGAAAAGTTGCCAAGTGCCGTCATCCATCTTGACGGGGCAGTGCACCATGATCTCGTTCTTCGGCTGAGAGAGGATGAGCTTCAAGCGGTGTGGCGCATCGAGCAGATTGGCCGCTTCGAGCACGGAGCCGATCGTCTGAAAGTAGAGGTTGTGCTCGTCGTAGTATTCTTCCAACTCGTGGAAAATGGCGCGGGCGGAGTTGCAGGCAGGGGTATCGCAGGAATCCATGTACGAATGATGTGTCGACTTGATCGCTATGACAAGCGTAGTCGAACAATATTCCCCGTGGCTAAAAGAGCATCATTTGATCGTCGGTCAATGGAGAGGTTGCTTCGATCAATCGACTGTCTTTATTCTGCACACTGTTGACGCGGCGCGAGACCGTGTGCTTTTCGAGTATAACGTTGTTGGCCATCGCTTGAGCGTCCCGTTTTCCGAGTTCACCGCTCAACCAGTCAGCTTGTGCATCTTGCTTGAGTATGAGGGGCATACGCTCATGGATGTCGCGCATGGAGGCTTCTGCCTCGGTCGTTAAAATGACAAAATCGGGCGGAGACTCTCTGTCCTGCGAAGGAAACCAGAGCCCTGCGAAATACTGAAGGGCATTGTCCTGCGGATAGATATAGTAGGGCTGCTTCGTGATGCCGTCTTGATACCATTCGTAGAACCCGTTGGCGGGTAGTAGGCAGCGATGTTCATGCCAGCTGTCGCGAAAGCGGGGACTTGTATCCGCAGTCTCGATACGTGCGTTGATGTGAAAGTTTTGTGGGGTACGCAGTCCCCAGTGCATCATCGTGGCGACGGCTTGCACCTTGTCGCGAGTGGCAATGCTCAAAGCCTCCCGGCCGGGGCCGATGTTATAGTCAGGCTCGTAAGCATAAGGCAGCGCCAGCGCGATGGCTTCGGCGAGTTTTTGCTTTTGAACGTGGAGAGTGTATCGACCGCACATGGGGCGCGCCTCCGGCGCGAGTGAGACTGCGCTTTGCGCAGAGTGAAGGTGAGAGTGAAGGTGCTTATTAGCGAGATCTTAGAGTTTTAATGGTGCTCGTAAGGATGGCAATTATTTCGTCGCAGAGTTTATGACGCGCTTGGATAGCTTCATGCGTCCGTAACGTCCTCTTGTTTCTTGGGCGGAGCCTCGCGAGATGATAAGGAATTGCGTGTATTCTTTTCGGCTGCCTCGTCCGAAACCTTCTTCGATATTGGCTGCAATTGAGTCAGCGGAAGCGATCTGCTGCTCAACTAGTCGAAGGCAGCCAAATTGACCTTTCAGCGAATCCATGCCAGAGACCACATGATCAAATAGCTCGTTGGCTTTTATTAAAGCTCCAAAATCTTCCAGTTTCATCTCTCAAATTTTTTTGTTTGCTGAGCACTTTCACCCTCACCATCACTTTCACTCTGTGCGAAGCGCAGTTACCTTGCGGTCGTCCAGATACGAAGTGAACTTAAAAAGAACAGCTCCAGCGCGGCGACTTGATTGAAGTTGATCTCCATCAGGCCGGCGGATTTCTCGAGGGCTTCGGTCGCTCGGTGTAGCGCGCTGGCGGGCAGTTCGCCGGTGTTGAGGGCTTCGATGTCGCGGGCGAATTGCGCGGTGGCCTTTTCGATCTCGCCGAAGAGTTGTTTACGATAGCCTTTGCTTAGGCCGACTTCCATCGCGTCTTTCTCCTCGGCGGTGACGTGGTCGGGGAGGGCTTCTTTTTGCGCTTTCCAGCCTTCGGAAGTCATTCCGCTCAGGGTACTCTGGAATCGGGCGTTGAGGCCGTAGGCGCCCATCATGATATGGGGCACGGACTTTTTATTGGGGCCGTTGAGCAGGCGTCCCAGCCACTCGCGGTAATCGACGACCCATTGTGCCCAGTCGGGGTGTTGGAGCGTTTCGAGCTCGGTGGGGATGCGAAAGTTCAGGCAGCGACTGCGAATCGTATCGAGCAAGTCATAAGGGCGCGTGGTCAGGAGAAAGAGGGTGGTGCCGACGGGTGGTTCTTCAAGAGTTTTGAGAAAGGCGTTGGCCGAGGCTGGGTTCATCCGGTCGGCGTCGACCACGATACCGACTTTGCGCCCGCCCTGGTTGGAGCTCTTGGCAATATCGATGACGAGTTTGCGCATCGAGTTGGCCTCCTCGGTCTTGCCGACTTTGATCAGCCGAGCTTTACCGCTAGGGCGGAGAATGAAGCAGTCGGGGTGCTCGAAGGGATCGCGATCAGTTTCGAGTAGGTGGGTGGCGATCGCGCGGACGATGGTTTCCAAGCTCGCGAGGCTATCCCCATGGAGGAGGATGCCGTGGCCGAGGCGGTTCTGCGAGAGCGAGCGTTCGAGCACTTCGACCGCACGACAATCGCGCAGGGCTTCGGGTAGTGTGTCGGAGAGTTTCATGGATGGTAAATGGATATATTCGATCTGCTCACTTTCGCTCATCGGTGTTTGGCATTTCTGGGCGAAGTTTGCAGGGTGGGCAAGTAACAAGATTTTTTGCCTGCTCATGATACGAAAAGAACGCGCCGCCTACATCCAAAAACGCCTACTGGAACTCTACCCGAATCCGCCCGTGCCGCTGGATCATAAAGATCCCTACACGCTGCTTATTGCGGTGCTGCTCTCGGCGCAGTGCACGGACGTGCGGGTCAATAAAATCACGCCACTGCTCTTTGCTCGGGCGGATACACCACAGGCGATGGTTGAAATTCCGGAAGAGGAAATTCGCGCAATCATCCGTCCCTGCGGGCTCTCGCCGATGAAGGCTAAGGGCATCGCCGGGCTCTCCCGCATCCTGCTTGATCAGCACGGCGGCGAGGTGCCCGCCGATATGGCGGCGCTGGAAGCGTTGCCTGCCGTCGGGCACAAGACCGCCTCGGTCGTGATGTCTCAGGCCTTCGGGGTGCCAGCTTTTCCCGTGGATACGCACATCCACCGCCTCGCGCAGCGCTGGGGGCTGACCAGTGGGAAAAACGTCGTCCAGACGGAGCGGGATTTGAAACGTCTGTTTTCCGAGCCGAGTTGGAACGACCTGCACTTGCAGATTATTTTCTACGGACGCGAGCATTGCACGGCGCGCGGTTGTGATGGCACGGTCTGCGAAATTTGCCGCACGGTTTACCCGAATCGAAAGAATGCCAAGAAGACGCTCAAGTCCTAGGCTTTAGTCTCCGAAGACAGTATTGCTGCTGCCGAAATCGAAAGTGCTTGTGCTGAAACTGGTGTCTTCGACTTCGAATGTCGTCTCCGGAGCCTTGTCTAATTCGAAACCGGAGTCGCTGGACGTTCCGATCGAATTGGCGTAGTCTATTTCGAACTCGCTTCGTTCTTGGATTGTGGTAATTGGAGTCGTGGCTTTGCTATCGGCAAGGGCCGTCGCTGGCACTGCCAAGCGTCCGGCAAGTGACTCGGCCTCCTCGGATTCGACGAGGTCGATTACGTAGTAACTGCCTTGCTGAAAGGCGTGAGCGTAACTCGCCCACGCTATGTGAGACGCGAGCAAAGCGAAGAGAGTTCGATGATATAGGGAAGGGCGCATCGTAGTTAAAAGATAAGGCGGCTGAGTTGAATGTCGAGTCAGTGCAGTTTGTGAATTAGAATGACGGCTGTGTCAAACTGTCGCTTCTCGTGGTTGGCTTTGTCCCGATTATGTCGAATTTCGCCCAGTTGCTTGTTTGCTGGTAAATCTCAAGTTGTTGACATTTAGGTTGATACGTATTGAAGGGGCGGCGTCTGAGCTGGAACACTTTGTGCAAGTTATATGGCATGAATATTGATTTTAATACATTCACCGAAAAATCCGCTTTCGCCGTGCAGGCGGCGCAAAACCTAGCCCGTCAGCATGGCCAGCAAGAAATCGACACATGGCACCTTCTGCTCGCGCTAGTGCAGCAAGACGGCGGCATCGTGCCCGGCCTACTGGAAAGGATGCAGATCTCGCCGTCCGCCGTTGAGCTGGCGGTTCAACGCGAACTCGACGCGCTGCCTAAGGCCTCGGGCAGCGTCAACGCCAGCCAAGTGTATGTCTCGTCCGCTTTGCAAAAAGCCATCACCGAGGCCGACAAGGCCAAGTCTAAGTTCGGTGACGACTTCGTCAGCACTGAGCACCTCTTCCTCGGTCTGCTCGCCGCCGACCCAAAGGGCAAGCTGGGGAAATTCTTCGACCAGTTCGAACTCGATTCTGACAAGGTCGGCAAAACCATCGAGGCCGCTCGATCCGGCCAGAAGGTCACCTCGCGTAATCCTGAGACGACTTTTGAAGCCCTCGAAAAATACGGCATCGACCTCGTCGAGCAGGCGCGTAAGGGCAAGATGGATCCAGTCATCGGGCGCGATTCTGAAATCCGTCGTGTGATCCGCATCCTTTCCCGTAAGACGAAGAACAACCCCGTGCTTATCGGTGAACCCGGCGTGGGTAAGACCGCCATCGTCGAAGGCCTCGCTCAGCGCATCGTGCGCGGCGACGTGCCCGAGGGCTTGAAGGACAAGACCGTATTTGCGCTCGACATGGGCTCGCTCGTCGCCGGCGCGAAGTATCGCGGCGAGTTCGAAGAGCGCCTCAAGGCCGTGCTCGCTGAAGTAAAAGGCAGCGATGGCCGCATCCTCCTCTTTATCGACGAGCTCCACACCATCGTCGGCGCGGGGAAGACCGAAGGCTCGATGGACGCGGGCAACATGCTCAAGCCCATGCTCGCCCGGGGTGAGCTACACTGTATCGGTGCGACCACCCTCGACGAGTACCGCAAATACATCGAAAAGGACGCCGCCCTCGAGCGCCGCTTCCAGACGGTGCAGGTCGACCAGCCCAATGTCGAAGACACCATCTCGATTCTCCGAGGTATCCGCGAACGCTTTGAGCTGCACCACGGCGTCCGCATTCAGGACAACGCCCTCGTGCAGGCCGCCGTGCTCTCGCACCGCTACATCAGCGACCGATTCCTGCCCGACAAGGCGATCGACCTCGTCGACGAAGCCTGCGCCATGATCCGCACCGAGATGGACTCCATGCCGCAGGAACTCGACGAGCTCACCCGCCGCGCCCTCCAACTGGAGATCGAAGAGGCCGCCCTCAAAAACGAAAAGGACGAAGCCTCCAAGGAGCGCCTCCGCGCACTCTCCAAAGAGCTGGCCGATATCCGCGAGAAGGAAGGCGCGCTCCGCAGTCAATGGGACACCGAGAAGGGTGCCATCGATGAGATCCGCAAAGTCCGCGAGGAGATCGACGCCACCCGCATCGAGATGGAAAAGGCCGAGCGTAGTTACGATTTGAATACAGTCGCCCAGCTCCGCCACGGAAAGATGCCTGAATTGGAAGCCCGCCTCAAGCAACTTGAAGAAGTCGAGGCCAAGGAAGGCGCGTTGCTCAAAGAAGAAGTTTCGCAAGAAGAGATCGCCGACATCGTTTCCAAGTGGACGGGTGTGCCCGTGACACGACTGGTCGAGGGGGAGAAGGAAAAGCTCCTCCGCCTCGAAGAGGTGCTGCACGAGCGGGTGGTCGGGCAAGATGAGGCGGTCGTCCTTGTCTCCGAAGCCATCCTACGAGCCCGCGCGGGAATCAAAGATCCGCGCCGGCCGATCGGCAGTTTCCTCTTCCTCGGGCCCACTGGCGTGGGAAAGACGGAGCTCGCCCGCACCCTCGCGCAGACGCTTTTCGACACCGAGGACAATATCGTGCGTATCGACATGTCCGAATACATGGAAAAACACGCCGTCGCTCGCCTGATTGGCGCGCCTCCCGGTTATGTGGGCTACGACGAAGGCGGTCAATTGACCGAAGCCGTTCGCCGCAAGCCCTACAGCGTCGTGCTCTTCGACGAAATCGAGAAGGCGCACCCGGATGTATTCAACGTCCTCCTCCAAGTCATGGACGACGGTCGCATCACCGACGCGCAAGGCCACACCGTGGACTTTAAGAACACCGTTATCATAATGACGTCCAACGTCGGCAGCCGCTTCCTTACTGAGGGCGTTTCCGGCAGCGAGATCCCCGAAAGCGTGCGCGAGTCCGTCATGGCCGAGCTGCGTCAAGGTTTCCGCCCCGAGTTCCTCAACCGGATCGACGACATGATCCTCTTTAAGCCGCTCACCCTCGAAGAAATCACTCGAATCGTTGATCTGCTCGTGGCCGACCTCAACAAGCGCCTCGCCGAGCGCCGCATCACGATCGAGCTCGACGAAGCCGCCCGCAAATGGGTCGGCGAGAAGGGCTACGACCCAGTCTACGGTGCCCGTCCGCTCAAACGCTTCCTTCAGAAGCAGATCGAGACCAAGCTCGCCCGCGCCTTGCTTAGTGGCGAAGTGGCCGACCAGAGCACCGTGGTCTTTCGAGTGGAAGGCGACGCGCTGACCATGGAAACGGTGGACTCAGTCGAAGTCGTGGAGTGACTCACTCTATCGTGAAAGCTGCCGAGCTGTAGCGTGTGAGCTTGCTCACGCCGGGATCCTGTCTCTGGCACGCAGTAACGCAAAAACTAAACGCAGACTGCTCTAGGGGGGCTGCCGCAGGCCTATCCGCTGCAGTTCAGTCGGGTGGGCGCTGGCCAGTGGTGTCCCGGCGCGAGCAAGCTCGCACGCCACGTTTCTAACGAAAGCTTGCGCTCCTTGGTTAAGCTTCCAATCTGCCACCATGAAATGGGTGTTAGTTGTAGTCGCGTTGCTTGTTGGTTTGCTGGGTGGATTTTTCCTCGCCTCGAATACATCTGATAGACTAGTCGAAGAATCGGAAAATGTTCTTGGCGACATCAAAGACAGTTCTACCGCTGAATCATCTATAGGTGCGAAAGAACCATTCTTTGGCGCGAACGAATTAGCCTCCATCAATGATAGTCAGTTTGAGCTGTACGCTCGATTCATCGAGGAGGTGGAGCAGGCGCACACAAACATCGCCTTTATAGCATTGGCCGACATGATCTACCATGAGCGGAGGCATGTCGCGAGCAGTCAAATCCGTCTCTTGGTTTCGCGCTGGATCGAGTTTGATGTGCTTGCCTGTTTTGACTATATCCAATCACAAGAGGGATCGACTCGCTATCGATATTTGGAGAACTTCTTTGAGGTCTTCGCTGCCATCAATCCGAAGCGTGCTATCGATTTAGCTGAGCAAATCGAAGACGAACGGCAGCAAAGTTATGCTTTACAACTTTGTTTGACGCTCCTCTCCAAAAGCGAACCGGCAGTGGCTGCAGGTCTAGCTTGGAAGCATTTCGGAGGGGATCGCTCTCACGTTGATTATACCCTTAATAGACTTTATGAGACGTGGGCGCTGAGTGACCCTAAAGCGGCGGGCGCTGCGGTGCTTGCTCTGGATGAGGGGCTGGCCAAATCCATGGCAATTCAAGGCGTGCTTGCCGGTATGTCGAAAACGGATCCCAGTGGTGCTTATACTTGGTTGAACTCGATTCCACAGAGTGCCTCTACGCAAAGAGCTAAACGGCAATTGTTCCAGAATTTGGTGAACGTGGATTTGCCAGCAGCCAAAGTATTCATCGCTTCACTTACGGATTTGCATGCACGACAAGAAGTGTTGCAAGGCACTTACTTCGGTAACGCTACGCGAGATAACGCGGATCAGCTCGCTGAGATTTTTGAATGGATGGGCACCGTAGCAACTGGCCATCTGTATGAGCAAAAAGCCACCCAATTGATTCACTCCATCATGGATGTCGATCCAGTGTTGGCGGCCAAAATGGCTACAGATATGCCCTTCGGTCGGGCGCGCTCGAGTTGTTTACAAGCAGTCGCGGTCAATTTATTGTCCAAGTCACCTAGCGAAGCGATGGAGTTTGCCATCCATCTGGACGATCCCATTGAACGAGTCGATGTGTATCGTTGGATGGGTTCCTCGCTGAGGAACGGAGGTGGGGAGCGGATTGCACAATGGGTTTTGGAGAGTGACGACGCCGAGATGCAGGGACAATTAGCTAGCGGTCTGGCCGAAGGCTGGGCGAAATATGATCGAACCGCAGCGCTAAGCTGGGCAGAACGCTTGTCCCATCCGAAAGCGAAGCGCGATGCACTCCATGCTGTGTGCAGTGTTTGGATACAGAGCGAGGCACCTCAAGCTGTTGCTTATATCGAGGCGAATGTGGAGGGGCAGGCGCAAGAGACCTTGTATCGCCAGGCTTATGGAAATTGGGCGTGGGCGGATCCTGTATCGGCGGCAAAGGGTCTACGCTTGTTGCCTGAAGAAGTTGGTGCCAGTGCCAACCGGATTTATGAAGATGTCGCGCTGAAGTATCTGACTTTTAATACGATGGGTGCCTCTGAGTGGGTGAGTTCGTTGGAGGCTGGATTACCTCGCGACCATGCGGTGCGTCAGGTAGTTCAAAGCGTAGCAGGTTCGGATCCTGAGGCTGGCTTCGCTTGGGCGGTGACGATTGGTGATCCCAGGCTCCGCTTTGAAAACCTTAAGCTGAGTTTGGAGCAATGGGTGCGTAAAGATGTTGAAGCTGCTGAAAAGGCATTAGAAGGAGTTGAAATGGTCGCCGCCGAAAGGAGTCAGCTTTTCGAATTATTTGCCGACGCAAAGAAAGCTGAATAGTTGGTGCATGGAGGGCGTCGGACGATAGAGTGGAGTGGTTTGGCGTGAAAGCTTTGTCTTTGTATTCGAGAGCTTTCACGAAAGCTTGCGCTCCATGGTTAGGTGTCTAGCTTGCGATCATGAAGTGGGTGTTAGCTTTGGTTGCGTTGCTAGTTGGTTTGGCCGGTGGATTTTTCCTTGCGCCAGATGAGCGTGGCGGGACTGGGGCAATGGAAGGCTTTGAGGGGCTTTCCGATCTCTCGGACTTCCCAGAATTGGCGGGCGGTGCCGATGGTTCGCAGACGACTGACGGCGAGTCGAACTCAACCACTGGTTCCAAAGCCAATTCACGTGCCGAGCCGATCAGCGTTGAATGGCTGGAAAAGGTCAACGACCTCGACGCCTTCGACCAGATTGGCGCGCTGCATGCGCGCCTCCGACATATCAATCCGGCGGAATTTCCGAAGTTGATGGATGAACTCGGGCTCATGGCGGGAAGCACGATTAATTGGCAGGTGCGCGGAATGATCGCCACGCGTTGGGCGCAAATGGATCCGCAGGGTATGCTCGCCTACTCGGAGACGCAGAACGGCCCGATGTCGTGGAGCCTCTACAACACGGTCTTTGCCGCGTGGACGAAGCAAGACCCGCAAGCGGCTTACACCGCGGCTCTAGAACTCGATACGCGGCGCTCCCAGCAGGCCGCGATACAGGCGGTGATTAATACGATTTCTGAAAATGATCCCCAGCGTGCCATCGAGATGACGCAGGACTATTATGGTCGCGATGCCAGCGGAAGAGGTCGCTGGCTTTTTCAATCGATCTATCGCAACTGGGCGCAGCTTGATGGTGATGCCGCTCGCGCGAGTGCCTTGTCACTGGAAGAGGGGGCGGCTAAGTCCGCGGCCTTGGCCGGCTCCATGTCCGAGTGGATGGCCGATGACCCCGTAAAAGCGCTCGCTTGGCTCGACTCATTGCCCATGGATAGCGCGGTTTATGGCTCCCGTAAGGAGGTCTTTCGTAACTTTCTGAACAACGATTTCGAGGTGGCTAAGGACTACATCGATTCGATCGATGACCCGCTCGATCGCCGTGAGATCCTGAACAATCTGCAGTTTCATAATCTCGCGTGGCAAAAAAGCTACGAAGAAATCGAGGGGATTTTCGACTGGATCGGCACCGTCGCCACCGGGCAAGTCTATGATAACCGCGTCAGCAGCATCATCAGAGCCATGGCGGAAAACGATCCTGACCGCGCGATCGACTTCGTGCTTAACATGCGTGCTGGTAATGCACGTATGAACGGACTCAACTCGATCGGTAGCAAGCTCGTCGAGATCGACCCAAAGCTAGCCTTCGAGTTTGTCGACAGTCTCGCCTTTGAAGATGAAAAACGCCGGGCGCTTGGCAGCATGGGCTGGCGTCTATCGCAGCAGGGGGTGGAGTCTGCCAGTTCGCTGGTTGCCGAGCATAACGATCCGATCGTGCAGCAACAACTCGCTTCACGGATTTCCGGCGAGTGGTCGAAATACGACCTCGAAGCAGCCCGGGTGTGGTCGGAATCGTTGACGGACGAGCAGGCGCGCAAATCGGCTCTTCGGGCGGTCATGGGAAACTGGATGGAATCGGATCCTGCCGCGACCTTGAGCTACATCGAGAACTCCCTCGAAACCAACGACCAGACCTCCGTGCTCCGTGACGCCTTCAACAATTGGTCGCGTAACGATCCAGAGGCTGCTGTGGCATGGCTCGACCGCTTACCCGAAAGCCTCGAAGGGAGCAAGGGCGACGTCTACCGCAGTGTCGCCAACAGCTATATCCGGCACGATCCGATGGCGGCCTCCGAATGGATCGCCACTCTCGACGATAGTCCCGAGCGTGATCAATCGGTGGAGACACTCGTTAACAACATTTCCAAAACCGACCCTGAGGCGGGTTTCATCTGGGCAGCCACTGTCGGCGACGCCGATAAACGAAAAAACACACTCAACAAAAGCGTGCGGGAGTGGGCAAAGACCGATCCCGAGGCCGCCTATCGAGCAATTGTGGCCGCCAAAATCGATGCCGCCGAAAAAGAGCCGCTGCTCAAAATGGTCGAGGGTAAGCGCTAATTATCGGAAGTAGTCGATGGATTTTATCCTTCGACAGCCACTTGCGAGGCATTCCGGCCTCAGCGCTTTCTCATCCTTGGCTCAAACCCTCTGCGGTCGGGGGATAGAATCCGCCCAACTACGGGCGACCTGACGGCCGATTAGAGTTAATAAAACAGAATGTGCACCCACTCCCCGCCGAAACCTCCCTTTTTTATTCGCTATTTCAGGGGGCTGGCGCAGATTGCCAGCCATTCTTGGATGCGGTGGCTCTGTTTCGATTAGCTCTCATGGACGAGATATAATCTAAACCAAGTATTCATGAGTCACCGAACCGGAAAAGAACTGATCCTCGCTACGCGCGAATATGCGCACGAAAACAAGCTGCAAAGCTGGGTGGCCGTGGTATCGACTTTTATTCTCTTAGTGGCGAGTCTCGCAGGCAGTATTGTCGTGCCCTTTCTTGCGCTGCAGGTGTTTCTCTCGATCATCGCGGGTCTTCTCATGGTGCGGATGTTTGTGCTCTATCACGATCACCAACACCACGCGATTCTAGATAACTCCAAATTGGCCGATGTCTTGATGCGCCTTTGGGGCATTTTGATTATGACGCCCAACAGTATCTGGAGCCATTCACATAACACCCACCACGCGAAGAACTGTAAGTTGCGCGCCACCCATATCGGCTCTTATCCAGTGATGACTGTCGAGCGCTACAAGCGGACTTCGAAGCAGGATCGTTTCAAATATCTCGCCGTGCGCCACCCTCTGACCATCGCCCTTGGGTATCTCACGGTCTTCGTCGGCAGCATGTGCATTGTGCCGCTAATGAACGATGCGAAGAAGCACCGCGACGCGCTCTACGCGCTAATCCTACACGTCGTGCTGTACGCTGCGATCATCACATGGCTTGGTTGGTTCGCTGCGATTTGCTTAATTACGATACCGTTTGGCGTGGCCAGTGCCTTGGGTGCTTACCTGTTTTACTCGCAGCATAATTTCTCGACTGTCACCTACTTGGACAAAGATGGATGGACGTATGAAGGTGCCGCGCTCGAGTCGTCCAGTCATTGCGAAATGGGTGCGGTGATGAATTACTTTACCGCCAACATCGGCTACCACCACATTCACCATCTGAACTCAAAGATTCCCTACTACCGACTGCCCGAGGCGCTCGCTGGTATGCCGGAGCTACAGTCACCCAAAACGACGAGTATGCACCCCGCCGAGATCGTGCGCTGCCTGAAGTTGAAACTCTGGGACGTGAAGCAACAGCGTATGGTCACGCTCGCTGAAGCGGCGGCACTTTAGCTTTCTCTACCACGGTCAGTTGCGATCAATACGGCGATCAGAGCATACGCGGCGGGCACTAGGTAAAAGGCATTAGTCAGACTGCCGCTTTGGTTGCCCATCACTCCCATCAGGTAGGTGAACGCGCCGCAGCCCGGAACGCCGGCGCAGGACAGAAGGATCAAAAGCATGGTGCTATCCATTGCTGGCAATTCTTCCGTGGCATGACTCTGGATACTCGGCCAGAATGGTGCCGTTGCTAAGCCGGCGAGAAATAACAGCCCCCAAAATACCCAAAGGTTTGGGCTGCTGGGCAGAATGAGGCAAATCGCCGTGCCACAGATCGCCGACACCCAGACGAGTCGCTTGAGGCCGCTTTGCGGAATGAAGTAGCCGCTCGCCATGCGCGCGATGACCATGGCCAAGGCGAACAAGGCTACACCTAAGCCGCCTGTCCACGCCGCGCCTCCGTAGTGCAAGCGTATGTGGCTGGCACTCCAGAATGTCAGGCAAAATTCACCCCCGCCGGCGAGGAACATGGCGGCGTAGTAGCGCCAGAAGCGCGCGCATTTCAAGATATGGATGGCATTGGCCAGAACGGCTTTGGGCGGGAGGGGATTGTGCGCGACAGCCGGAGTTCTTTGTTTGCCCGGAATCAAAATCATACATCCAGCTAGAAAGCCGATGAGAGCGACTACGCCTGTCAGTGTACGCCAGGAAACACCGGCACTGAGCAACCAGCCCGAGAGCAGCACCGTGGCCAGTATCCCCACCGACCAAAACGAATGAGTTAAGTTTATGTAGCGCCCGGGCTCTTTCGGATGGAGCCCTTGCACGAATGGAGTGGCCAGCCCCTCGATCACGCCTTCACCCAAACCGGCGAGCACCATGGCGAATAGGAGAATGCCGTAGCCGGGCGCGATGGCGCAGGCGGCGATGCCCGCACTCATGAGTAAGACTGAGCTGCCCAAGGTGGATCGGTTGCCCCAGCGTCCCGCGATGAATCCCACCGCCAGCATGGCTAGTACCATGGCGACCGTGCGGCCGAGGTGCAGTGCCCCGCCCGCAGACATGCCGCCGGATTCGAGGGAGAAGCCTAGGTCGTGCGCCAACTCGACCAAGCTGACTGGCACGATGACCGAGCCGGCCGCGTAGGCGAAGAACGTGAGGAAGGCCGCATAATCATAGCGACCGAAACGCATCCGGCGGGAATTGCGGCTTGGATAGTCGTCGTCCAAAATCAATGCGTGGGCTTATGTCTGCGGCTTGCGGTTTTTCAGCCACTTAAGCGTGGCTTTGCCCCATGGGTGGTTGTTGGCGAGACCGATGCCGTGGCCTTCTTTTTCGTAGATGTGCAGCTCGGCGGGCACGTTGTGCTTTCGCAGCGCTTGATAGAAAAGGATGCTGTTTTCCGGCGGCACGCCCTCGTCCTCATTCGTATGGACCAAGAGAGTGGGGGGCGTCTCGGTAGTGACAGCATTTTCGAGGCTGAGCTGCACGGCGAGTTCTGGCGCGTGGTCGTTGCCTAGCAGATTATCGCGCGAGCCGAGGTGAGCGCAGGCATCGGTAAAGCTGATTACGGGGTAGATGAGCATGGCGAAATCCGGGCGGCTGTTCTCTGAGTCGATCGCATCGCCGACGAGGCCGTCTTCGATCGCCGGAAACGTGGCGGCCGATCCTGCGAGGTGTCCGCCGGCGGAAAAGCCCATGATGCCGATTTGTTCAGCGTTGATCTTCCACTCGCCGGCGTGGTGCCGGAGCAGGCGGACGGCACGTTGCGCGTCAATTAGCGGCGCCGGATGGCGGTAGGGCGCGTAGCGGTTTTCGAGGACGGCGGCCGCGTGGCCGTGCGAGCTGAGAAAGCGAGCGATGCGGTGCCCCTCTTTCGGGACAGAGAGCATGCCGTAGCCGCCACCGGGGCAGACGATCACGGCTTGGCCGCTGTTGAGCTCTTCGCTCGGCAGATAGATTGTGATTCTGGGCAGGTCAGGTAAGGCTTCGTCAGCAAGCGGCGTATTGGCTTCCCAAAGTGGAAGCGCGAGGGGGAGTCCGTTATGTGGTGCGTTCATGTGGATGTGATTATTTCTTAAAGGAAACGTCAGAGCTGCGGATATAGTCGTAGGTCGTGCCCGTGATTTTGCGAGTGAAGACTGTGATGCGGTAATCTTCGATGGAGGCGTTTTCATTTAAGAAAACTTCGATATTACCTTTTGTCACATTCCCCATTCCGCCCCAGCTGTTGGACTGGCGGAAGTCCCGTAGATGCCTGCCGTCCTGATCCTCGAGTGCGAAGCTGAATTTTCCGTTAAAGGGTTCATTGTGCGTGGTGGCTGGCTCGGGCTCAAAGCTGTAGCTTGGGAGGATGCCCGCGAGGCGAACGTCCAAATCGTCGTCGTTCCGATAAATACTGCGCACGATTAATCGGTTACCTCCGCCGACATAGGTGGCGCCTTCTTTGAGCTCAATCGAGTCGACGGGTACCTGTTCGGAGAAGGTGACGTTGAGGCTGAATTCTACGGCGAGATTTGATTCATCGCCCGCGAGGTCAGAGCGTTTCGCGTAGCCTATTTTTACCGAGTGTAAGCCGTTCGCCTCTTCGTGCAGGCGTTCACTCATCGGGTTCGCTTTGAGTTCGATCGTTTCTCCATCGATCCGAATTTGAGGCGAATGGACGGTCGACCAAAGGTCTTGATTTGCAAATTCGTCGCTTACAGAGAAAACGGCGCGCACCTCGATGAACTCGTTGCCGTTCGTGTGCATGGTGCCGCCTTTGCGTAAGTGATCCAGTTCGAGCGCATTGGGAGACATATAGCTCTCAGAGGCGAAACCGAGAGAGCCATCATTCGGGGTAAGGACACCGGCTACAAACGAAGCGGGCAGGAGTACGAGCCAAGCGAGGAGTGTTTGGCGTCGGCAATAGATGAGTGTGAGCATGCCCATGCCTACGAAGAGCCAGAGAAGCGTTTGGATCAATGCTAGCACATGGGTGGGAGTCGTCGAAGGGAGTGCCCCGATGTCTAGGTCGAAATCGAAGCCGTCGAACACGCTAGTGAGGAACATCATGCCGAACATGAATACGTAAAAACCGACAAAGATCGAAACGACGAGCAGAAGGTAGCGGGGGAGCGAGCGAGTCTGCGCAGAGAGAAAAACCTGCGCCTGCCAGATGGCCAGCGCGGTGATCATCTCGAGTAGAGCAAAGGGTGCGCGGGCGCCGCCGCCATTCATGATCAGGCTGATCGTCTCTGATATTTGATAGGCCGCGATGAGGATGAGGAGGAAGATCAGCTTACTCACGAGCAGCTTGCCGCGTCCGATCGGCCGCGAGAGCCAGTAGGCATCGGGGTCGGCCAGCGTTTCCTCCTGTACGACCATCACGATGACGACGAAAAAGAGAATGCCGCCGATCATCGAGGTGAGCATGGAGAGTCCCTCGTTGAGACCGCTTTCCAGCAGTCCGGCGGTGGTGCCGTGCAGATAGATTTCAATGGCTGCGCAGCAGAGCAAGGTGATCCACGCCCAGGCGTAGCGGCGGAGATCTTTTTGTAGAATGTGGAGTATTTGGTTCATGTGACGGGCAGCGAGTGGGCGGTCAAAATCTGGCGGATGTTCATGCTGGCGAAGCGGGCTTCGATACCCTTTGCAGAGAGCGCCGTAAGGGTGGCGGTCTCGAGTTCGCTGTTGAATGACTCTGTAAAAATCTTTGAATCAGTCTGCAGGGCGCGGGCGCTGCGGAACTTGGATTGGAGCTTTTCGGGGAGGTGGGCGATATCCAGGCCGTCGGCGACGAGTAGTCGGTGACGCCCGAGGTAGTTTTCGAGGGTCTCGTTGATCTTAAGGTGGCCGTGACTGAGGATGCCGAGGCGGTTGGCGACGGGCTCGACCTCTTCCACATCGTGCGTGGTGATGATGATCGCGAGGCCGTCTTGGTGGGCGAGCGATTTGAGCAAATCACTAAGTTGGGCACGCGTCTCCACGTCGAGTCCGCTGAACGGCTCGTCGAGCAGCAGCAGGTTGGGGCGAGCGGGGAGGGTGCTGGCCACCGCGACTTTCATAGCCTGGCCACGAGAGAGGTGTTTGATCTTCTGCTTCTTGGGCAGACCGAAGCCGGTGACGAGACGCTCGCAGAGCTCGGCGTCCCACTCACTGTAAAAGCCGGAGCAGTAGTCGAGGAAGGCTTCGACGCTCATCCACTTGGGCATCTTTTGGCCTTCGGATATGTAGCCGACCTTATCGAAGTCGTGGCCGTTGAGCTTCGTCGACTCACTCCCGAGAAGCGAGGCGACGCCTTCGTTGGGGCGGTAAATGTTAAGCAATAAGCGGAAGGTCGTCGACTTTCCGGAGCCGTTGGCACCGAGCAGGGCGAGCACATCGCCGGGTTCGACGCGGAGATCGAGAGAGTCGAGCGCGGTGACGTGGCGGAAGCGTTTCGTCAGATTGCGCGTGAGAACGGGTGGGGGTGCAGCATCCATGGCGGCAGATTGTGTCGCTCATTTAGAAAGGGCAAGGTTTGCTTGGCCTATCGACGCTGATTCCACTCGGCGCTCGCGAAGCGTTGCTTTTCGCGTTCGATTCGCTCGCTCTTGAAGAGGGGGCGAATGTCTTCAAGGCTGCCGATTGGCAGATCCAGCGCAGTCGCGAATGCTTCGATGAGCTGCGCTTGGAAACCGATATAGTCGAAGTCTTCGGGCAGCGCCGCGCGGTCGATCGAGCCTTGAATGAGTAGGCAGTGTCGGCTGCGCTTCATGGCTGCGCCGGCGATCTTTTGCCCGTCGGCACGGAGCACGTCGTTGGCGGCGGGGGTGACGAAACATTGGGATGGAAGATTGGATATGGGATTCCGCCTCCGCTCTTCGGGACTACGGCGTGACATGATGGGATTTGTTTTTGCGCAGGCTTTGGGGCAGGGGGCGAGTTGGTTTTCGATGCCCATGCCGTCGAGTGTCTGGCTGATCGCGCGGTGGATCTTCTCGTAGAGCGTAGTCGCGGGGATCGAGGCGGCGGGCAGGCTGGCGTGGAGGACGAGCGCATACGTCCAGTCGTTGCGGTGATCGACGATGCCGCCGCCGGTGAGTCGGCGGCAAAGGGTGGGTGGTATGACTCGGTCTGCGGCAGAGGTGGAACTCTGCCCTCCACTATATACGGACGCGACGCTTTCGTAGGCCTGCGCGTAGCCAAAAGTGGCGGCGGGTTCGAGCCAGCCGTAGTGGCGAAAGGCGGCTAAGCCCTCGGGCAGGCTTTCGAGCAGTGCGGCATCGAGCGCCATGTTGGTGGCCGCGTCGCCAAACGCATTGGGCAGAGCGATCAGCATGGGTGAAGATGTGGCGTGCTCGCTTGCCGTTTCGACAGGCTCAAGGCCATGAGTTGATCGAATGGCGAGCGCCTGCGTTGCCTTTCCTCCGATTCGGGCGCTCGCAAGCACCCGCAGGGCATTTCACGAGCACGCCACATTTGCAGGTAAGCTTCTATTGAGTAAAGCATTACGCGTTGAGCGGCTCGACGCGGGTGAGTTCTTCGAGCTGCGCCTCGAAGTCGACAGGCTTGGTCTTTAGTTTCGAAACGATGGGGTGGAGATTAAAGGTCAAGTTGGCCGGGCGTCCGGCATGTTCGGGGTCGTTGCTCAGACAGGCGGACTCCACGGAGTCGAGCGGGAGGCCGAAGTGTTTTAAGATGCGCTGTCCCATCTCGAAACGGCTCAGGTTTTCGCTGCCTGCCCAATGGAAGATGCCGTGGAGGTCTCGGCGCTCGGTTAGTTCGAGGAGCACCTCGGCCACGTTGGAGGCGGAGCAGGGCTGGCGCATTTCATCGCAGAAAAGTTTGGGGCGCTCGCCGGCGTGGATCGCGGCGATGAGTTTCTCGTGTACGCTGCGCTGGCCGCCGGGGCTGTTGCCCATGAGGATGGGGATGCGCAGCACGACGGGGTCTTCGGGGTTGTGCTCCAGCACCTCGCGCTCGGCCATGAGCTTGGTCTGACCGTAGAGGTTAGTCGGCAGGGGCATATCGGTCGAGCGATAGGGTTCGGCGCTTTGGCCGTCAAAGACCATATCGGTCGATACGTGGAGCAGGCGGGCGCCGAGGTGCGTGGAGAGCTGCGAGAGCAATCGAGGGAGGGCGACGTTGACCTTCTCGGCGAGCTTGGGGTCGGCATCGACGGATGCGGGATTGGAAACGGCGGCGCAATTGACGATGACGTCTGGCCAGATCTCCAGGCAGAGCCCCGTGAGAGTATCGGGTTGGGCGGCATCGAGCTGGATCGATTGCGCCAAGCCATCCGCGATGGGCGGATTTTGATTATAGAGAGCGGTGACAGAATGGCCTCGGCGGACGGCGGCTTGCGCATAGGCATGGCCGAGAAGTCCGGAAGCGCCGGTGAGTAAAATCTTCATGGTTTCTTTAGGCTTTGTTTTGTTGCAATCGGCTCTAGGCGAGGCAAGTTCAAAGCCGAATAAGAATGAAATACGCTGAACTCGCGAATGCTGGTGTGCATGAACAACCGGTCTATGAGCCCGGAAAACCTATTGAGTATGTAGCTCAGGAGTTTGGACTAGATCCTACCCAAATTGCTAAACTCGCCTCGAATGAGAATCCCTTCGGCGCCTCGCCCAAAGCGATGGTGGCCGCACAGGCCTCTCTCAAGCAGGCACATCTCTACCCGGATGGTGGCTGCTGTAAACTGCGCAAGGCGATTGCCGATGTGCGCGGGGTGGGTGAAGACGCACTTATAATAGGTAACGGCTCCAACGAAATTATTGAGCTGCTCGGGCACGCCTTCCTGCGTCCCGGCCTCGAAGTGGTGATGGGGGATCAGGCCTTTATCGTCTATAAGCTGGTGACGAAGCTTTTTGGTGCAACGCCGGTCGAGGTGCCGATGGTTGATTTCGGCCACGACTTGAAGGCGATGCGCGCGGCGGTGACGGAGCGCACGCGATTAATGTTCGTCGCGAGCCCAAACAATCCAACTGGCGTGGCTAACACGGAGGCCGACTTGATCGAGCTGGCGGCGTCGTTGCCAGAGCATGTCATTCTATGTTTGGACGAAGCGTATGCCGAATATTTGGAAACCGCCCCGGATCTGCGCGCACTCGTCGCGGCGGGGCGAAAAGTCTTTTGCATGCGCACTTTCTCGAAGATTTTCGGGCTGGGCGGATTGCGAGTCGGCTACGGCTACGGCGATCCAGAGTTGATCCAGCTGCTCCAGCGCGTGCGCCAGCCGTTTAATGTGAACGCGGTCGCGCAGGCGGCGGCGACGGCGGCACTGACGGATGATGCGTTTGTCGAGCACTGCCGCACGGTCAATGAGGCCGGGCGTGTGCAACTGGTCGAGGGCATGGAAGCGCTTGGCTATTCCACGGTTGGCGGGCAGGCTAATTTTGTGCTCTCAAATGTCGGTGATGGAAAAGGCTTCTTTCAGGAATTACAGAAGCGCGGCATCATTATCCGCCCCTTGGCGCCTTATGGTATGGCGGAATACGTGCGGATTACGATTGGCACGGAAGCGGAGAACACACGCTTGCTCAAAGCGGCCTCTGAGGTCGTGGAAACTGCGGGAGAATTTAAGTAACGATGGAAGATCTTTGGATGAATTTTGGATTCTCGCTGGCTGCGGTCGGACTCATGCTGGTGCTCCACGCCTTTTTGGTGATGTGCGAGATCAGCCTGGTTAAATTTCGCTACCGCAAGCCCAGTGAAGAACAATTACATGAATTGAAGCGCTTGCCCGGGGTGGCGCGCTTGATCGATAATAGTGACCAGACCGGTCGGGTGGTGCGCTTTAGTAAGACGCTCTGCACAGTCGCAGTGGGGCTATTGCTTATGCCGCTGGTCAGCGACTTTTTTAGCCTCTTTGAAATGGAGGCGGCTCCGGATCGGTGGATCGTTGTGCTGCTCTCCTTTGTGTTGGCGGTTTCGGTGCATTTCTTTTTTGCGGAAATTTTTCCGCGCGGTTTAGCCATGCGTGATCCGTCACTGGCGATTCGTCGTTCCTATCGGGTGCTCATCGGGTTTCAGTTTCTGACCTTTCCGGTCATGCTGTTTTTCCGGATGTTGAAAAAGAGCCTCTACCGTCGTTTGGGCGTGGATGTGGACGATGAGTTGAATCCCTTGGATCTGGATGTGCAAATCCGTGCGATGGGGGAGGACAGTAGTCAGCTCTCAGGAGTCGTCCGTAAGATCGTCAACCGCACGCTACAAATGCAGGAGCTTGTCGTGCAGGATATTCTGCTTCCGCGCAGTCAGGTGGTAATTTGTGATCTGGGCGAAGATATAAAGACCAATCTAGAAGCGATGAAAGCGGCGGGACATACTCGGTTTCCGCTTTGCCGCGGAGATCTCGACGAGTGTCTCGGGATTATCCACATTAAGGACATTTTTCGCTGGAGTGAGCCAGTCGCGGAGATCGATCTGATGAAGATCAAGCGCAATGTGGCGGTCTTTCCATTGGAGACTCCGTTGGAGGAAGCTTTGGAGCGGATGCTGCGGGCGAAATTCCACATGGCCTTGGCTGTCGATGAGTTCGGCGGCATTGTCGGGGTGATCACTCTGGAGAGTATCTTGGAGGAACTTGTCGGTGAAATTCAGGACGAGTTCGATAGTGAAGAAGAACAGATCGTCGTGCTCGGTAATGGGCGCCGCTTCCGTATCTCAGGGCTGACGCCGATCCATGATATCGAAGAAGAGCTTGAGATTGAAATCGACAACGAGGAAGTTTCGACTTTTGGCGGTCTGATTACCGGCGAGTTGGGGCATATCCCCGAGCGCGGTGAACGCCTCAGTTGCTACGGCATGGAGATCACCATCGATGATGTCGACGACCGCCGCGTGATTGCCGCCACGGTCGAAATTCTGGTCGACGCCTCTTAGCTCTGTAGCTCGGGCAGTGTCTGCGAATTCTCGCGAAGGATTGCGCTCAACTGCAGGAGCAGACTCTCACGATCCGGGGTGAAGATGAAGCGATCACTACCCAGCTTGTGGTAGGCTTCGACGAGGAGATCCATCTGCGGGCGACGCATCTGGAGCAGTCGGGATAGCAGGCGATTCAAGTTCTCCGTATTTCCTAGAACGAGTTCAGCCCGGATCAGTTCGGAAAGCACCTTTTGATTGGTGGGTGCCTTCTGGTATGCCATCATCAAGACCTTGCGCGACTGCTGGTGGCGGTCGATCTTGGTGAAACGACGAGCTACGGCAAGATAGGTCTGTGGCTGATTGTTAGCTTCATCTAAGAAGTCCTGTAGATAGATTTCGCCAAGATCCGGGCGGTTGATTCCGTAAGAGGCGACCGCGCGCAGACTGTTGAAGATTGCCCAGCGCTGTGTCAGCCAGTCGGGGCGTTCCTTGAGTAGCTCCTCTGAGAAATCGAGGGCACCTTCGTAGTCCTTGTCGACGAGGTGGGCTTCGATTAGCAGAAGCGCAAACGCGTCGATGTTGAATTCATTCTCGAGTGCCTCTTCATAGGTTCGGCGAGCGAGATCGATGTTGCCAGTGTCGGCCGCAAAGTTGGCCAAGGCCTGTAACGCCGACTCGTCGTTGCGGAATTGCTGAAGCATGCGTTGTGTTTCGCGCTGCTCCCGTTCGGTGTCGCCGGATTTATTGTAGATATAGAGTAACTCCAGGCGAGGTGCCGCACTGAGAGGATCGCTTACGTTGCGCAGGATCGCGTAGCGACGCGCCTCGTCGACCTGGTCAAGCTCGCGGTGGTAGCGACTCAACTGCATGAGTAGGGGCTCCGAGTTGGGGAAGCGGCGAATGGACTGCTCCATCTTGGTGATCGCCGCGATCTTATTGCCGCGATCCCAACTGATTTGTGCGGAAAGTAGGACGCCCTCAAGAGACTCAAGCAGTTTGTAGGTGATCAAGTAGTCGTCGGCGCGGTCGTAGTTGCCGCGTAGGTAGTTTGCGTTCGCGGCGCCGAAAGCCAGCGTACGGTTGATGTCGGTCAAGTCGGGCTCTTCGGGCAGATATTTATCGGCCAAGTTTTGAATCTTCTCGTCCATTTGATAGCGTAGGAGCACGCGGAGTGTCTGCTTCAGATAGTCGAGGTCTTCGATCCCGCCTTGCTCCAGTCCCTTGAGTAGCTGATCGGCTGCGATATCGTGTCGTTTGAGTGCGATTTCGTAAAATTCTGCAAGAACTCGTCGGCCTTCTAGGTTCGCTGGGGCGCGAGCGACTCCCAATCTTAGCAATCGCAGCGCGTCGCGGTAGTTGCCTTCTTTGATTTCGGAGAGACCTTTTTCGATGTGGTAGTTGCCCATTTCCACTCGGTGCTCGTCAAGTCCGAACGGAAGTAAGGTTAGCATCTTTGTGTAAGAAACCTGGTCGAACTCCTTGTTATATTTGAAGTGGAAATACAGCGCGCCGGCCATGCAGAACCAGCCGAGAACCAGCAAGAGTAGGCAGGTTCCGAATAAGCGCCCCCAGCGAACTGAGATTTCCATGCGCCCATCAATGCCCTTTCTCTGCACGACAAAGCCTAGTAGGATGGGTTTCTCGCGGGTCATGGGGTTGCGGGTAGTGCGTTGCTTCTTCATAAGTAGTCGGTTCTTTGGGAGATGGAGTATTCTCTATATTGGTTATGCAAATGCAGCCTCGCGCCAAGCTCAAATAAAGCAGACTTTCGTATTGCAGTTCTGGAGGGCGCTACCTAAGGTGTTCAACTCAGATGCCATTTTTTCTTTAACTTCGCACTGATTTCATATTTTATCCCCACAAATTACTTGTTTCTGTCTATGAAAAACAAACAACTGTGCCTCTTTTCTTTGATCTCCACCAGTCTGTTACTGCAGACGGGTGTAAGCGCGGCTCCGCTTGTCTCGATCGGAGATAACGCCGATGTATTCTTTAACGGTTCTTCAAGCCTCCGTTGGACTTCGAACGTGTTTCGCGATGAGTTTCAAGAAGTCGATGACTTGATCTGGACGCTCTCGCCTGGCTTTGAGGTGAATGTCGGTCGCGGCGTATCCAACGCGGATCTCAGCATCATTACTCGCTACGACATTGTCCGCTACCAAGATCAGGATCAGCTCGACACAGAGCTTTTTCACATCAAAGCGGTCGGTTCCTACAAGTCGAGCCGCTTGGATTTAAACGGATCGGTTTCTTTTGATGAGAGCAAAACGAGCAGTGGTGCCAGCAATGTGACGAATGACCAGATCGAATATGACACGACTGGGGCAAATCTAAACGCCGAGTACCGTGTGTCACCCAAATTTAGCTTCGGTGCCGGCGTTCGCTACACCGATAAAGAGTATCAGACTTTTACGGCTCGCTTCGCAGATCGTGAGACGGTGAGTGTGCCTTTGGATGTTTTCTACGAATTGACTCCTAAGGTCGATTTGAGCTTGGGCTATACTTACACCACAACAGATATTGAGAGTACGGATCAGCTTGTTTCCGCTGGTGGCTTAAATATCGATAACCGAAATATTTCAGAATATGAAACGAGTAGTCATTTCTTCAATATTGGTGCACGTGGCAATCTGCTCCCAAAGTTGACTGGTTTCTTCAAGGTGGGGTACCGCACACGTAGTTCAGATGACTCAACTATAACGTTAACAGAGTTTAATTACGGAACTGGGGCTTCTACTGTTTCCTCCACCAATCGTAAAGACACTGGCATGCTCGGCCTCGACGCCGACTTGACTTGGGCGGCCACTCCCAAGCTGACTGCTCGCCTTGGCTTGTCCCGTGATTTCGGTGTTGGTGGCGAAGGTCAATCTACCGAGAATTCATCTGTCGACCTGAGTGGTAGTTATTCGATCAACAGTTTCTTTGCGGCGAGTGCTAACATCGGTTACACGATGCGTGATTACACAAACTCTACGCGTCAAGACGATCAGTATAATATGGGTCTCCGCCTTTCCTACTCTCCTAATCAGCATTGGCGTTTCGGCACAGGCTACACCTACTCTGAGAATGATTCAAATCTGGCGAATAGCAGCTATGAGAACCACAGTCTCGATTTAACTGCGACCTTACGCTACTAATATTGAAACCCTTTCCCTTTTTACGGGTCAAAATGCCTCCATCCGCGAGGCATTTTTTTACTTTATGAAGCAGCTTTCCCTTCTTACCTCATTTTTCTTTTTCTGTTTCGCATTCATTGCTCAGGCGCAGGATACCGGATCTGCCGGTGACTCTGGAGCCGCTGGCTCGGGGGGCTCCTCCTACTCTTCCGGGTCTGGCTCTTCTGGAACGAGTGGGGTCGGCATTGTGGTCGGCGAAAACTATGTCCTCAAGCCATCTGATGTTATTTCAGTGCAAGTTTATCAGGAGAAAGACCTAGATAAGAGCGTTCGTATTGAAGGAGATGGTTCAGTTGCTCTTGCGCTGATCGGCAAGGTTAAGGTCGCGGGTATGACGGTCGCTGAGTCGCAGTCGTTAATTACGGATCTGTATAACCGGGACTATCTAGTTGATCCACAAGTGTCCGTTCTGGTCGTTCAGTTCTCTCCCAAGGTGATTCATATCCTTGGATCTGTAAATAGTCCGGGTGTAGTTCAGATTCCACCCGATCGTGACCTGACGTTGACAGAAGCGATTGCAGGTGTGCGTGGCGTCAGTCGTCTTGGCAACCCTAAGTCGATCATTATCAAGCGTGTGGATGAAAGCGGACGCGCACGACAGATGGAGGTGAACTTCAGTCGCATTGTAACAGACCCGAACGTTAAAGATATTATCCTTCAAGAGGGTGATACCATTTGGGTGCCTGAGCGCATCATCTAACCCATTTATAATTCAAATATGAAGAACGATTATGTAAGAGGTGCGCCAGACCCCAATGCGGGTGGCTATGGTGGCGGTTATGGCTACGGTTATGGTGGCGGCGGCTACGGTTATGGTGGCGGCTACGGTGGTGGTTACGGTGGCGGTGGCTACGGCGAAGGTGGTGGCGGAGGTCCTCAGCGATCATTCAAAGATTACTTCCTCATGTTCCGTGAGAGGGTCTGGTATTTAATTGTCGCGTTCTTTATTATCTTTTCTGGCTCGATCCTCTATACTTTCAATAAAACCAAAGTTTACACCTCAGCCGCTCAAGTGCAGCTCTATCGTGACGATCCGACTGCACTGGGGCAGACTGGTGATTTTGATCCCAGTCAAATTCGGAGTGCCGAGGACTTAAATACGCAGATTAGTGTGCTCGAAAGTGCGACGATCATTAAAGGTGTTGAACAACGCTTGCAGGACGAAATGCGTGAACGCTTTATGGCACCCTACACGGATGCACTTAGCTTGAGTGGCCCTTTGACGCCCCTCGAGATTTTAGGTCGAAATCGAAAGATAGTGCCTCGCCGGATGAGTTTGATCATCAACATTGCTTACTCGCATCCGGATCCGATTGTGGCTGCTGAAGTGGCCAATCTTTTTGCTAAAGAGTTTATTGATTACAATCTGAAGCTGAATATTGATGCTTCGATGAAGGATGTTGAAGACCTTCGTATTCGTGCGGAGCAGCAGAAGGAGCGCGTAGAGGAACTGGAGCTCAAGCTAGCCGAATACCGCGAACAACATAATGCAGTTTCGCTTCAAGGTGATGAGAATATCGCTGGTGCCCAGTTGTCCCGACTCAATGAAATCAAGCTCTCCAACAAGAATGTCTACGACCAATTAGAGACTAAGTGGAACTTGATTGAAAGCTATCGCCGTGAAGGTAAGAATCTCTGGGAGTTGTCCTTCATTTCCGAGCAGTCTCGAGTTTCCGGTCTCCTCGAGCGGATATCTGGCACGCGGATCAGTATTTCTTCGCTCAGCAAGCGTTATCGCGAGAAGCACCCTGTGATGATTCAACTCCTGCAGACTCTTCAAGAAGCTGAACTTGAGCTTGAGATGGCCGTGCAAAACTCGGTCGATAAAATCTACGCGGCCTATTCGGAGTCGAAGAGCAATTTCGAGATGGCCAGCCAACGTTTGGCTGAGAAAGAACAGGAGCTGATTGATTTAAGTAAAACGAGGATTGAGTATAACTCGCTTCTACGCGACTTGTCTGTGCAACAAAACTTCTTTCAAGCGCTCAACTCGCGTATGACTACTAAGAAGGCACAGGTTAACCTGACCAATCCCAATGCTCGAGTCATCGACGAAGCATTCCCTCCCGCAGAAGACAACCCCTCTTCACCGAATGTGGTCATGAATCTGGCGGCAGGCTTCTTCGGAGGTATTGCTGTTGGTGTCGGACTTATCTTTGCGGTCGCTTTCTTGGATGACCGGGTCAAGAGCGCCTTTGATATCGAAGGTACCATTGGTTTGCCTATGCTGGGCGTGATTCCTCGGATTAAGAAGCTCGACAGTAACACTAAAGCGCAAGCGGTGGCTTCGAATGTGGATCGACACGTCACGGAGACCTTCCGGTCGATCCATTCGGCTCTCAAGCTGAATGACGAGAGTAAGAATGCGAAAATTATTCTGACGACCAGTACTGTCCCCGGAGAAGGTAAGTCTTTCGTGAGCTCTAATCTGTCACTTACTTTTGCCAATCATGGCGAAAAAACACTTCTTCTCGATGGTGACTTGCGTCTGCCGAATGTGGCTCGCTCGCTCCAACTTGAAAATGATTTCGGTCTTCTTGACCATATCGATAAGGGCGTGGCCCTAGACGAAGTTATCATCAAGGAGGTTTATCCAAACTTGGATGTGCTTCCTACCGGTGGTAAGTCCAAGAACCCCACTCAAGTCCTGAACAGTGCTCAGTTTGAAGCGATGTTCGCAGATCTGCGTGACCGCTACGACCGGATCGTTGTTGATTCACCGCCGCTCGCTGCGGTCAGTGATGCGCTTAACTTGCTACCACTTGTGGATGGTATCCTCTACGTGATCAAGTTCAACACTGTGAAGCGGAAGACAGCTGTTGTGAACGTTCGCCGCCTGTGGGAATCGAATACGCCTGTGTTTGGCGCAATTCTTAACAATATTACAAGTTCGCTCTCGAGCTACTATTATTCGAACTACTCGGATAAGGCTTATCAAGACTACTACATCCACCAAGAAGAAGAGTTGGAAGAAGAGTTGGCCGGTGATGTTGAGCCTGAGCTCGAATCGAAAGCTTAGGCTGTTGCGATATCTTACTTCGAATGCCCCGGTTAGCCGGGGCATTTTTATTATCCAAGCATGGTGAATACCACGATTGCCAGGGCGATTCGATACCATGCAAAAAGAGCCAGACCGTGCTTACTAAGATAGCTGACCAACCATTTCACGGCTAGAGCTGCAGAGATAAACGCGACCAAGCACCCAAGTAAAACGGGGCGTATTTCGAGTGCGGCCAGCATGTGGGAGCCGTCACTGACGATCTTATAGCCGGACGCGGCACTTAGGGTGATGAGTCCGAGTAAAAAACTAAATTCTGCGGCGTGCTTCGGGGAGAGCCCCGCGAGATAACCGCCTACAATTGTGGCCATCGAGCGACTCGTGCCCGGCCACATGGCAATGCACTGGAAGAGACCGATCATCACAGATTGGCGTATCGAAAGCTCGTGTATGCCGGGGCCATCTTCGGGATTGATGGCTTCCTTCTTGCCATGTTTGCGCCAGCGCTCAACCACCAGCATGACTAGTGCTCCCACCACAAGGGCGGCGGCCACGGCTGGAACATTGTCGCCCAAGTAGGTCTCAATCCAGTCGTCTAATAATAATCCTATGATTGCTGCCGGAATAAACGCACAGACTAAATTGACTGCGAGTTTGCGCCCCTTCTTGTCTCTGCCGATGCAGCCTAGGGCGATTTGCAATATTGTCTGCCAGTATAGAAGCACCACCGCAGCGATCGCGCCTGCCTGAATGACAATCACGTAAGCGTAGGCAGCTTCACCGATCGTGTAGGGGCGTAATGAGCCGCTCGAAGGGTCTTCTACGAAAATTGGCTCTCCATTTTGATCCAAGATGGGAGTGTCCCCATCCAGGCCAAGGATGGCATTTGTTAAAATAAGATGTCCGGTTGAAGATACCGGTAAATATTCGGTGATCCCTTCGACGAGTCCCAAAATAATTGCGTCGCTGTAGCTGAGGTTGCCCGCTTCAGTGATTTCGTCATCGGCAATCGCATCGGCGAGCGGCTCGGATTCAGCAGCTAATGAGGAGCCTAGTGTGAGCACGAAGCAAACGGCGATGACGGCAAGTCGATGAATCATAATAGAAACTTAGCTATAGACTTTGCTTTGGAAAGCCACAAAAGGCTCAATTTTTAATGCATCACAAGTTGGGGTGCGCGGATTATGCTTGTGCCGAATCTCGGAAGGCTTTGCCTGTAAATCACCTAGATGCAAGAAATCGAAGAACTTACTCAATTACTCGCCAGCGGTCAGAATCTCAGTTCTAGGCAGGCTGGAAATGCGGCGTCGCTGATGGCGTCCCCTGAAGTCGATTCGGCTTCGAAGCAGGCTTTTTTAATTGCGCTTTCCGATAAGGGCGAAACCGCGACTGAGGTCGCGGCCTTTGCTTCCACCTTTCGCGGCTTGGCGGTCGATCCGGGAGTCGATGCGTGGGCTTTGAGAGCCATAGATGTGTGTGGAACCGGTGGCGATGGTTCCAGCACGTTCAATATCTCGACGGCAGTCTCATTCCTCGTCGCGGCTGCGGGCGTTCCGGTTTTCAAGCATGGTAATCGTTCGATTACATCCAAGTGCGGCAGTGCGGATCTGATCGAGGCCCTCGGCATTCGATTGGATGCACCCCATGAGGTGCTGCGCGAATCGCTGGACAAGCTGAATTTCTGTTTCTTTTTTGCGCCCGCCTTCCACCCTGCATTCAAAGAGATCATGCCTGTCAGGCAGGTCTTGGCGGAGTCGGGGCGTCGCTCAATTTTTAATTTGCTTGGTCCTTTAATCAATCCCGGCCGTCCCGCCTATCAACTGATGGGGGTTTTTGCGGATCGCTGGGTGGAGCCGATTGCGGAGGCGCTCGATGAAGTCGGTCTGAAGGCTGGCTTAGTGGCGCATTGCACCCCCTCAGTGGGGCTGGCTCTAGACGAACTGAGTTGTGTGGGGCGCAATCATATCGCTGGTTTTGGTCGTCTCAGTGCGCGACGTGGTGATTTAAAACCACAGGAGGCTGGGCTTCGTCCCTGCGATTTAGCTGCTCTCAGCGGAGGAGATGTGGCGGCTAATGTTGAAATTTTACATGCGCTTTTTCAGGGCGTCCCAGATGCGGTGCCGCAGGGTCTATTGGATAGTATATTGCTGAATGCAGGTGCGGCGCTTTGGATCGCCGAAAAGGCTCATGACTTGAAGGGTGGGGTTTGCCTAGCGCGTGAGGTCATTGAGTCTGGGCGCGCGCAGCAATGGCTTGAGGACGTGCGCTCTTTTTACGCTGAGCATAATTAATAAGTTTATGGCAAAATACTTTGGAACGGACGGTATTCGAGGGCGATTTGGCGATCCTATCATGTGTCCTGCATTTGCCTATCGTTTAGGTTGTGCGCTTGGTCGCTATTTGAAACGCACACGTTTCGACAAGTCGCATTTCGTAGTGATCGGTCGCGATACTCGTTCCAGCGGCACCGTTCTGTGTGATGCCTTGATTTCTGGCTTAAACCGTCACGATGTTTACGTGCACGATGCCAACATCGTCCCGACTCCTGCCGTGGCTCGGGCTGTATTGGATCAGCAAGCTGATTTGGGAATCACGGTAACCGCATCACACAACCCGTCCTGTGATAATGGTATTAAATTATTCGATCATCATGCCTGTAAGCTGGATGATGAAGAGGAGGGCTTGATCGAGTCTCTCGTCGATGAAGAGCCTGAGGCTCCTGAGATCATACCCGCTCCGAAGTCCTACCCGCTGGCTGCATCTTCATTTTACATTAATTATCTTAGATCCTTAATGGATCAAAACTGCCTTAGCGACTGGCGTATTGTTTTGGACTTAGCCCATGGTGCCACTGTTGAGACATCTCCAGCGGTATTTCGACGTTGGGGGGCATCGCTTCACTTGATCGGCGATCAGCCTGACGGAGAGAATATTAATGACGGCGTGGGAAGTGAATGTCCTGCCCAGTTGGCGAGTGCTGTCATCGAGCAGAATGCTAAAATTGGAATTGCTCACGACGGAGACGGCGACCGGCTTGTCGTGTGTGATGAGACTGGAACGATTGTAGATGGTGATATTATACTTGGGCTCTTTGGTCGTTATGCGGTGCAAGCTGGCGCGCTTAAGTCGGGCGCACTGGTGGCCACTGTTCACAGCAATCTCGGCCTTGATTGCGCGCTGCGCGATGCCGGTGGACGCGTCGAGCGTGTCGATGTCGGAGATCGCAATGTAGCCCAGCGTATGCGCGAATTGGGTTCCAATATCGGTGGTGAATCCTCGGGGCATATCATTTTTTCTGATTTTGCGACAACCGGCGATGGATTATTGGCGGCGATCAAAATTATCGATCTCATGCGGAAAACGGGCAAATCCCTTTCGCAATTGCGTCAGGAAGTGTCGCTTTTCCCACAGCGAACCCTCAATTTACGTGTTTCTGAAAAAACTCCACTGGCTGATCTGAAAACTATGCAAGCGGCAATTCAGAAAGTTGAGGCGAAATTTGGTGAAGAAGGCCGTGTGCTCGTTCGCTACTCGGGAACTGAACCCAAACTGCGTATTTTGGTCGAGGGCAGAGATCTACCTCTTGTGATAGAGGCGCTGAAAAGCCTTGAAATAGCCGCACGCAAGGATCTAGACATAATTGATAGTTGACCCCTTGCCACTAACGACGCAGCAATACATGCTTTATTTACTATGGAAGAAGTTGCCCTTAAAGATCTCGATACCCGTCTACAAAAGCAGATAGAAAATGCACGTAAAGCTGTGGATAAAAACCCCAGCTATGCCGTTGATATTTTAACGAATATCGTAGGGCGTAATCCGGCTTGTCTGGAAGCACGTAAAATTCTACGCCAAGCTCAGCAGCGTGCGACTAAAGGTAAGACTAAGGGACTGGGTGGTTTACTTTCCAAGATGACCAGTATCCCATTTTCGATGGGAAGTGAGTCGAAGATCAAGAAAGACCCCGCAAAAGCAATTGAATCCGCAGAGCAAATGCTCAACGCGAATCCTGAAAACGTAACCGGACACAAAATCCTAGGTGCGGCAGCAGAGGAGCTCGAGCTATTTTCGACAGCCGTCTTCGCCTACGACGCAATTCGGAAGATCGAGCCTCAAAACTCGGAGAATATCAAAGCCCTCATGACGGTTTACATTAAGACAGGCCAGAGTGAAGAAGCGATTCGAATCGGTGAGGCGGCTTATCGTGCAAACCCTTCGGATGATGAAGTGCAAGCGTTGATCAAGAAGGCATCTGTCGAGCAGACGATGGAGAAAGGCAGATGGGAAGAGGATAAAAGCTTCCGCGATAAACTTAAGGACGAAGATGAATCTCAGAAGCTTGAACAAGCAGGGCGTGCGAAGACCGGTGAGTCTGGCCTGCGTGCTTTAATTGAAGAAGCGAAGAGGGGCGTCGAAGAAGAGCCTGGAAATATGAATTTCTACCGCGAGATTGCATCGAACTATCGCAAACTCGGTGACTTTGACAGTGCTTTGGAATGGGTGGGTAAAGCTCGTCAACTTGAGGCTGGTCGCGCAGACGTCAATTTAGAGCGACTCGTCGGCACGCTCAAGCGTGAGAAGATGCAAAAAGCGATCGCGGAAGTTGAAGAGCGTCTTGAAGCGAACCCCGAAGATGCAGCGGCCAACGCAGAGCTTGAGAAACTACGCGCAGAAGAGCGCGCTTTCCGCCTAGTTCAGTGCGAAGATCTGGTGCAGCGCTATCCGAACGAGTACAGCTATCGTTACGAACTGGGTGAGCTCTATTATGAAGACGGTGAGACCGACAAGGCGATCAAAGAGCTGCAAATGGCTCAGCGCAGTCCTAAGGTTCGCGTAGGTGCTTTGATACTTCTTGGTAAAGCTTACTTGGCTAAGGGTTTCCATGACCTAGCTGCAGAGCAGCTGACCACTGCAAAGTCTGAAATTCCGGGTATGACTGACCAGAAAAAAGACGTCCTCTATGAGCTTGGTTCCGCTTACGAGCAGCAAGGGGACATGGACAAGGCGATGGTGGAATTCAAAGCGCTTTATGGTGCGGATATTTCCTACCGCGATGTCGCTCAGAAGATCGACGATTTCTATTCAAACAAATAGGCTAAGCGTTTAGGGTAGGTTGCGGTCATTGGGTGTGATTTAAAGGCACCCACGTGTAACTACGTAATAACACCTATTATCTAGTTAGGGCTTAGTCTCCTGGTGAGTCGGTAGATAGCTTACTTCATTTGTAAATATCTTTTAATTAAGAGCTTTGAGCAGTTTTCTCACGGCTTTTATCCTTGCTCACGCATATTCACGGGGCAAAGTTTTCGATTGTGCGTCGCATTGAATCCCTCTACCATTCCATACTTATAACAGTGCTAGATATTCACGTCTCGTGCTACCGTATCTCTACCACGCATTTTACGTATGCTTAACCCCAAGACTAAAGGCCTGTTTGTCGACATCTCGGAGTTCTCGATTTTGGCCGCGAGAACATCTGGTTATAAAATCCCGATGGTCATTGAAGAATTAGCGGAGTATCCGCTAGGCTCCAATGATAGTCCGGAGGAAATCCGGGCGTTCTTCGAGCAACTGGTTGATTTCCGTGGCGGCGGTTACTTCGTGTCGCGAACAGGGGTGTATCCAGAGGGGCGTTTCGTCCGATACTACGAGGCCGAGTCGGCTAACAAGGCCAAAGACATGGGCTTTCTCTCCGAGGTCTTGAAGTCGGAGTTTAATGTCGACCCCGATTCAAACAATGTGGCCATCCTCGACGCCAACGATGGTTCCGATTTTGACCCAGAATCTAGCCTGAGTAAGCGTTTGGTTTTTTGTGGTGCGCCCACAGAATCTTTCCAAGCGGAGCAAGATCACTTGCTAGAGTGCGGCGTATATCCAGATCGCCTTGAGCTTTCCACCGTGACCACGCTAGGCGGTGTGAGTGACTACGCACATTTTAATGAGATGAAGTCGCCGATTCTTTGCTTCGAACTCACGTCGAAGAGCGCCAACATCTTTATCATCAATCAAGGCCAGGTTGATGTCGCACGTCCAGTGCCCTTCGGGCTCGATAGTATTTACCCTCTGCTTCAGAGAGAGCTAGGCCTTAAGGATGAGGCGTCTGCGCGAAAACTCTTCTTCTCGAATACCTTCGATTTTGCGGAGATGGGGCCGAAGCTCCTGCGCCGGATGACGAAGGAACTTCAGGCATCGACTGGTTTTTACGAAGTGCAGACTGGTCTTACCATTGAGAGTGTCTTTATCAGTGTGTTACCCAAGAATTTGTCCTGGGTCTCGAAGACTGTGTCTGATTCTTTAGGGCTGGAGATTATGCAGCCCAACATAGAAAAGTGGCTGGAAAGTCTGAAGATCAAGTTAGCAGATGGCGTGGAAGTTTCCAACCTGGGTTCCCGTTGGATGGGCTTGTTCAGCCTGATGGGAGAATTTCATTTAAGAGAGGAAGGCGAAAGTGAGTAGGAGTAAGAAAGAGATGCAGCCATTTTGGCGGCCAAATTTCGTCAATCAATCTGAGTTACCTGATATCAAGGTGATCCGGACGGACTTCATCATTAATTTCATCGCGGTCACTCTGGCGCTTTGCGTCGCGTTCTTCCTCCTACAGCGTGAGTATCGTTCGTATTCTTTGGGGAAGACGATCTCGGATATGGAACAGCAGATTCGAGTCGCGGACGCGGATGACGTTGAAAACCTTAAGCTCAGCGAGTCCTTCCGGAGCTCGGCTCTCTATGTTATTGAAGTCGAAAAATTTTTCGACTCGCCGATCCTAGCGTATGATTTCCTATACAAGCTTTCGTTGATTAAGCCTGAAGATTTAATCTTTAATTCTGTCTCACTCAATGAGTCGCTGATCAAGCAGGGTGCTAAGGATGTGGTTGCTTACAGCATAAACATCACCGGAGATGCTAAGAATTTGACCGTCCTAGACGACTTTAAGAAGGTGCTGGAAGAGGCAGAGTTACTCCAAGTTGCAGGATTTGATCTAGAAATTGACGAGACTTTACAAGGCCGCGACGAAAAGACGGGGATCTTTCCTTATCGCTTAGCTGTTTCTTTAACGCCGACAAAGGCTGCTGAGCCAAAGGCTAGCGAGGAAGGGGACGACGCATCATGAATTCAAGCAATAAACTAGTTCGTATTCTGAAAGAATACCCGCTCGCAGTTCTAAGCGTGGTCGTGATTATCATTTGTTCCGCAGTCATCTTCCTTCGTGGCGGGGCGGCATTGGAGCTCTCTGCAAAAGAAGCAGATTTGAATTCCCGTATCCGGACGATCGATCAGAATGTTAAAAACGCGAAGGACTTAAAGGAAGATGTCGAGGAGGTGAATCTCCTCGTTGAGCAGATTGAGGCCAGGCTCTTCAATCGGGATCAGCGTGCGGTCAATATCAATTTCTTCTATGCGATCGAAGATCGATTGAATGTTCGCATCGCCAACATCAGCCAAATGCCAACCGAGGATCCCGTCTATGCCAAAGGAGGTGCGCACGAACTCAAGCTGCACTCTACAATCAGCTACAACATCTCCTTGAACGGAAGATTCGACGATATTCTGACTTTTCTCTATGAATTACACCGTGTGGATCCGTTGATTCGAGTCGCGGATTTTCAAATCGCTAAAGGTGGTAATGCAAAAACCAATACGACCACTATGTTGGATGCGCGTTTGCGACTCCTCGTGCTCGCCGAGAAATAATATAAAACTGTATTTCAATGAAAACTCTACTACCTGCCTTGCCTGCTTTGATCCTTCTCGCCTTCGGTGTGCAAACACTACCGGCAGAGTCACAGATTAAACTGACGGGGCGTAAAGACTTGGTCTTGAGCTTCGATAGTCGTGTCACTGTCTTGGATGTGGCTCGACAACACTTGAGCGAAAAGGGAGCTGCTTTTGTCAGCCAGGCGTCAGAGGCTTCAACACCATTTGCATTTGAGCAACCCGTCGTTGTCGTTGTTCGTGATGATGGGCAAGTCGAAGAGGTCGAAAAGGTCGAAGAAGTTGTTGTGAACTACGACGATGCTTCGGTGCTACGTGCGGTCTCTCAGAACTTTGCCAAACAAGTCCGAGGCACCATTGCCAGAGGTGCCACAAGTTTTCTCCAGCTCAACGGGGGCAGTATGGTCAAGCCTGGCACTAGCTTCCCTGTTAGTATTCCGCAAGCGCAAGGCCAGACGTTTACAGTTACCATTACCGCGATAACCACGAGTGGATACACACTACAACTTGGTGAGGCGACTCAGACGATCAGCATCAATGCGACTGGCTCGACAGGTGCGGGCGCCATCAAGTTCGATTAGGTGCGAACGCTTACCGACTTTCTACACTTACAAATAACTAACCAAATTATTCTAACCGCCGACCCACACGTCCTATGAAAAAGCACACACACTACACTTTATGGCTTCTAGCCCCGATTGCCCTTTGGGCTCAGGCTGAGGAGGTCACCGCCGTAGAGATCGACCTGTCCGACGTGATCGTTGTGGAAGACACCTCGACGAATTCTGCACCGGCTCCTGACGCGACAGAGGTCGTTGAAATTCCAGAAGCTCCCATCGATGGAGCCAGCATTGATCTGGAAGTCCCGGTTATTCCAGAGGTGACTGAGAGTTTGCCCACGGACACCGAAATTGTGCTCGAGCTTCCAGGGCAAGAAGCGACCGCTCCCGGCGAAGCGTCGCTGGCCAAGGAGGAGACCATCACGGTTGATTTTCCAGACGAAGATGTACGCACTATTCTTCGCAGCGTCGCCGATTTGTTCGAGTTGAACCTAGTCATCCCTGATACACTGTAAGGGCGCACAACGATCAAGCTCCGGAATATCACTTGGCGTCAGGCCTTTGAAGTCGTCTTGGAGCCAATCGGCTACACATACATCGAGGATCGTAATATCATCCGCATTAAGAGTATCGAAGAACTCACTAGCGAGCCAGTCGAGACCCGTGTTTTTATCGCCAACTATGCCCGCGCCGAAGCCTTGCAAGGCTCCATCGGGCCGCTCATCGATACCGCAGCTGGCGGTCGCATCCAAGTGGACGTGCGTAGTAATGCACTGGTCATTACAGAGCGCCCTTCTCGCATGAATAAGATTCAGGAAATCATCGAGCGCCTCGATAAGGCGACCGACCAAGTCATGATCGAATCGAAGTTTATCGAAGTCACGAACAGCGACATTAAGAATCTTGGTGTCAACTGGGCCTCATTGTCAGGCTACAGTGTTTCGGCTGGCCCGTTTCAGCGGGATTGGAGTCGCTCGCGCTCTAGCTCCGATGGACTCAGTAATGATAGCGATTTATCTTCGAGTTCTACGACGACTACCAGTAGTGGTTCTGTCGATGGATTTCCTACTCCCGAAGTTGTAGATACCGACGAAAGCATCGGGTCTGCTCTCTCTTCCTTAACTAGTTCTGCCTCGAATGCGGCGACCAGTCGTTTAGATACTGCTCTATTTTCAGCAGATCAGTTTGAGGTCATTATTAGTGCCTTGAATCAGAATGACGATATTCGCCTGGTTTCTAACCCGACAGTGGTCACACTGAATAATACGCAGGCGAAGATCGCCATTGGTGAGCGCTATCCGATCCCTGAGTATACTTTCAACGCCGAGACCGGGCAACGCCAGCTCGACGAGATCAGATACGAGGATATCGGGATCAATCTCGATGTGACGCCTCAGGTGAATAGCGCAGGCTTCATCAATATGAAGATCATCCCAGAAGTCTCCAGCACGGATCGATTCGCTTTGATCGAGGAAACGCAGATCCCGATCATCGAGAGCCGCCGCACGGAAACGACTATCATGATCAAAGACGGCTACACCTTGGCAATCGGTGGCTTGGTCGAAGACACGATTACCAATCGTGACACCAGTGTGCCCGTTTTGGGCAAGCTGCCAGGTATCGGCCGCCTCTTTAGCAGCCAGTCCGATGAAATTAGTCAGCGGAATTTGATTATCTTCATCACAGCCAAGACACTCAACCCAGATGGGTCGACTTACCGCGATATCATCGATCCACGGATCATCAACAAACTGGGTATCGTTCCTAGTGATCTGCCCGGTTATGACCTGACGGACGAGGAAAGTAAACTATTGGACAAATTGGATGCCTACCGCATTGAAGCTGACCAGCAGAAGACGCTGGAAGCAGCGCGCCAAGAAATTAAGGCGATCGAGTATCGGAAAATGCAAGAAGCTGAAGAAGAGGACGCAAGTAGCCTAAGATAATAGGTGCCCCGTTCTTTATCTTTATTGCCCATCTCCAACCACATTAGTTATGAAATTTAATCGTTTTAGGTTCTTCTCTGATTCGAAACGAATCTTTCTCGGGGGCATTGCGTTACTTTGCCTGAATGGTTCGCTCTGCGCCGCGACAATTGCAGCTGGCAATAAGACCGCTCTCTACACCAGTGATATTTCTGAGGGGGGAGATTTGTTTGGATGGGGCGCGAATGGTTCCGGCCAGATTGGAGATGGCACACAGGAAGATCGACTCACTCCCGTTGCGTCCTCCGAGGCGGGCCCTTGGCTCACTGTGGCTACGAATCTGACGGGCATCTCCGATAGCACTCTAGAGGGACATGGACTTGCAATTAAGGCGGATGGTGCCGGTGCCACCCAAGGTACTCTGTGGGCTTGGGGGGATAACAGCCGAGGCCAACTAGGGCAGGGGGATACGACGAATCGTTTAGTGCCTACTCAAATCGGATCCGCCTCCAACTGGGTGGCCGTTGAAGCCGGTAGCGCATTTTCTATGGCGCTCAACGAAAATGGAGAAATTTACGTATGGGGAGATAATCGTTTCGGTCAGCTCGGTGCGGGGGTGATTGCAGACTTTCAGAGCACTCCGACTAAACTGAAGGATAAAGATGGCACTTCCACGAATAATGACAAGTGGATCTCTATTGCAGCCGGCGCGGATTATGCCTTGGCCGTTCATGAGCTTTCCCCCGGATCTCCTTTCGGCTACATCTATGGATGGGGGCGTAATTCTGTCTATCAACTAGGCCTTGGTCACAATAGCTCTGTGCCCGCTCCAACTCGAATTCCCGGCTCTACGTTTTGGCGGACGGTCGAGGCCGGCTTTACGGCTTCCTTCGCGATTGACTCAAACTATCATCTCTATTCTTGGGGGCAGGGGGCTTTCGGCGGGCTAGGTTTGGGGGCGAATCAAGATACCTCCATCCTTTCGGCGACTTCACCGACACGTGAGGCGACCAACAACTTTTTTAATCAAGTCTCAGTTGGCAGTTCTCACACGTTGGCCTTAACGACAAGTGGTATACTCTACGGCACTGGTCAAAATGCTTCCGGGCAGTTGGGGATTAGCGGCAACCAGCTCTACAATAAATTCCAGTATATAACTGGTGGGGTATCAGAGATTGCTGCGGGCAAAGCATTTTCGATGATCGTATTGAACGATGGTTCAGTCCTCACCGCAGGCTCCAATGATCGCGGCCAACTCGGCAACGGCACGACCAGTGCGGTGTCGAGTTTTACGCCTACTTTGTTGGGCACAGTCGACCTTTCGATCGATTCTATCTCGATTACTTCGGCAGTCGATGCCCTTGGCGCGGGAGATACTCTAGACTTTCAAGTGATCCTGCGTAACAACGGAACAGGGATTGTTGAAAATGCCGACCTTGAAAGCTTGGCCTATCAGGTGGCTCTCAGTCCCGCGCTCATTTTCAGTGCGGAGGGCGAGGCCGATTTGGTTAATTTCGCTTTAGCGGCCAACCCATTTCCTGATTTTGCAACTAGAGCTGATGCGGAAATTGGCCCATCGGAGGCCATTTCTGTAAGTTTTACTGCCGAAATTCCTTCGCCAATATACCAAGGGGATTACAATTTACTCTTTGAAGTGAATCCGGATCTCTCATTCGAGGAGTCGAATACGGATAATAATTTTATTACCTCTGATGTCGAGAATCCGCTACAGTTTCGAGCGGATCTACAGATTGAAATCCTCAGCCCCATTGTGGCTCCAGCGGCACCGATTTCTTCGACAGGTGTGTACCCAGTAAGACTGTCGATTACCAACCATGGAACTGGAAGCATTGCTGCAGGCGATTCTTTTTCATATCGCCTGTTTCTTTCAGAATATGACGATGAATTTATCGGTGAGATCTACGAATTGGCTCCGTATGACGATGAGCTTACGCCAGCAATCGATTATGACTTCGTGATAGATGCCGCTATCGCCGCAAATCCTGCTCTTCCCTTGACTGAAGTCGTCCAGGTGGTGATTCCGGAGGAGATCAACCTTGGGCTGAGCTATTTCGTCGGTGCCGTTGTTGATTCGGATCTCGATATCGAAGAATCAGATGAAACCAATAATAGCGATTTCACATCGAATCCGATTATCACGATTCAAGGGGTCAGCCTGTCGGAAGCCTTAGACATAACTGTTGGCGCTCCAATACTGACTACGGCGGGCGATGCGAATTGGTTTGGCGTACCTTCGATCGAAGGCGCGGATACGCCTGCCTTGTTTGGTGATGCTGCCCAGAGCCCTTCATTGGACGTAGGTGAATCAGGTTCGCTGACCTTTAGCTATCCTGAACCACGCGCAGTCACTTTTCGCTGGAAGGCGAATACAACATCCCCACTCAATCGTCTCTTTTTTGGTGAAAACGGCAATCCCATAGATCCTGAAGATCGCACGATTTCCCCATATCTTTTTGGTAATACCGCCTGGCAAGAGGTCGGCTACATCATACCTAAAGATCAGCCAGTCGGCCTTTATTACGAGCAGGGTGCCGCAGGCGAGAGTAACCGTGTTTTTGTGGATCAACTGGTCGTCAGTGCTCCCATAGATAAGCCTGATTATGTGATCGATGCCATTGAGTATGAAGCTGGGGATTATGTGCTGCAGCGCGACCAGCTCACTGTCACAGTTCGAGGGCGCAACCGTGGCGCCGATTATGATTTTTCCGGAGATGATTTTAGGATCAAAGTTTGGCTTTCCCGTGATACTTCAGGGGCGGCTCCCGATGGCGATGCCAATGATGTCTTACTTGGTGATCTGAGTAGTTTCCAGATTTTGGATAATGGCAGCCGTTTTGTCTACAAGGCTCGTTTCACTTTGCCCAAAGAATTGATGGAGGCCGACTATTACGTATTGGCTCGGGTTGATAGTGAAGATGAGATTACCGAGTATACTTTTGGTGGAGGCGCTGAGCCTGTGGCCTTCACTCCAGAAGACAACAATTGGGAGGTTTCGGATACTGCAGGAGTGGGCATTCGTCGCTTACCCGATCTTTGGGTGACGAATCTGGACGGGAACACAGATTTCCCGATTGATTTTGATAGTGTTGAATCGGAGACGATCTTTGTCGCGGGACCGACGGATGTTGAAGGCTATAATCCACTCGCGACTGAGAGTCAGGCTCGTGTTTTGGCCGTCTTCATTAAAGAACCTCTGATCGATGACGAGGGAGATCCGATTCGTGGCGAAATGGCAATTCGCTTTGATCTCGTTAATCGAGGCTGGGGCGATCAAACTGGGCAGTCTGTTGATATTGGGGTGTATTTCGCGGAAGCTCGTGACGGGACGCTTTCTGAAGATAATCTTGTGGGTATCTTTACCGAAGATAGTGGCTTTGCTACCGATTCTGGTCGGACTTATGAGCTGACGACCAATATTCCGGAAAATGTGGTGGCGGGGCGTTTCTACTACGTTGTTGTTGTCGTCGATCCTGAAAATCTAGTCGAGGAATCGGATGAGGATAATAATTCAAGTTCTACTTTAGACAATGATGTCTTTATTGGTGAAGTGCCGCTAGAGGTGGCTCTTAATGATAATCTGCTTCCTGCCAACATCGCTACTCGTAGTTGGGATGAGGGCTATATCAACTCCTTTCTGACTGGTGGTCGCCCGACTAGTCCGTGGTTCGGCCAGACTTCCGTATACAATAATGATTCTACGGTTGTTCGAGCCGCTGCGCAATCTGGGCCAGTCGCCTCCGGGGAGACCTCTTACATGACAACTGATATCCTGGAAGAGGATGTCGAATTCCCTGTATTTGTGAGTTTCCGATGGAAAATTAATGGAGGGTTGGCTGATTCGCTCAAGCTTGAGGTGAGAGAGCGTGACGGATTGCCTGATACCGAAACACCCTTGCCTTATCGAGCCGTAATTCCCTCGGATCCAGATTTCTCCGGTACGGTCGCCCCTATTTCAGGTTTTGCTGATTGGAGAAAAGTTAGCTTCATCATTGAAACGCCAGGGAACTATCGCTTGCGCTGGATGTATGAAGAGTTTGAAGATGGTGTTCTTAATGGCACTGCATGGGTGGACAGCTTTTCGCTGGAGTCGCCTGATCTCGTGGTCGATTCAGTCACGATTGCCAACGGCTTAGTGGGGCTTGATGGCGGAGATACCTTCGATTTGTCTTTTGATGTAAGGAATGATGGAGATGGCAGAGTGAATCAAGCTGCTGTGCAAGTCCGCTTGGTGAAGAATATCAGCACACTTGAAAATACCGATTGGACGGTCGCTAACTTCCAAGATGTTGTTCTCGTCTCTGATCTGAATCTGGATCTTTCCTCGGGAGAGGCGTCTTTTGATGATACGATCACTCTACCAAATGGGATGACTGATGCAGATGATTTCTTCGTGGCTGTTTGGGTTGATTATACTAACGTGATTCCTGAACGGGACGAAGCGAACAATCTCGCTTTCTCTGAATTCACCATCGATATCAATCCTAGTCTGACTCTTGAGGATGCCTTGGACACTGGCACTACGATTGACTGGTCATTGACGGGGGACGGGCGTTGGTTCCCCGTTAATCTTCCATTAAACGTGGGCGACCCCGCTATACTGGTCAGCCCTTCGCCGGAAGATGCGACCAACGATGCGCTTCAGTCGCCTGAGGTGATTCTAAATGAACAGGCTTCTTTTGAGGCCGTCGTTATTGGACCTCAATTGCTGAGTTTCTGGTGGCGTGCAGTCAGCCCTGGGGCGGATACGACCAACCAGCCGAATAATGTACAGTTCAGGTTGAATGGTCAGAGCGTCAGTCGTGAGTTGGATGACGCTGGCTTACCTTTGGATCTTGATGATGCTAGTTATGGCAAAACAGTCTCAATTGTTGGTGGATTGGCCGCCGATGGTGGGGATTCCGGTTGGCGAAAAGAAACCGTGCTCATTCCTTCTGGCGCACAGGTTCTAAGTTGGACCTATACCCATCAAGATCCCAATGATCCAGGGAACTTCTGGGTCGATAAGATTGAGTTAGCAGACATTTCGGAGGCAGAATTTGCGATTAGCTCGGTTGAATATACTTCAGGTACCTATGGCTTGGAGCGCGATGCTTTGCCGCTTCAAGTCACGGTAGTGAATCGTGGAGCGACACCAGCAGGTTTTGATTATAATGATCTTCAGTTGGAAGTCCGACTCTCACAATCGGATAGTTCTGATGCGAACTCGTCTTTAGTGGGTACCCTTCCTTTGACCGATCTGCTGAGTGGCGGGCAGCAACTTGTCTTCAGTGGTGACTTGGATTTGCCAGTTAATATTGATTCCGCTGAATATTATTTACATGTGAATCTGAAAACGTTGGATCCCTCATTCGCAGAATATGCCAATTTGTTATCCAATAACGTATTTATATCGAATGAACTGGACATCGAAATTCTGGCTTTACCTCGTCTCGATTCTGATATCGTAGGGTTTGATACGGATAAAATCTATTACCCTAAAGAGACGCTGACTCTAGATTGGAATTTGCTTAATATTGGGCTAGGTGATGTGCCTGCTGGCAGTTCTTATACGCAAAGCATTGAATTGTGGGCTTTCCCCGAGGGGACTACTGAGTTCTTGATTTCTAATGCGGAGCTTGTGCGTGAGATGACATCAATCACCGCGAGTGAATACTTGCCGGGAGACCTTTCAAGGAATGACGCCTCAGAGTCTGTCATCGAGTATCAATCGATACTCCGTTTGCCTAATGCCGCTGAGTTGTTGGCTGATCTTAGTGTGATTGCCGAAGGGTTGGAGGAAGAAGATGTCGAGGTGACTGAGAATTTGGGAGAGTTGGGTAAGTTCACCTTCTTCTTCGTCATTATTAGAGATACGGATTTACCGCAATCCAGTGATCTAGCGGTACGCTATTTCCCTGGTGAGCGCTTCAAGCTGACTGCGGTGCCTGATCAACAGGTGCTGGGAGATGAATTCGGCACTTTCCTTACGTATGATGTATGGCGTGAACACAATTTAGCGGTATTTACCGAAGATTCCGGACTCGCCACATTGCCTGAAATTCCGACATCGGATCCAGCTGGTGTGGGGGAGAGTGGTGCACAAAACCTCTACCACTACGCATTGAACTTGCCGCTTGAATCTGCGGATTTGTTGGAACCCATTGCAACTCCGAACGCCTACACCAAAATGGGTACTTATTCGGAAGACGGCGATGACTATGGTAGTCTGACTTTCCCGATTGTCCGTGGTGCAGTTGACTTGAAGTATGTCGTTGAGGTTTCTGACAATGGCGGCAGCGACTGGAGTTCTCTAGTTGTGATTGAGCCACCATACTTGGATAACCGGGGATTCTTCCGTGCAGGCTATCTGGGTGCTCAGTCACTTACCTCTCCTGCGCAAACCAATAGCCTTATTAATACAGAATACTTTGATGGCATCGGCGACTCCCCCGTGGTTTCAGTGGTCGATCAAAATTATACGGCTGTTGTGACGGTTCGAGACCGTGAGGTTCTAGTGCCGGGGCGTGTGTTGCGTATGCGTGTCGAGCAAAGTGAGCGGATTTTGGGGGTGGATTTAGTGCTATCAGAACCAGGCACAGGCACACCAGGGGATCCCAGTTATGTTAAGGGTAGCGATGGTATTGAACTAATCGACCCCAGTGCGCCACTGGAACCCGGTGATGCTGTGGACGTCAATTTTGATATTTGGAACACTGGAGAAGTCGATATTGACTCGGTGCGTGTGCAAATCCGATTGGTTGAAGATAAGACGGGCTCTGTTGAGACCCTTGATTGGTCGAGTGCAGATTTTGGTGATATTGTGCTCTACGATGCTGTCTTGCCCTTAGATGAGGTCGTTGGTTCCTCGGAGTACCATGTATTCCGGAGTGGCGGAGGCTTGCTCATTCCTGAAAATGTCATAGCCACGAAAGACTATTTCGTCGCGGTTTGGGTCGACTATCTCGATGATGTTGAGGAGTTCGACGAATTCAACAATCTCGCCTTTTCGGCATCGGATTCAGTGGGTGTGACTAATAGCCTGACTATTCCGCTGGCCATTGATACCGATGGGACACCATCCATCGTGTGGTCGCAATTCGGTGATGCCCCTTGGTATCCTGTTTATAGCGATCCATCCGGCTCGGCTCCGGTTGGTGCTCTTGATAATGAAGCAGTGCGTTCGCCTCAACTGGTCGAAGGGCAAACTGCGAAATTACGTACCAACTTCGGATCCACTCCTAGGAGGATTGAATTCGACTATTACACTCAGACATCTTCACCAGACAGCTTCTTATCTGTCGTCGCCGTTGCGGCCGGAGAAGTTCTCTTTCAAGCATCTGGTGATTCTGCTGGTTGGCAGACGGGGACAATCATTGTGCCTGCAGATGCTCAGGTTGAATTCCGTTATACACAAGGCACTCCACTGACCGCAGACCGTGTCTTCTTGGATCATATTGTAGTCGGCACCGACCTTTCTGAGCCGGACTTTGTGTTGACTGGAGTCGACTTGACCGACGAGAGCGGCGAGGTGATCCCTTCTGGTAGTTATGTTTTGGAGGCGGATCCTGTCTATCTAAGTGTCAGCACTTATAATCAGGGCACTGATTCCACCACTGACTTTGATATCGAAGTCTACCTTTCTAAAGATAGTGAACTGGACGGAGCGGATACGCTAATCCGAAGCTATACCGAAGATCAGGGTGAGCAGTTTCTATCCGGGAATGGAGCGGTCAATGGCTTTAACATTGATCTGCCGACTAGTCTTGAAGCTGGGAGCTATTATGTTATCGCCGTGATCAATCCAGGCGAAGTCGTTTCCGAAGGCGGTTTGATTGACAACAATGTGTTCGTTTCAGCAATTCCTTCAGTTGAGGTGATCCGTTTGCCGGATCTATTAATAACGGATTTTAGTGCGCAACCGGATTATTATGTCGTCGAAGATGTCACCCGTGATTTCCTCGATTTTGAGTTCCGTATTGAAAACTCCGGTCTTTCCGATGTCGATGGCCCGCTTTCAATCAAGATTCTTCTCTCGACGGATAACATAATCAACCCTGAGACGGACTATGTTGTTTTGGAATATACTTTCAATGGTAGTCTCGCGCAGGGATCCAGTCAGTGGGTCGATCCTGACTCCGTGGAAATTCGTAATAATATTCCGCTAGGGCAATATCAGTTCATGGGGGCATTCATCGACGCCGATGCTGCGATTGCTGAGTCCAATGAAGCTAACAACGCCGATTTCCTATTCGATAACGACTTCGTCTTCAGCTTGAGAACGATTGAAGAGGGGCTTGATTTAGATGAACTGACAATCCCTCAGCCCAGTTTGGTGATCCTCAACGATGAGAGTGCACCCTACGAGACCGATGCGCAGCCGTGGGTGGTGCAGTCCGCGGAGAGTTTAGACGGCGTGGACGCAGTGACGAACGTGCTAATCGGTGACGACGAGTCTTCGAGCTTCAGCGTGGAAGTTAGCCCGAGTAGCGATGTTCGAGTTTCCTTCTGGTGGATGGTGAGTTCGCAGGACGATCTGGAAGGTCGAGACGAATTAACATTCGAGGTGGACGGCGTGGAAGCGGTGGCTCCTATCTTCGGCACTGAAAACACGGCATGGCGCCGGGTGGAAGTGCCTTTGAGCGCGGGCGGTCATACGCTGACTTGGACGTATGTGAAGGACGACCAAAAGCGCTCCGGCCAAGACCGTGGCTGGGTGGATCGTCTGGTCATCTCGGAGCTTCCCAACCTGCTTGTCGCAAACGTAAGCCTTTCGAGCGGCGAGGTCTACCGTCCGGACGGCGACAGCATCGACATCTGGTCGGTCACGGTGACGAACTCTGGAGCCAGTGCGATCGAGGCGGGCACCGCCTTCGACGTCGCGATCCGCTTGATTCCGACCGCAGACTGGACGGCCTCTGAGGCGGTCACTTTGCTGACAATCACGGACACGGCCGGTTTGGCGGCCGGAGCTAGCCGAACCTATGATCAGACTAGCGACGGAGCATTGGATTTGCCCGCCGGTGATTATCCGAATGAATTCTATGACTACGCCGCCTATGTGGATTGGTCGCTTTCCGACACGGTTAATGGCCAAGTCACCGAGTCTTTCGAAGACGACAATGTGCGAGCCAGCGGCTCCGCGAGTCTGCAAGTGGGGCTGCCGGATGTGGTGGCTAGTGGTGTGAGCGGTCTGGCTGGGCCCTACGGCTACGGCGACTCAGTCTCGCTGGATGTGGCTTTAGACAATAGCGGCGAAGGCGTTCTGCTGGCTGGCAGCTCATTTGATCTTCGTGTGTTCTTAGTGCCGAACCAAGATCCTGGAGTGGAGAGCGGCTCACAGGCTTATGATTTGGGTACGCTGAGCGTGGGCGGTTCTGAAGTGGCGGCCGGTATCGGCCTGGCCTCTCAGAGCTTCAACGCCACTCTGCCTTACGGTATCGCCAACGGTAGTTACTATGTCGGAGTGCGTGTGGACACGGGCAATGACTTAGTCGAGCAGGAAGGTCTTTCGATCGCCTCCGGCGATGCTCGCGACCGCGCTGACGGGGAGGGGAACAATCTATTCTTCACCTCCGCGGCAGTCTTCTCCGTAGACAATGGCATCAGTCTAGCCGAAGCCTTGGATCAGCCCGCACTGGCGCTCGCGACGAGCGGCGACGGCACCTGGTTCAGCCGTGACGGCGACGGTGACTTGTCCACGGCCGATGATAACCTCTCAGAGCTGTTTACCAGCAGTGATGGAGACGCTTTGCAAAGCCCAGCGTTGGCTGAAGGCGAGAGCGCCAGCTTCTCTTTCGTCAGCCCGACGTCGCAGTTGATTCGTTTCGACTGGGCCACTACGGGAACCAGTTCAAGTAATGTCCTTTCTATTACAGTCAATGGAATCGAGCGTCGATCAATCAGTGGCGCTGATCAAGAGTCGGATGTCGAGGTGTTGGTTTCGGCCGGTAGCACTGTAAGGTGGATCTATACTATGGGTGAGTTGGTGACAGGCGCAGCCGCCTATGTTGATCAGCTTGAGTTGGTCGCGAATAATAAGCCAGATCTGGCCATTACGGATCTTAACTACAAGGCTGGTGAATATGTATTGGATCGAGGTTGGGCTGGATCGACACTGGTAAATGGTGAGCCCCAGTATCTGTTGACTAAATATCTGGACGTTTCTGTGACTGCGGAAAACCAAGGTGAAGAGCTACAATTAGCAGCAGGTGCATTCACCACTGCGGATATCGAGGTGCGTTTATCCTCGAACGATGTGTATGGTGATGAAGATGATTATATCTTGGGTAGTTTTGCCCAAGTCGAAGGGGATTTCTCCGGAGGTAATCTTCTGAGTTTTCTCGGGCCGATTCCTCTCGGGGATCATATTCCAGAAGGATTCTACTATCTGATGGCGCGGATTGATCCTAATAATCGTGTGACTGAGGAGTTTACCATACAGAATAATCTACGGATTTCAGACCAGCGTGATATACAGATTACTCGCTTACCGGATTTAGTTATCGAAAATCTCGATGGCCGTCCGCAAGGAGTCATTTTTGATGAAACTTTACTTGTATCGGATATCATCGATGTGGACGAAACTGGAGCCTACTTCACTAATGATTCGATGCGGATCCGCTTCAATATCCAGAATGTGGGACTTGATAGTGTGGATGGCTCTCAGGAGTTCATTACACAAGTGAACATGCGCGGAATTCGACGTCCCACAGTTTCGAACGATCCTCTTGGTATTGATACCTTGGATGGTCTGGCAGCAATCGCTACGGATCCAGTTGTTTTAGGCGAGTTTCCCATACAAGACGAACTTTTGGGGCGTAGCTACGACCCAGTGGGGGGCTCATATCCTGGCGATTCAAAGGCTATTGACCTCGATCTGTTGTTACCGCAAGCGATCTATTTTCAAGACGTGATCGCGGATGGAACAACCGTATCAGATTACCTTTGGTTTGTTGAACTGATCGTGAACCGAGACTTCCCAATCGTTGAGTCGAGCACATTTAATACATGGTGGTGTGTGGATCCGGTTAAGTTGCTCGATCCAATCGCGCCTGCCGTGCCTTCGGTGGATTGGTTCACTGAAGCCAATGGTGATACTGATGATGGCTTGTTCGGAGTTGACTTTTCTGCCCCACCAACGACAGAGGCAGAATGGGAGACTCTCTATGGAGTGGTCGCTGATGCGGGTAGCGCGAACCCAGCGGAAGTCGATAATTTCATGGCCTATGCATTTAACCGCAATCCGCTCGATGATGATACGTTGGGCGGCACGCGCTTCCCGGGGACATACGGAACGACCGAGGTCGGAGGTTCTGATTATCTTAGCATTAGCTTTGAAATCGTAGCATGGGCTAAAGATCTCATCTATGAGGTTGAAGTTGCAGACGACGCTCTCTTCACGGTTAATCAGTCAATTCTAGTTACAATTGACGCGACGCCGACAGGATTCGTTTCTCCGACTGGTACCGGACCAAACTCACTGGAGGGAGCGGGTGGCTTGATTGATGAGCCACAGGTGATTTCTGTGACCGATGAAGGTTATTCAGCCCGTGTTGAAATCATCGATTCGCAGCCCATTGTTTCCGGCGGTTCCCGCTTTATGCGTGTGCGGGTGAACAGTGTGAACCTGTCTTCGGTAGAATAAGATTGCTAATTGTTTAACCAAGCGCGGCTTCCATTCGGAGCCGCGCTTTTTATTTTCTAAAGACCACGATGCGGTTGCTGTTGGTGCCCCGGGTGTTGTTGCGAACGCCCCAGCAGTTGGCGGTCTTGGTGAAGTTCTGGGTGTTGATCAGGGTGTATTCGACTTTTAAACCCGCTGCGTTGCCTGCTAGGATGATTTGTTCCTCCAGCTTGAGCTTGCCCTTGCGCACCTCGCCGACTTCGAGAGCGATGCGTCCGTTTGGTTTCAGCACGCGCGACATCTCTTTGAGCGAAGCAGTCATCTTCTCTGTCCAGTCTTCTAGTTTGCGCAGTTGCCAAAGCTTGCCGGGTTCAGGCTCGCATTGGCAGAACCAGTTGCGCAGCCAGTTATCGCCCACGTAGTTGACGATATCGAGGAAAGGGGGCGAGGTGACGATAAGCTGTACGGACTCGTCCTGAATCTCCGGGGTGGCGTCGGCTGAGCGACAGAGGAGTGTTGAGTGCGTCGCATTGTAATCTGTAGGAAGCGCGTGGCGTAGCAGGCTCTTTGACTTCTTAATGATCAGCTCTTTTGTATTCCGATACTCGGGCTTTTGTTCACGCTTCGCATTGATTTTACGCTGCGCGTTGAGCGTGGTCGCTTGGTTGGGCGGTAGGGTGTAGACTGAGAAAAAACCTTTCGAGTGGCCGGTCAGTCGATTGCACGCAACCATCTGTATCCAGGCATCGATCGCATCGAATCTGCCGGCTTTATGGCGGGCTTTGAAATAGGCACGCCAGCCGTAGAGCTCACCTAGTGTTTGGGCTTCGAAGAATACCAGCAGGTCTTTGTTTTCTATTTCAACAGTGGGTAGTTCGATGCTCTCTGCGCGCTCTGCAATCAGAGTCGCATCTTGTTCGCAGAGCCGTGGTGCAGTCAGGATGTTGCTGAGTGGGTTGACGTCATTGCCAATCACGTTGTAGCCCTTGAGCTTAGCCTCAATGAGAGTGGTGCCGCGTCCCATGAAGGGATCGTAGATGCATTCGCCAGGCTCAGCGTATCGGTCGATGAAATAGGCGGGTAGCTGTGGCTTGTAGCAGGCTCGGTAAGAGACTTCGTGGATGGAGTGTCCGTCGCGTTGTTTGGCTGTCCAGAACTCGCCTTGTTTGATCGGTGCTTTGCGCTTGGTGTGGGAGGCTACTGTGGTCGTCATACCACCTACGGTGACAGGGAAGATCCATAGTACAACGTTTTTATGCGTATATTTTAGAAAAACAAATACCCGAGCAGTCCGCAGCTGAGCACCACTAACCAAGCGGGCGTTTTAAATTGATACAGGGCGAAGAAGGCGAGCAGCCCGATCCCCAGATCTTTTAGAGTTTGAATGCCGTGCGTCCAGACGGGATCTATGAGTGCGGCGAGTAGTAGCCCGACGACTGCGGCATTTGCCCCGCCGAGTCCGGCTTGTGCCCACTGCTTTGGGCGGATGCGATCCCAGAAGGGGAGTAGGCCAATCAAGAGTAGCATGCCCGGCAGGAAGATGGCGACGAGTGCGAAGAGCCCTCCCATAATTGCCGGGCTAGTGCCACCTCCGACGGTTCCTAGAAATGCAGAGAGGGAGAAGAGGGGGCCGGGCATGGCTTGGGCAGCGCTGTATCCGGCGAGAAAGTTCGCTTCGCTGATCAGCCCGCCGGCGACGACCGTATCATTGAGAAGCGGCAGGACGACATGGCCACCGCCAAAGACGAGTGCGCCTGCACGGTAATGGAGTGCATACATCGCGCCTTGTGCGGTCGGTTCCAGCATGAAGCTGACAGCTAGGAGCACCGTGTAGAGGAGCAGAGCTCCGATGATGATCGGGCGAGTGGTGGAGTGTGGCCTTTTTATGTTGGTCGCCGCTGGTGCTTGACCAGAGACTGGCAGCCATTGCCCGAGGAGTGCTCCAAGCAGGATCACGCTGACTTGTGTCATGCTGCCGGGCATGTTGAGGACGAGCACCGTCGCGAGTAGTGCAATGGCGAGCCGAGGCAGGTCGGGGCATAGTTTTTTCCCAAGCCCGAAGGTGGCGTTGGCCACCACGGCGACAGCAGCAATGAGCAATCCGTGGATGGGGGCATCGATACGGCTACCCAGCGCGAAGAGCCCATAGGCTAAGCCAACCATGATGAGTGCGGAGGGCAGCGTGAAGCCCAGCCATGCGGCGCAGGCACCTCCTAGGCCGGCACGATGCCATCCGATGGCGAATCCCAACTGACTGCTGGAAGGGCCTGGGACGAACTGACATAGGCCGAGTAGCTCCGCGTAGCGCGTATCATCGAGCCAGCCTCGTCGATTGACGAATTCTTCCCGATAATACGCCATGTGGGCGACCGGGCCGCCGAAGGAGAGGCAGCCCAAGCGCAGGTATATTAAAAAGATCTCCAGCAGGCTCGGTTGGTCGCGGTGCTCAGTCATTCTTGATGGGCTGCGCTAGGATGAAGGGGCGCACGATCATCGCTCTGAAGAGTGTTTTCTCTTTTTCCCAGTGTTCGGCGTGTAAATCGCAAGGTTGTACGAGATCGCCGCATTTTAACCAATTTTGCACCTGCGTTTGGTCGTCTTGGGCAAAGGCGAGTCCTGCTGCCTTCAGTTCGAGGCAGGGATCTACGTAGATCATATTGCCTGCTTCGAAATGTGGACGTAAATAGCTCCAATCGACCTCGCCGGAATATTTTTCAAGTTTTTCGGCTTGTGTTAGCTTGTCTTCGGCTGGGCTGAAATCGTCGTTAAACATTTATCAATCAATTGGATAGGGTGTATCCGTCGTTGGTCGGGTGCGAGGGAGGGCTAAAAAACCGAAAAGTTTTTTTAGATTTATTGAACGTAGAGCAGGGTGGTGCGTCTATTACTATATAAATCAGTGTAAACTGTTAGTTTGTTGTTTGTTGAAGAGCGTCGTCCAAGAGATTGGACGGCGTTTTTTGTTGTATGCGCCCAAATGATTAGGAGGCGACGAGTGCGGCGGCTCCGATGATGGGCGCGTCGCCAAGTGGCAGGGCTGATTCGATGATTTTGATCTTATTCTTAAATGGAGGGATGAGGTGCTTCTCAAAAGAGCGACGAGTGGGCTCGAGAAGGACATCACCCGCCTGTACGGGGCCGCCAAAGAGGAAGAAGGCGGCCGGGCTGGTAACGAGTGCCGTCGAGGCCAACGCCTCGCCAAGGAGGCGCCCGGTAAAGTCCATTGTAGCTTGAGCGATGGTGTCGCCGGCATGAGCGGCGTCGGCGATGTCTTTGGCGGTGATTTCCCCCATCGGCTTGTCGTCGAGCGAGGTGGTGCCACCACGTTGGGCGATCATTTCGAAGTAAGTGCGACGAATGCCGGTGGCAGAGCAGTAGTTTTCGAGGCTTCCGCGTCGTCCAAAACCACAGTAACGGCCATCGGGGATCACGCTGATATGGCCGAGCTCGCCAGCGAAGCCGTCGTGTCCGTAAACAAGCTGATTGTTGACGAAAATCCCGCTGCCGAGACCTGTCCCTAGTGTGATCATGATAAAGTCAGCATAGCCCTTGGCTGCGCCGTAGATCTTTTCCCCGATTGCGGCGGCATTCGCATCGTTGGTCAGCTGGATTTTCGGTAGGTCGAGGCGCTCTTTGAGGAGTGCGACGAGCGGAGTGATGCCCTTAAAGCGGAGATTGGGCGGTTCCTCGATACTCCCGCTTAGGTAGTTGCCATTTGGGGCGCCGATGCCGAGCCCCGACCATTCATAATTGGCACCGTCGGCCTCTAATCTGGTCATTAGCTCGCGAACCGCTCCCGCTAAACGATCTGCAAAGGCGGTGCCGTCTGCGAAATCGTCGGTGCGGAATTGTGTGCGCTCGTGAACAATGCCATCTGGAGTGACGACTCCGATGCAGGTGTTTGTGCCTCCGATATCAACTCCAATGGATACTTGCATCCACTTATTGATCGCTTCGTAAGTCTGTGTGTCGAACTTAATTTGTCCTGTTCTAAACTTCCAAAGAGGGGTTGCCAGAGGCGCTCATTTTCATATTCTAATGTCTTATGCCCCTTAATAAAATACCTGTTTCCATTCTACTTAGCGAGAAAAGCTCTTCGATCTTCTGTATCCCCGAAGAAAATACTGTCGATCAAGCGGTTTCCGAAATGAATCGCCAGCGTATCGGTTCGATCATCGCGAAAAAAGGAGATGCCGTCAGTGGTATCTTTACCGAGCGTGACGTTTTGACTCGTGTTGTCTCGGCTGGCCGAGATCCCAAGACCACTCTAGTCCGCGAGGTGATGACTGAGAGCTATCAATTTATCAGCCCGGACACTTCTGTCGAAGATGCCATGCAGCTGATAACCGATAAGCGCGTCCGCCACCTCCCAGTCTTGGACGAGGGGCACTTGGTCGGAATGATCTCGATTGGAGACGTCACTCGTTGGTTGCTTAAGGTCAACGAGATGGAGGCGGAAAATCTCCGTCGCTATGTCTTCTCGGAGTACCCCGCTTAACCTGTGTTCGGTTCAGGAATTTGGTTCATATGAGAACGGAGAAATTTCCGCAGGGTAAACTGATCTTTGCAGAGGGGGGAGTGGGCGCTGAAGCGTACCGTGTCATCAGCGGCAGGGTTGAAATTTCGATCCAGGACGAGGGGCAGAAACTAGTTTTGGCGACTTTGGGAGAGAATGAAATCTTTGGTGAAATGGCGATGATTGAGAATCGTCCACGATCCGCATCGGCTCGAGTCTTGGAATCTACTGAAGTAGAGGTGATCGAACGCGAAGATTTTCAAAACATCTTGTCTCAAGGGGGCGAGCAGCTGATGCCATACTTGACGACAATCTTCGACCGTTTACGGGTGACGAATGACCGCTTGCTGGGCGCCTTGGACAAACTCGACCAGCTAGAGCCCGTAAAGAATCCGCGTTCTCGAGAGGTATTTGAAGACCTTAAGAATACGATCAGTGTCGAGGTCGAGCCCGATTCCGACGAGATGTCTCAACAGACGGCTCTACAAGCGCGGGTGATTCAGCGCTACCCTTTTCAATTTGGTCGACGTGGTGAGTTCGCAGGTGCGGATGCACATACCCAGAACCAATTGTTGGTCGCCGATCGTTCGCCTTATCGGGTATCGCGTAAACACTGTATTCTGGACGCCAGTTCAGATGGCGTCTTTATCGAAGATCGATCCAGCAAATTGGGTACAGTCGTGAATGGTGTGCGTATTGGCGGGGGGAGCCTCGAGCGACGGGTTCGACTAAACACTGGCTTGAATTTTCTCATTCTTGGGGGCTTGGACAGTCAGGTGCGCTTTCGCTTGAAAGTTGGTAGCCAGCCAAGCGCGTAGTCTTTCTTGTATGTGTCATTTGGGTGAAATTTGAATAGATAACGCCTTTTTAGTTAGATTGTCACAATTTCTGCAGTAATGTTCGGATCATGTCACAGTCTGAGATCTCAGAATCTTCATTACTCGCAGTTCGAATCGAGCCGGACTCTCCACAAATGAAAGCGCAGTCCGTGCTCAAAGCTTGTTCGGTCAACGGGCGCTATTTTACTTTTGGGCGTCGCAGTTCTCGGCGATACAGTCGCACTGAAACAGATCTGCCGGATCATCGCATCGCTAATGAATATCCCTACACGGTTTCCCGCCTGCATTGTGAGATTGAGCGTATTGAGGGGCAAGTCATCATCCGCGATCTGAATAGCCGTTTTGGCACGGTAGTGAATGGGCACCGCTTATTATCGGCTGAAGAGTCGCCAGCGGAAATCTCCCTCGGAGTGGGGGAGCACTCGCTCGTTCTAGGCCGTAGTCGCGGTGATGTGCGCTTTCGATTGATTATTACTGGGAGTTGAATGCGCCTCGGCATCCGCAATCGGCTTGACTCGATGCGGCTACTTTCTGGACACTGCCGCTTCACATTTCATTAACCCCTCAATCAGAGAGATCATACCATGGCAGGAGTCGGAAAACTACTTAAACAAGCGCAGAAAATGCAAAAGCAGATGGAGACCATCCAAGCGGAGCTCGCAGAAACCATTCTCGAAGTTTCCAGCGGAGGCGGTGCGATTAACGTCAAGATCAACGGGCAGGGCGAGTTTCAGTCATTCAAGCTCGACCCTGAATTTCTGAAAGAAGACGCCGATTTTGTTGAAGAGACCTTGCTCGCCGCAGTCCAAGAAGCGGCTGCCAAGGCCAAGGAAACCAGTGAAGAAGCCATGGGTGCCGTGACTGGCGGTATGGGCGGCTTCCCCGGTTTGATGTAAACGTCCCTCTCTGGCGGGTACGATTCGAAAAGTTGTCACTCTCGGGAAACCGTAGTGGCGACTTATAGTCGCCATCCCGCAGCGCCATCACTTCAGCCAGACGGCAGCTGAAGCGGCCGCTACGTTCTGACATCTCTCTTCTACTCAATGACTCCTGCTTACGATTCGCTGCTCCAGCAGCTCAAGCGCCTGCCTGGGCTCGGCTACCGCTCCGCGGAGCGCGTTGCCATGCATCTACTCGTCGAAAAACCTGACGCTATGAGTGAATTGCTCGATGCGATGAACGGTGCCCGCGAAGCTGTTTGCCGCTGTCAGACCTGTGGTAATATGGCCGAAAGCGAGCAATGCAGTGTCTGCGAAGACACGGGGCGCGACGCCGGCACGATCTGCGTAGTCGAGCATGTGCCTGACCTCATTGCGATCGAGCGATCGAGCGCATGGAAAGCTCGCTACCACGTCTTACACGGCAAACTCTCGCCGATTCACGGGGTCGGCCCTGAGCAGCTCAATTTTCAGAGCTTACAGTCGCGCATCGAGTCTGGCGAGGTCGTCGAGCTCGTCCTTGCCCTGTCCAACGACATCGAAGGTCAGGCTACCTGCCACTTCATTCAAGAAGAGCTTGTTCAACATCGACCGATTAAGGTGTCGCGTATCGGATTCGGACTGCCCAGCGGTGGCGGCGTGACCTACGCCGACTCGGTGACTTTGCGCAGCGCACTCGAAGGTCGCCGCACCTACGAATAGTCAAATGATCCACTTTTCTATTCTCGGCATCCCCGTGCGTGTCGAACCTTGGTTCTGGATCACGATGGCCTTCATCGGTGGAGGTCTTCACGCGGCAAACTCGGTAGAGATTCTCTACGTTCTGGTTTTCATCTTTGCCGGCTTTCTTTCGATTTTGGTGCACGAACTCGGGCACGCCCTGATGATCCGTAAATACGGGCTGCCCACCGCGATCACACTGCAAGCTTTTGGAGGCTACGCGGCGTATCCGGCCGGACGCCTCACTCGGCAGCAGTCCTTTCTCGTGACCGCAGCAGGGCCCGCCGTACAATTCATTCTCGGAGTTTTGCTCATCGTGTTGGCGCGCAACCTGACGATCCCCGAGGGCTCACTCTTCCGACCGTTTATCAAGGACTTGATTTGGGTCAGTATCGCATGGTCGATACTGAACTGCCTACCGGTCTACCCCATGGATGGCGGGCAAATGCTAGCCGCCGTGCTCGGCCCGCAAAAGCAACGCTACGTCCACCTGATCAGTTCCATCGTCGCAGTCGTCATCGGCCTTGCTGGTTACGTCTTTCTCGGCACGATTCTATTGCCGGTCTTCATGGCGCTCTTCGCCTGGCAAAACTGGCAAGCCTTTCAAGCCACGGCTCGCTAGCTATATTGACTAGGATAGGCTGTGCGGCATTAATCACTACAAATGAGAAGAGTTCTGTCAGATGAGTGTTAGGTGCTCGAAAAAAAAATCAGGGATCTTCAGCCTCTATTTGAGATATATTGATTTCCATTCCACGTAGCATGACGAATCGAAGGCCTAGTCCGCCGGGGTCGTCGAGCATGATAACCAAGATACGCATGTTTTCCGGTATACTGAACACTGTGGATCGAACCGGGCGCCATAATTGGTTTTCTTCAATATAGCGCATCATGCGGAAGGGAACCAAATGTTTGGGGCCTTTAGTCGAAGTCGGCTTCGATACGGCTTCGCCGCGTGCTTCAACTTTGAACTGATTGTCGCCTAGTTGGCCTGCAAGCCTGTGATGAGTGAAATTCAGGAAGCGAACGGATTGTAAGGGAAAGATTTCGTAATCATCGTTTATGACAATCGCGCGATAAGGAAGGTCGGTTGATTGAGTATTGGACGGAATTAGGATGATTAGAATTTTTTTAAGGTTGAGCGGTATGTTTATTTGAGCGACCGGAGTAAGGTTGCCGATTTCACCAGCTTCGTTTCTAGTGATCTGACTGAGTCTAAAACTGGCAGACCCTGAGTAGGTGGTCTGCTCGGAGCGAGACTGCGCGGGGACGATGATCGAATCTTCTATGTCCAGCCCCGGCGCGGTGACTTCGAGCTCGTTGTTCCAACAGGTGAGTGTGATTTGCACATTGCTGACGGATGGGGTGCCTTCCTGTCCATGTGCTGCTCCACTGCAGATTAGGACAAACACAATGTGCTTGAGGACGTGTAGAGTCGTTTTCATAGGTCTTGCTCTGACAGCCAGTGAATTTTTGTGGTTACGAATCTTCGACCAAAGCGCTCGCTCGAAGAATTGGCCGCTAGGTCGGCTGTGGGCGTTGAGGGGGCTTCGTTCCCCATGTATTCGGGCACACGCTGAACATAGGCTTCACACCAGGCTTTGGAAATGACCTTGCCAGTGATGGGGTCGCGAACATCTCCGTAAGTGCGGATCCGGAATGTATCTGAGCGTGCTGACATGGCTGGTGCCAACGGGGTGACGATGTCATTTTGCATGATAAAGCCCGGCGCACCAGTGGCTCGTAGCTTACCCTTGGCCGCATCCGGATTGTCTGCGGAGACGAGGGTATCTCCAACTACTAGAGCATTGGCCACGCTGGGTGCCCCGATTAGACCCGGTAAATTGGCTAGATTGTTGGCTCCATCATCGGCTGCAGTTGGATTGTCCTGATTGACGGCACTGTCGATCGCGGCCTGCAGAATGCCTTTCTGGTTGCGAATGTCATCCGCTGGAAAGTTTAAGTCGCGGTTGAGGAACTCAGCCAAGCTGCGCGCAGGTCGACCTCGGGCTTGGATGCCTGCGACCACTTTTTGGGCGATGCTGGCAATTTCTGTGTCGCTGAGTTCACGATAGCCAGACCATTCATACAGTTGATTGGGTTCATCAATCGGATTGCCTTCATGGATGTTATGCAGGCGAAGGTAGGGGCGAACTGAGTCATCGTTTGAAGTGCTTCCTTCGGGGGAAGTATAGCGATAGTTCTGTCGCGGGATGCTCCCCAGGAAAGCAGTCCATGCGGGGACAGAAGTGGAGTTGATGTTGAACGCACCTTTGATCAGTAGACGCTCTGCGGCATTTTCATAAGCACCTTCGCCTTCGAGGTCAGATAGATCAGTGTCTTCGTCAGGATCATAGTAGATGAGACGTGAGTTGTCTAACTGAGAAGGTCGGGTGTCCAAATCTGTGTCAGGCAAACTGGAAAAGTAAAAGCGATCCCAGATCGCTTCGTTGATCGCGTAACTGACGTCCGGGGTGTCATGGTAATAAAAGATGGAGGCATAGCTATTTCCCAGGGGATAGGCAGGGTGTTTGGCGCCAATGCCCCAGTTAACTGATGCGAGTTGCCCTATCGAGATCAGCGGATCGTCTTCTTGAGGGACATCAAAGAGAGCGACTCGGCTTGTGCCATTACCGTCTCCCTCGTTGCTGCCGCCCCAGAATGCGTGAGTGAGGTCAAAGGCGACGGGAGCCGTATAATAGGCGGATCGGATGCCCGAAAAATGATAGGATGGGACATTGTCCCATCCTCCTAAACGCTGTCCAATCGTAGCTCTTGGATTGGAATCGATTAAAGTTCGCATTCCTTCCGTCTCATTGGATAGGGTTCCGCCGTCGCTACTGCGGTAGGCGATATGGTCGGCAGGGACTCGGTGATTATTGTCACCCGGTTGATTGCCTGCGTGTATGAATGTGGCACTCGGCGTTGTCATCGAGAAGCGGAAAGTCAGCATGCCGCGTGTGTCCACACTGCCATCCATCTTTGCTTTGGGGCGGACCTTGTTTCCGGTGACGTCGTCGTAGGTGACATTCATTCGCCGACTTTCCATCTCTAGCCGGCGTGCGATGATGGACTCATTGGCGAAAGAGTCGGGACTACTGCTGCCTAGACACACGCTGATATTTGGGTGGGTTTGTTGGGCTGAGCTAAATACGACTGTGCTATTATTGGGGTCGACAGTGATTTCGGTGCCGGAGTCGATCAATACGCTGGAGGCCGAGTAACCGCTGCTAAGGTCAATGACGCCTCCCGATGAAGCGTCTAGCTGGATGTCATTGGGAACCGAGTATATTTTAACTTCGCCAGGCTCGAAGCTGTCGCGAATGTTGAATGCGAGTTCACGACTGCCTAAAAGAGTGTTAAAGGAAAGCTTAGGTAAAGAGGTATCATTGGGACCCTCTTCAATGACGAATAAGACCTCGGGAGCATCTGTTCTGGCGAGAGAAATCCGGATTGTATAATCGGCTTGGTTTAGACTCACGTTGTAGGGGTTGCAGAGGACAATGTTAGGCTCAACGGCATAGCGATAGTTAGTGCCGCTTATGTCTAAGCCATAACGGAATTCCGCCATCGTGACGATGGGTAGAATCGGGTGCTCGGAGGAGGTGGCGATGTTCCAATTGTCGAGGGTCGTGAATGGCGCGGCTTTTGGGGCGATTGTGCCGGCAGTGCTCGCCCGATGATTGAAGAACGAACGGACGTAATCCCACGTCGGAGTGGGGGGCTCTTCGAGATCAGTCCATGTCTGGGTGGGTGCGACCTGACCCACAGGCCCAGGGGTGGGATAGCGGTCAAAGCCACTGTCGTCTTTATTCCCGAGTGGGATCAAGGCTCCCGCTCCGATTTCATTCGAGCCCGGGGCTTGGCTTGGAGCGACGTTATTGGCTAAGCTGTATGTGAGGTCGCGACGGAGTCCTCCACGAAGTGTGTCGGCCAATACACCGTAACTTGTAATGGTGCTGATGTCGCTGAATAGGTTCGCGAGATCCGTCTCCTGTAAACTTGTGCCGGATGCCTCGATTAGGTTCAGCTCTCTATCGCTATTAAGTCGGTTGATTTGGTTGCGTACCGCATTGGCCTCGCCATCTGACTCGCTTCCATTCACGAGGGAGAAAACATCACTCAAGCCGATGACTAAGTCGGCTCCGAATGTAGGTGCATTGACCAGTTGCCGGATTTTTTCGAGGCTGTCCGCAGCTGGATCCGGGGCATCGGGTGTCAGTGCGATTGAGGCTTTGACGCTTAGATCGTCCACCCAATAGGCATAGCGGTCGGAAGCGTTTGATGCGTCATCAATTGCCGAAGTTTTCAGTTTGATTTGTTGCGAGAGAGGAAGTGCCTCGCCGAAGGCATTCTGGGCAAGCCAGACGTTATCCTGATTTGTTGCCGGATCGGCGACTGGTAGGTCGGGGCTGGTTGTATTGGAGGCACCCGTGCCATTGACTAGCCAGATCATCGGTTCGGTATTGGCTGGTGCAGTCGCATGCGTCTGGAGGCTCGGCTCTAGGGCATCCGGCCGAGCGTCCCATATCCCTGTCCATTTCGCGTTTTCGGAATTGGCGGGATTGATGTCTGCAGTTGCGCTGACCCGTTGGTCTGGGCCTGCATAGCGTTGTAATTGGCCTATGGCGATATTTAGGCTGAGCAGCGCATTTTGCCGTGCACCAAGCCGGTCGAGTTCGCGGCTGCTGTTAGCGCTTTCGACCTGTAAAAATGCGGAAAGCGAGAGAAGCAAGAGCAAGACAAATGCCATTAAGCTCAACGCAATAACTAGCGCAAATCCACCGGTTCCACTTGGAAGGGGAGGGGCGAGCGTAGGTTGTGGCAAGCGGGACATAGTAGCGGGCATTGATACAGATGCATCTGAATAGAACCATGGATGGATTGCCAATGAAATTGCGAGAGAGGTTTACACGTAAATCAATTGCCGATTCAGCTTTCAAGGGACATGCGTGTTGACTTTGGGCTAAGTGTTTAATGATGCGGCCTTAGTGCCTTTCTCGGGTAGCGCTAGTGGTGCCATCGTGTATGGGACAGGGGATCGCCCCGTCGCCGCCCTTGGAAACTCTCTTGGTCAGGTTATTCTATTCTTAGTAGGGGGTGGTCGCTTCCGGATTCATAGCTGTTAAATACGGCATAACGGTCGCTTCCTTCTGAGGTGCTTACGATGATGATCGAGAGTTCTCCGTCGCCAGACAGTTCTGATGTCGCGGCTGATGAAAGGTCGAACTCGACGGGCACACCGTTTTGGATGGTTGATCCGTCGACGGTGTCCAGCAGTGTGCTGTAGGATGGTTGGTTATTCCAGGTGATGCCTGTTTCTGACCAACTGTCGTCACTCACGAGGTATGCTTGCAGGTCGGTGTTGGCGATTCCTGAGCCGACCGTGTTGGGCATCAAAGATAGCTTTGCTGTCGTGATGCTTCCCGAGTAGCTGGATAGGTCGAAGCGTAGGAATATTCTGCGGTCATATACACTATTCGAGTCGTCTTTAACCCACAGAGAACTGTCAGAGCCTAGATTCGTGTTTGTATAGCTGCCATCGCGGACATAGGTATCTGCGTCCGTTTCAAAATCGTTAGAATAAGAGCCATCCACAACATCTGTGTAGCTTGTGCCGATGCGAAGCTCGTCCCAGTCGCATGATTGAGCCCAGTTCCCGTATGGGCCATTCCCGATGCTGAGTGTATTGAAGCTGAAGAATGAGGTTTCGTTAAGAGTCAAGGTTGCGCTGCTGGTTGACGGCATTCCAGCAGCAATTGACGGATTCAACCAGACGTAGACCGTGTTGCCACTCGAAGCGGAATCCATGCGTATCAAGAAGAAGTGCATCGAGCCGTAGTTCGCCCCGCTGATACTGGTGTATGTAGTGCTCGGCCCCTTGATCTGCCATTCGCCATTGCTCGCTTGAAAGGAGAGGCTGCCAAATTCGATGTAAGCTTTTCGGGCGGAGCTATTCTTTTTAACTAGGAATGATATCCAGTATGTGCCTGCTTCAGCACCGACGCTTTCTGCGAGGGATCGTCTGATTACTTGGTCCGTTCCGTCGCTGTCATGGATTTTGAGACGGTTGCCTTTTGTGATGAGGTCGGTATAGCTAAAGCCTGTGTTGACGGTTTCGGTATAGCCACTGCCACCGCTGGCAACCCAATTGTTGCCCCAGCCATAGCCGCCATCAGCATTGTCGATATCGCCAGTGCTGTAGTCGAAGGGCTCATAGGCAAACAACGGTTCCTCGCGAGCGGGTGCGACCGCATCAAAACGACTCGCAATACGGAGTTCGTCCCACTCGCTAGACTGAAGTGCATTTCCCCAAACGCCGTGTTGCATCGTAACTGTGTCGAAGGTGAAACCGCCGGTGTCTGTCAATGTAACCAATGCGCTTGATGTGGTGGGTTCGCCTTGTGAGAGGTCGGGATCCGCCCATGCATAGACGGTGTCATCGTTTGCGCCGACATCGACACGGATCAGGAACAAATGTTGAGTCGCATACCCGACACCAGCGAGACTTGTAAAGGACGTGTCCGGCGTTTTAATTTCCCAGTCGCTGCCTTGGTAGGCACGTAGTTCCATATCGCCGAATTTGATACGTGCTTCACGTCCTGACTGGTTCTTCTTCACGATAAATGACAGCCAGTAGGTGCCTTCTTCTGTGCCCATTATCGTTGAAAGTGTGCGTGTGACTCCTTGACTGTTGCCGTCACTGTCGTAGACGCGGAAACGATTTCCAGAGGTCGCTAGGGCGGTATAGTTGAAAGTATCCGCAATTACCGAGGTGTCGCCTCCGGCGCCCCAAGCACTCCAGCCTGAAGTCCAGCCGAGGCCACCATCCGCTCCATCGATCGAGCCGTTTGAGTAGTCGAAGCCCTCGTAAGCGAGTAAGTCTGTGTCGTTCTCTCCACGTGCAGGATCGACTTCGTCGTAGCTGGAGTGTTCGTCGCCCATGCGATACTCGTCCATGTAGTAAGTTCGCGGTGATGAGCCGAGCCAGTTGTAGATACCTTTGTAGTTGCCCATTTTGAAATACGGGCCGTTGCCGGAGCCGTAATCAAGGTATGTGGGCCCCGTGTAATCCATTTGTAGCACGCCATTGAGCCATATCTTCATGAAGCCGGTCGCTTCATGCGTCCATTGGACATGCATGACAATGTCGTGCCATGCATTAGGAGTGTAGGCTCCTAAGTCAAAGTAGTCATGCTCAGTTTCATCCAAACCGACCTTTTGATATTTAAGGTCCATTTGTAAGTGGCCGTCGGTCTTTGCGACGATACAGGTAGGAGCGACGCCATCTTTAGCCCAGGAGGGTTGGGATGAATGCCAGTCGTGAAACTGTGAAATGATATCCTGCGACGTATCTCCGGCATTGCTGGGAATATAGATGCTCCAACCATACCAATGCTCGCCGCCGACAGTGCCTCGATGATTACTGACGACCTCGGCACGTCTGTCTTGGTTATTCATGTCGGATTGCATTGAGTAGCTCCCTCGGCGAGCGACCGTGCTGCTTGCCGAGACACTCGCACTGGAACCTTCCACTTCGGTCGAGCCAACTTGCGTTAGGTCACTAGTTTCGAAGTCGAAGGTTTCGAGGATGTTCGCTTCAAGAAGCGATGTCATCGCCAGGAGTGCGATGACGGTCTTTCGAGGGGTATCTTTGATTGGGTTTATTTTACTTTGAGAGACGCGGCTAAAGCCGTGTATTTTCTCTATCAACAATGTGATTGATCTATTCATCATGGGTATAGTTAAGGTAAGCGACAGTGGTTGTCGTTATTTGCTCTAGACCTCGATGGATGTGGCGTCCAAATTTTTTATGATTTACCCGTATAGCGCGCTTTTATTTGGTTCATCGTCATTTACCTTTGCTCCTTCGTTTACTTGTAAACCGATCGGGTGCTTCGTGTGCCTACGCCTTTACCTTAGCTTGGATCTATGCGACTTCTCTATATAGCTCTCTGTCTCTCACTGCTCGCGCCTGCCGGGGCTGAGCCATATAATGTGCTCATGATCTCGGTCGATGACCTTCGTCCCGAACTCGGATGTTATGGGTCTAGTGCTGTGCTCACGCCAAACATGGACCGACTGGCTGAGGCTGGCCTAGTCTTTACTCAGGCCTACTGTCAGGAGGCCATCTGCATGGCTTCGCGTGCCAGCCTCCTGAGCGGTATGTATCCATTGAATACGCACGGGTATAATTATCGCACTCCTGTCAGCCAGGCGCTTCCTGATACTGTCTGCCTGCCGGAGCTCTTCAAAAACAATGGCTATCGCACTATCGGGATCAACAAGGACTTTCACCACTATTGGAAAGAGTTGAAGTATTTCCACGAACACCTCGAATCACCCACGCCGGGCTCGGATTGGCGCAACTACATCACAGCTGAAAACCAAGCGATCCAACAGGCGCGATTTGCCGAAGCCGAACGACTTCGGGGAAATGGGAACCCTTATGGCCCTAAAAATTTGCCCAGCGCCAGATCAATTGAAATCGGACCTGACCACCTCGCAGAGCAATACGTCGACAGTCATGGCACCGCGCTGGCCATCCGCCAGTTGAACGAACTAAAGGATCAACCCTTCTTTCTCGCAGTCGGCTATCGCAAGCCGCATCTGCCATTCAATGCACCCAAAAAATATTTTGACCGATTCCCTTTGGACGAGATCGAATTGCCTCCGAACATGGATGCGCTTGAGGGGGCATCCGAGTTCGCATTCATGGATTCCTTTGAGCTTCGGGGCTACGTGGATGTCCCCCAAAAGGGACCGGCAGTTCCTGACGCGCATACTGCCAAAAAGTTGCTACAGGGCTACTATGCCTGTGTCGCCTATGTGGACGACATGATTGGTCAACTCCTCGACGAATTGCAAGCACTTGGCTTACAGGAAAACACGATTGTCTTACTGTGGGGCGATCATGGTTTCAAACTGGGAGAACATTCAGAGTGGGGGAAGCACAGTAACTTTGAGGTCGACCTGCGGGCTCCACTGATCCTTTCCGTCCCTGGTCGCGCCAGCAACGGCTCGCATACTGATGCCCTCACCGAGTTTGTCGATATATTCCCAACACTAGCCGAGCTGTGTGAATTAGAAGCACCCGCCCATTTAGAAGGCCGGAGTTTCGCAAAATTGATCGACCAACCCACCGCAGCCCATCGTGAATATGCCTTTAGCCAATACCCGCGCAATGAAGCCGTGATCGGATACAGTGTCAAAATCGCACAGCAGCGCTACACGCAGTGGTTCAATCATCAAACCGGTACTGTTGTCGGTCGCGAGTTGTTCGACCATGCGCACGATCTGAACGAGACGCGAAACCTCGCTGCGAAGTATGAAATGCGGGATCGTATTACACGTTACGACCAAATGATCGCCACCAAGCTAGAAAGCATCCGGGAACAGCGCCAATTCGACTGAGGCGCAATCAAGGGCATGCGCATCCGATGCACTTTTTAGGGTATCTTTTTTAGGCAGGCTTGTATCTCAAAAATTTTCTGATCAATTGACCGCTTGTAGGCTTTGATCCTTTCTGAGTGTTCCGGCTTGATCGCAAGATTATGCATCTCCAGTGGATCGGTTTCATAGTCGTAGAGCTCACTAAATTCAGGCGTCGAGTGCATGCCGAAATCTCTCTTGCTACTTTTGTAGGCAGTATCATCGGTGACTTTGTACCATGCGATGTAGCGGTAGCGATTGTCGCGTAAGGCATAGCCCATGTAGACGCGTCCTTCTGGCGTTCGAGGAAATTGACTGAGTGCGAAGTCCTTCACTTGGTCAGTCGTGCCTTTCATGATCGGCGCGAGGCTTTTTCCTGGTAAGTGTGATGGAATCTCTAGTCCTGCAAGTTCACACAACGTCGGAAACACATCCACAAATTCGGTTGGAGATGTGTTTGTGCTCCCATGGGTTGTGATTCTTGGATCTGCGATGATGAGTGGTGACCGAGTTGCTTGTTCAAAGTTCGAGTGTTTACACCAGATGTTGTGATCACCGAGGTGCCAACCGTGATCTCCCCATAGGCATATGATCGTGTTCTCACTGATTCCGAGCGCATCGAGTTGGTCTAGCAAGCGGCCAACTTGTGTATCAATATAGCTGACGCTTGCCATGTAGCCATGTATTAGCTTCCGCTGATATTCATCAGGGAAGGTCAAGTCCGATGGGACGTCAGAATACATACTACGTATTTCCCACCCCGGTTGATAGCCGATGGCTGGCGAGCCCGCGGGCATCTGTGTGAACGTTGCTAAGTTGATTTCTTTTGGATCATAAAGGTCCCAATATTTTTTCGGAGCAACAAAGGGGAGGTGTGGTTTTTCGTATCCCACTGAGAGGAAGAACGGTTTGTCGCTCGCTGCTAACTGTTTGAGTCGTTCTAAAGCGTGAGTCGTCCGGGCACCGTCATTGTAAGCATCGTCGGGCACATCGTAGCATTCATAGGCCGGTCGAGCTCCTGGGTAGCTCTTGAAGAATGCGAACGCTGCCATGCCTTCTGGTTTATTTTTTTGTGATTCGTATGCTTCTAGAGCTGCCTGATAGATTTTCTTTGTTTGTGGGTTTTGGTATTCATTGGCCGACGGATGAATACCTTTCGAATAGCGCAAGTGTTGATTACCAGTTAAGTAGGGGATACTCCATGACGGTCTGTCGTGGTATTCATCTACGCATCGACTATCGTAAGTCTTGCCTAGCCCCGTAGTTTCATAGCCATATTGTCTGAAATACTGTGGCAGGGTTAGAATCTCCGGATTCATTTCCCGCATACGATTCGTGAAGTCATATATTCCCGTTGTGTCAGGGTAGAGCCCAGTCATTATGCTCGCTCTCGATGGGCCGCATAGCGCTTGCTGGCAATGGTTATTCATAAAAACCATTCCACGTGTTGCCAGACGATCTATATTCGGCGTCTGAATGGTTTCGTTCCCGTAACAACCGAGCATGGGCTTTAGGTCATCAATGGGAATGAAGAGGATGTTGGGAGCTGCCCGAGATGTTTTGTGTCGTGTCGTCGAGGCATCTGCAAAAATCGAGACATTGGCTAACAAACTGAATAGGGTGAGCAGAATAATGTAAATCACGGGGGGCATAAATTTAGCGTTCTCTTTTTTTGACGTTACTTGGTGGAGTCTGACTCGTCTGCTGAGACGAATTATTGCTCTGTTTTGAGAGCCTGTTTATTTTATAGCTGTCTTGGTAAGTTGTCTTTGTAAAAAGTTGCTGTCCAGATTGGATGCTTGCGGTTGTAGTTTACGAGTAAACTGGTCGCCTGATTGATGAACTGTGCTTTCGTGTCATGAATGGGAGGATCACAATACACATCGGTAGCATATTATGAATATTAGCAATGCATATGCACGCAACAAAGCGCTTGTTATCGTCGTGGCAGTGAGTGTGGGCCTGCACCTGATCGCCATATTGGTTTTTGGCACATTGAAAATAGTCGAAAGTATCGCCCGTGAAGAAAAGACTTTTGAGGCACCTGAGATTATTGAAATACCGGAAGATCCGCCCGAATACACCGTCAACCTAGAGCAGCGTAATCAATCCAGCGCGCCACCGCGTCCCAATCCAATTGTCGTGGATGCACCGGACATCACTATTCCCGCGCTCGATATTGATCTGAGTATTGCCAACTCCTCCAGCTACGGTCGCGGCACAGGTGGCTTCGGCACAGGTATGGCCGATATGCGTGAAATGGTTATGGGGAATCTGGAGTTCTTCGGCAAAGAGTTCAAGACTGGCGGGCATGTGATGTTCGTGATTGATATTTCTGGCAGTATGGTGATGAAAGCGCGTGGTGCTGACGGCTATCAGAAGGTCGTTGCCGAGCTGATGAAAACATTGAAAGGAATGAAAGGTATTGATTTTAATATCATCGCCTTTGCTAAGGGAGCCGAAAAATTTCAGTCATCCTATGTGACCGCTAACTCGAAAGGTATTCGCCAAGCCGAGAGTTGGCTCTTGGAACGCGACCCAAGGCCAGCCCTTGGAGGAGGAGGGCACAAAAAAACAGGTTGGGATGTATTCCGTAATGGTAGTCATTCGGGGACGCGTGCGGACCTTTCTCTGGAGATGGCCTTTGGCGATAAGCCAGGGATGGTTTTTTTCCTCTCAGATGGCGAGCCTACTGGAAGCACTTCATCGGAGGTTCTCAAAATGCTTAAAAAGTGGCTCGCGAGACATGCGGTTCCGATTACCACAATTTCATACAAGAGCACCGATGGCCGTAGTTTCCTCGAGGAAGTTGCGAAGATGTCAGGCGGCGAGGCTGTGATTGTCGATTGAGTATAGCTGCCACCCTTTCTTACTTGGAAACATTCTTGTCGGCATTCCTTTTATACCGATATAGATGGATTGAGCTTCTATGTGATTGATTCTGATTAAAGTGTGGAAACTCAGGGATTCGTATGTGCCTTTGACTGGGTTTATTTTTTGATCGCTGAAGCCAGTGTCCGCATTTCGGAGACGGTCACAAAACGAAGTCCTTTGCCTCTTAAGTTTTCTATGATCCGAGGCATGGCTTCCCTTGTTGCCGGCGACCAACCGTGCATCAGGATGATGTCGCCTGCTTTCGCTGATTCGGTTGCGGCTTTGAAGACTTCGTCTGCAGTGATGTTTGATTTCCAGTCTGAAGTGTAGCGGCTTGCATGGACGGAGACTAGGTTGTGCTCATTGAGCACTGTATACACATCCGCATTTGTATCGAGATAGGGTGCTCTGAAAAGAAGTGGTGTGACTCCGGCGCTGGATTCAATGATCGCTTGCGTCGATTCGATTTCCTGCCGAATGGCATCGATCGATCCCAATTTGTCCAGATGTGGATGCGTGTAGCTGTGGTTGCCGATTTCGTGACCTTCAGCGACCATTCTTTGGCATAACTCAGGCTTCTTCGCGACATACTTTCCCATGACAAAGAAGGTGGCTTTGACATTCTCTCTTTTGAAAAGGTCGAGTAGTTCTTCGGTGCCTTCGCTTGGGCCGTCATCGAAGCTTAGGCAGACGAGCGGTTGCTGTGTTTCAATATGCGTGATGTCGGTGCTCGCGAATAGCGAGGTCGCAAAAGATGAGATGAGTGCGAGTAGGATCTGGTGCTGCATTGTATGTGTTTGTTGGGGTGCTGTCTTATCTATGGTTGGCCTGTGGTCGATTTGATAGGCGGAGTCTGGATCGATTGTGCTAAAGCTTCTGTTAATGATGCACCAAACTCTCGGAGCCGATTGGGGCGGATTTGTGTGCCTTTCGCGTTGGCGTAGGGGATTTCCACGACGGTGCTGAACTGGCACAGTGCTTGTTCTTCCGCCCAGGCGCTCAAGTTCTTTCCGGATAAGTAATTACTATCCGTATTCCAGTCGTTGCCGTATGTGACAAAGTCTTTCTCATCAAAGGGGAGGCCTTGCGCACCGATAAAGGGAATCAGGTCTTTGGGGAAGTGGAAGTGCAGCCTCCTGTGAGACTCAACTTGCACTTCGAAATACCAATAGAACCAGTGCCCGCTGGTATCTCTTATGTCCGGACGTAATTCGACGTGATACCCGTTGCAGGTATCTACTAGAATATTCCCCCCGGAGAACTCAGAGTGAATGGTGACCCCATGGCTATTAAATTTCATCGATGCGCTGGCATGATTGCTACGATACGTTGTGCTCGCTGAAAACTGCTGTCTAGATTGGATGCTCGTGAGTGTTGTTTACGAGTAAACTTGTTGCTCGATTTACATAGTGCTTCTAGTGTCTTTTTTATTGTTCATGATTTGTTCTAAACCCCACGTGCTACGGCTGGCCTCTTCAGTTGCATTCTCATTGTTTCTCCTCACAGGCGCACATGCCGATTCCACCCCGGTGTCGATTGAGAATTCTGGTTTCGCGGACAGCTCTGGAGATGGTAAGCCTGATAGTTGGGCTTCCTACCCTGGGGGAGACGGTATTGTTGTTGCGGAAGAAGGCGGTGTCTGGATTAAGGATGACAGCACGTCCAAAGGTCTTGGGATCGCTCAGTGGGTTCCTGTTGTTGAAGGCACACGTTATTCAGTGACGACGGAGCTTGCCGGCGAAGGTGGGCTATTTGTTTACATGAACTTTCTCGAGGAGAAGCCCGCTCAGGCGAAGAACATCGATCGTATGACGCTGAAAGAGAAGCGCAAATGGGCAAAGGGAGGTAGCGCTGAATCGGTCGCGACTACGTTTTCCGAGATTGCTCCAGCGGGTGCCAAGCAGATGCGTATTTGGGTTTATAGCCCATCCAGTAGCACTACCAACGTGCGTGTGACTGGACTTTCTGTTGTGTCGAAGTCTTTGGTTGCACCTGCGGTGGCGAGTCCGAGTGCCAGTTCGCCTGCTGGCTCTACCGGGCCAATTCAGAACCCGATCTTTAAGGATGTGTCTGGCGATGGTCAGCCAGATGCATGGGAAGCGTATCCCGGTGGGGACGGCCTTTCAGTTGCAGCAGAAGGCGGTGTCTGGATTAAGGATGCCAGCACGTCAAAGGGTCTTGGAATTGTTCAATGGGTGCCTGTCGTCGAAGGTATGCGCTATACTCTCTCGTTGGATCTGGCGGGCGAGGGCGGTCTATTCGCTTACATGAATTTCCTTGAAAAGAAGCCCGCTCAGGCGAAGCGAATTTCCAGTATGACGCTTAAGGAGAAACGCAAATGGGCGAAAGGCGGCGGCGCTGAGTCGACCACGACTACGTTTTCTGAAATCGCCCCGGCGGGTGCCAAGCTGATGCGCATTTGGATCTATAGTCCATCCAGTGGCACCACGAATGTGCGTGCGACGGGTATCTCCTTGAAGTCCGAGTCGCTGGGTGCGCCGGTTGTAGTATCAGGACCCGGCGCTCCGATCCCCGAGGGTTGCCTGACTTTGAATCCTAGCTTCAGTCAGCTGGGAATTGACCAGATGCCAACTGATTGGGAGGTATATCCAGCTGCCAATGATTCCAGCACTAAGGTGACGATGACTGCGGCGGGTTTGCGTTTGACGGATTCCGATAAGAAACACGGAGTGGGGCTATCGCAGTGGGTTCCCGTTGAGCCAGGCCAACGTTACGTCGTCAATGCTGAGGTAGAGGGGGCGAATGGTCTGTTTCTATATGCCATCTATACCAGTGAGAGACCTACTCAGAAGAGTCGTTATTCACAGGTTGAGATCTCGCAGAAACGTGATTGGGCAAAGACCGGCAAGGTGGCGCAAGTGTCGTCCATCTCACCTGCCGGAGCCAAGTGGATGCGCGTCTGGCTCTATAGCGCGTCTTCGGGCACGTGCGATGTGGTAGTGAAGCAGATCGTTGCGAAACTAGAAGTAGTTAGTAGCGATGCCGCTGCGGTTGCGGCAGGCTTGTTTAATTGGATGGATTTCGAGACGGGCGATATGTCGCAAGCCTCGAGTAAAGAAGGTGCGGATCGTGAAATCGTGAAGAAGGGCGATGGGCCGGTTCGTGAAGGAAACTATGCTTATCGTGTATTGCTTAAGAAGGGCAAAGAACGCTCTGAATTGCTCGGGCCGCGCTCGCCTGCGTATGGAGTGGCTCGCTATGGGTGGAGTATTTTTGTTCCGGAAGATTTTGATGCCGAGATCACCCCATTCAGTATTGTTACGCAGTGGCACGACTGGGGGAGCGGGAAGGAGTATATTGAAGATGGTGGTGCGCCGACACATTTATATATTACTAAGAACAATTGGCAGTTTAAGCTTCGCTATCAGGGAGAGAACAATCATGTCGCTTCAACTCAATTTAAGTTGGGTTCGCTTGAGGCCGACCGTGGGCAATGGACTGACTGGGTTTTGGAAGTGAATTGGCAGGCTCCCGGTAAGGGCGGTTGGATGAAACTCTACAAAAACGATGAAGTCGTCATCGATTACAAGGGCCCGACTTGGTATGTAGGCAAAGACAAAGGGCCTTTCTTTAAGTTTGGCATTTATCGCGGCTGGCATGGGTGGAAGGGCACTGAGGAGCATTCCAAATTGCTCTTCGATGCCTTCCGTATGGCGGTCGGAGCCGATACTAGCTATGGGCAAGTGGCTCCGTCTGCTTACTCGGCGCGTCCGGAGTAGTTCAGCCAATTGGAAAACCCTTTGTTTACGTGTAAACAAAGGGTTTATTTGCAGTTAGCTGCCCACGGTATCAGATTTTTTTGAAATGGTCGGAATGCCCATCTCTACCAGTCAACCCAAACCCCATATATCAGTATTATGAAAAATCGTTCCAGTCTCTATTTGTCTGCTTCACTGCTGGCGCTCGCCTTTAATATCTCTACTGCGACCACCTCGCTGTGGGATGGTGCTCAAACCGGAGATTGGGGGGCGACAACTGGATGGGTTGTTGATGGAACCACGACACCGAATGGTACACCGAACGGCGTTGATGACGTGGCTATGTTCGATAATAATTCATTCTATGCTGGTTGGGGCTCGATTAGTCTGGAAACGGAAGCAGGGGCCGATTTGAATGTGACAGTTGGTGAATGGCGGCAAATGTTAGCGTCGACGTCCGGTCGTCATGTCGATGTGCGAACCAGTGGTTCCGCTACATTGACGTTTGACGTCAGTTCGGGTGATGCGGTGATCAATCACCAAGCTGGTAGTAGCACATCTGGCCTTACGTTTCAAGTTGGAGTCCAGCTTAATGATGACTTGGTTGTGAATACCTCAGGGGTAACCTCCACTGGTTACCGTGAGGGGATCACATTCAACAATGTCGTTTCAGGCGATCAGTCGATTACCAAAAATGGCATTGGTTCTCTCAGCTTTGAGGGAACTGGAGCCAATGCATTTTCTGGTGGCCTTGTGGTTAACAATGGCCTCGTGCAAGGAATGAAAACCGGTGCCTTTGGCACCGGGGATATTCATGTTGAACAATCTGCAATCGATTCCACTGCGGCGTTGGAAATCACAACTGGTGTGATCGACGCAATCAGCGATTCCGCATCACTCTACCTTGGGAGTTTTGATGACGGCTCGACTAACTTTTCCACCATTACATTGGCTGCGGGCGTCTCTGAAGCGATCGGTGGTTTGTATTTCGATACGGTGCTTCAAGCGACTGGAACATGGGGCGCAACAGGCAGTGGGGCGACGAACATCAATGATGATTGGTTCAGTGGCACGGGTGTTTTGACCGTAGTGCCTGAACCCGGCACCTATGGGCTTTTGTTTGGTATCTTTGCATTCGCCCACATTGCGTTGAAGCGTCGTGCGAGATAGGTTTTTCATTAGGGTTATATAGGGTAGGGGCACCTCTGGGAAGAGGTGCCCCTTTTTAGTGTGCCCTGTCGGGCGCACCGGATTATGCGAAGCGAGTCATCGATGTCTATTGTAGGTGGCTTAGTGATGGTTCGAACATTGGTTCATCCGGTCGATGTTTACGTGTAAACATCCATGTTGTTTGTTAGAAACCCGTTTCTTTGTGATATTTCCCCTAAATAGGGGATATTCAATTTCCTAGTCGTTAACCCTTCGAAACAAAAACATGAAATATATTCAACTCCTTGGCATTCTCGTCGTATCTGCGACTGCGTCACATGCGGCGACAACTATCGGAACCTATGAATTTACCGGAAACTCGTTAGCGGCGAGTGATACTGTTGTTGGTATTGGGATGAGCGATGTCAGCCTGAACAGCTTCCCTGAAGGTTCGCTCTTTGACAATGCGAACTTGGACGGAACTGGAGCGGTGTCGGACTTTCTTCGTTTTTCTGGTGATGATACAGCATCGGGCATCGCTACGGCGTTTTCCGGGGGTCTATACATTAGCTTCACTGTTACGAACAATACTGGGAATTCTATTACGCTGGATTCACTTTCAATTGATTATCAGAAACAGAACACGTTTGGTTTGGATTCTGCGCTCTTTAGTGATGGTCAAGGTTTTGACAATACTGCGGATGATAGAATTGGCACTTTGGAAGGGACATATATTTCAGGCACCGATGCATCCTTTGTCAGTGAAACCTTTGATTTAACGGGTGGATTCGAGGGAGGGAATATTGTTTCTTCTGACTTTGTGTTAGCAGACGGTGCTGCTCGTGTATTCTACATCGCTGTGAAGCAAAACTCGACATCAACTACACGTGCATTCGACATCGATAACGTCTCTCTTGCCATTATTCCTGAACCCGGCACGTATGCGCTTCTGTTCGGTATGTTTGCTTTTAGCTACATAGCGCTGAAGCGTCGTGAAGGGTAATTTTCTTTATTAGGGGTTATATCAGATAAGGGGCATCTCTGGGGAGAGGTGCCCCTTTTTTAGTGCGCACGAAACAGGGCTCCCCTGATTGGCAGTCGTTGTGAGTTAACTATTATACCAGTTTGAAAAAGGTTTGGCGCGGTAGCGCAGGTCCGTCCCGGACCGCACGATAGGTCGAAGCGCTCAGAACGAAATTGCGGCGCGAGACGCGCCTGCGCTACCAAAATTTCAACTGAATAAGGTCAAACCTTTCTAAAAGTGGTATTAGTAAGTGATCTTGTTTGTCTATTCCCTTCGCCCAGGGGGGGGGCTGTCATGAGCGACTAGTCGTCATCATATATGTGGGTGTGGATTTCGTTAATGTTTGCAGTCAACCCGTTTATTGGGCTTTAATGGTCAGGTTGTCTCCTGCTCGTTAACCCATGAAAAGCCAAAATATGCAGAATATTAAATATACCCCACTCATTGGCATGATCGTCCTCTCTGCGACTGTAACTTATGCGCAGACGACTGTCGGAACCTACGAATTTACCGGAAACTCGTTGGCGGTGAGTGATGCGGTTGCAGGTGTTTCGATGAGCGACATCAGTTTAAATAGCTTCCCGGTTGGCTCTCTTTTTGACAATGCGAATTTGGACGGGACTGGTGCGGTGTCGGACTTTCTTCGCTTATCAGGAGATGATACTGTGTCAGGTATTGCGACGGCTTTTTCCAGTGGTCTTTATATCAGCTTTAATGTGACGAACAATACTGGGGAGGCGATTACGCTGGATTCCATTTCGATTGATTATCGAAAAAACAACACCTTCGGCTTGGATTCTGCCCTCTATAGTGATGCTCAAGGTTTTGACGATGTGACCGCAGATCGGATCGGCACCTTGGAGGGGACCTACGTTTCAGGCACTGACGCATCCTTTGTCAGCGAGGCCTTTGATTTAACGGGCGGGTTCGATGGGGGTAATATTGTGGCATCTGATTTCGTGTTGGCGGACTCTGCGTCGCGCACATTCTACATCGTAGTGAAGCAAAACTCGACCATAGCCGGCCGTGCATTTGATATCGATAACATTTCGGTGGCGCTCGTGCCAGAGCCTGGCAGCTATCCGCTTCTGTTCGGGTTGTTGGCTATTGGATGGGTGCTGAAGCGCCGTTCGCGATAGGGGCTCCATTCATTGCTGCGCCCCGAGATTCAGCCTTGGAGACTCGGTGCGTGTTTTGTCCAAATTGTGGTTCTGCCCAGTGGGTAGCAGTTGAAGCTTTTGGATGAAACTGCCAATTGCTTTACTCGTAAACACTCGCATGGGTTGAGCTGTGTCATTCGTCTACCAAATTTCGTTGGCATGGCTACTTTGAATGAACGTAAAGAAACAGTGGATGCATTTGTCGACGGACTCTTGGCTCGTCTGACTGTCGACGAGAAAATCTCGCTCTGTCATGCGGCGACTAAGTTCGGCAATGCTTCGGTCGAGCGTTTGGGCATTCCCCCGATGGAAATGTCGGATGGTCCGCATGGGGTGCGTCAGGAGATTAGCAAAGACAGCTGGGAGCCCGCGGGTTGGGATGACGACCATAGCACGTATCTGCCGACAGGTACTGCGCAGGCGGCGACATGGAGTCGTCAGGTCTTAGCGGATTGCGGCCAAATCCTAGGGGCGGAAGCGCGTGAGCGTGGAAAGGATGTGATTTTGGGCCCAGGCTTTAACATCATTCGCACGCCCCTCTGTGGCCGCAATTTTGAATACTATAGTGAAGACCCCTATCTGATCGCAGAGTTGGCGGTGCCGACTGTTCGAGCGATTCAAGCGGAAGATACGGCTGCTTGCGTGAAGCACTTTGCAGCCAACAGTCAGGAGCTCAACCGTGGCGCCACCGATGTCGAGATGGATGAGCGAACGCTTCGCGAGATCTATTTGCCGGGCTTTGAAGCCACAGTGACGCGCGGCGAGGTGCTGACTGCGATGGGGGCTTATAACAAGTTCCGAGGGCAACATTGCTGTCATAACCAATACTTGGTGAATGACATATTGAAAGAAGAGTGGGGCTTTAAGGGCTCTTATATCAGCGACTGGGATGGGGTGCACGATACGCAGGAGGCTGTCGAGTGCGGCATGGATCTGGAGATGGGGACGAGTCAGCCTTACGAGAATTACTATCTCGCGGCTGGCTTTCGCGAGGGATTGGAATCAGGGAAATACACCGAAGATCAGTTGAATGATAAGGTGCGCCGCAATCTTCGAACCTTATATTTGGCCGGAGCTTTCGACGAAGGCCGGAAGCCGGGCGCTCGTAACACGAGCGCACATCAACAGATGGCGCGTAACGCGGCGAGGGAAGCGATGGTTCTTCTCAAAAACGATGATGCGGTTTTACCGCTGAACCCTAAGTCGCTAAAGAAGGTCGCCGTGATTGGCAAAAATGCGGTGACCAAGCATTCGAACGGGGGGAACAGTTCGGCCGTGAAGTGCCTTTATGAGGTGACGCCGCTGCAAGGGATACAAGAATACTTGGGCGAGTCGGTCGAAGTTAACCATACGGTCGGATACAGTGGCGGTGAAGAAGGTTTAAGTGCTATTTCTACAGAGCACTTGGCTACAGTGGACGAAGGCTCGGGGATCAAAGGCTGGAGTTTGAGCTATTATGCCAATCAACAGTTGTCCGGGCCGGTCATTGTTGAGGAATATACCGAAGCGCCACATTTTGAGCATGATGATTTCTCGGCACCCGAGGGGATTGATCGCAATCTGCACTCTGCAGTTTTCCGAGCGGAAGTGGTCGCTCCCGAAACCGGGGACTATGTGATTGGATTCGTGACTGACGGCGATGTAACATTGACTGTGGATGGCGTTCTGATGGTGAACACCGATGGTTTAATGCAGCGGGAAAAGCGTTCTGTGACCCGTTACTTTGAAGCAGGAAAGAGTTATGTGATCGAGCTGTCCTACAAATGCCGCGACACGATGAATTGTCTCTATTTTGGTTGGGTGCCGTGTTGGGCAAATCAAGAAGGGCAAGCGTCTGAGTTGGATAAGGCGCTGTCGCTTGCACGGGACGCTGATGCGGTGATTTTTTGCGGAGGCTTAACGCACCGTGAAGATTTGGAAGGTAAGGATCGTCAGCACCTTTCCTTGCCCGATCAGCAAGACCAAGTGATTGAGGCGCTGCTTGATGTGAATCCGAACACTGTGATTGCCCTCACCGGTGGGGCGCCTGCTCTTATGCCATGGGTGAATGAAGCGAAAGCCGTGCTTTGGATGTGGTATGCCGGCATGGAGGGGGGGCGTGCGGCGGCGGAGCTTATTTTTGGAGATTGCTCACCCTCGGGTAAGCTGCCGATGACGTTTCCCAATTCGCTGGAGGAATGTCCCGCGCATAAGTTAGGCACCTATGAGTCGGAGAAGAGTGTTTACTCGGAAGGTTTGAATGTCGGCTACCGCTATTATCTCACAGAGTCGGTTCGACCTCTGTTTGCTTTTGGACACGGGCTTTCGTATGCGCAGTTTGAGTACACAAACCTCCAAGTGGCTACGCGGGGAGGAGAGATACATGCCTCCGTGGATATCCGTAATCGGAGTGAGTGTATTGCGAAAGAGATCGTGCAACTCTACCTCGAAGATGTGGAGGCCACCGTTTACCGCCCAAAAATGGAGTTGAAGGGCTTCGATAAAATACAGTTGGCTCCGGGCGAGGCGCAGACTGTGCGCTTTCAAATGGTGCCTCGTGATTTGTCTTTTTACGACCCGTCCTTAAAGGAGTGGAGATTCGAGCCCGGGGAGTTTATCGTCCATGTGGGCGCAGCATCGGATGACCTACGGCTGAGTGAAGCGGTTTGGTTGAATGTGAGCGAAGGAGCGACAGTGGGCGCGTGATCGACTGTGTAGGGCACACGCTGGGTTGATTACTTACGCCATGGTCATTAAAAGCTCGGGGGTGACCTCGTGTTGCAAGGGGCGCCCTGCGAGGGCGTCTTCGAGCTCTTGGACCATGTATTCCCCCATGCGGTGGCACTCGTTATTGATGCTGCCTGCGATGTGGGGAGTGATCGTCACATTGGGAAGGCTCCATAGAGGGCAATCTTTGTTATGTGGCTCGTTTTGGGTGACGTCGATGACTGCGTCGAGATCACTCCGATCGGTAAAGACTTCCGCAAAGGTGGGCTCGTCGAGGAGTGCGCCGCGGGCGGTATTGATTAGGGTCGCGTTCGGCTTCATCGAACGGAGCAACTCTCCGCTGATCATGCCCTCGGTCTCGGGCAGGTCCGGAGCGTGCAGGCTGACCACATCCGATTCGGCAAAGAGGGTTTCCAGAGTGACCAGTTCGATGCCTAATGATGCGGCGAGTTCTTCGGAGACGAAAGGATCATAGGCGAGAACCCGCAGACTATGTTGGTCACGCAGGTGTGCCGCAACCAGTCGACCCACCATCCCGAGGGAGACGAGTCCCACGGTGCTCCGGTAAATGCCGGCGGCTTCTTCGGGGAGTTTCCAAGCGCGTGCTTTTTCTGTGGAGCGAGTGACTCGGTAAAACTTTTTCAGGGCGAGGATGATGAGCGCATGCGCATACTCCGCGGTCGGAATGGCATTCGCGCGCCAAGAGGATGAGATACGTATCCCGCGTCCCCGGGCTTCTTCGGTGTAGAACTTTCGAATGCTTCCCGCTCCGTAGAAGATGTGCTTGAGGTTGGGGACTGCATCTAGGAAGGCTTTAGTCATCTCTGGCATGCCCCATCCTGAGAAAATGTAGTCCACGTCGCTTAGTAATTCTTTCGATGTTTCCCATGTCTCGTAATGGAGAACCGTCGATTTAAGCTTGGTCAACTCGGCGATCCTTTCTTGGGATTGCTCGGAATAGACCTTCGGCAGCGTGTGTTTGCCTAGTAAAAAGATGCTGTTGGGGCGCTGATGCATAATGGGTGTGTGCCAGTGAAATGTAAGGTTTCAGCATGCGCCGGGTGGGGAGTTCTGAAATGTTTAAACCTTCGGGATTTGTTTTACGCGTAAATTGACATTGATTCTGGAGGAGTGGTTGTTCTGGTTTACGAGTAAACGAGTGACTCTCTTGTTCTTCGTGGCGTCCAATGAAAGCGTAATGAAGCTCAACTGGCTCCGAGCGTTCCTCTCGCATTCATTGCGGTTTTCTGTCTGTTACTGCTCCTGTTACTTATGACCATCGAATACATCACTATCTTCGTCTACTTCGCGTTTCTAGTCGTCATTGGAATCTGGGTTTCCAAGATGAACTCTTCGGTCAGCGATTATGTTCGAGGTGGCGCCAAGGGTACCTGGTGGATTGTGGGCACGAGTATGTTTGTCGGGGGGATCAGCGCCTTTACCTTTACGGGCAATGCTTCAGCGGCGTTCTCAGCCGGGCCGACGTTTTTGGTCATCTATCTAGCGAATACGATTGGTTTCTTGCTTTGTATGATTTTGGGGCCGTGGTTTCGGCAGACTCGCGCAGAAACTTGGGCTGACGTATTACGTGAACGCTTCGGTGTCCCGGTGGAGCAGTTTAGTTCGCTGATTGGCATTGTGCTCTCGCCACTTTCGGCCGGGGTTCAGCTCTATGCGCTTTCGGTCTTCGCCAGCTCGGCTTTGAATCTTCCGGTGCTGCCGGTGATTGTAGTCTTGGGCGGCATCGCCATCACCTACTCGACGACTGGCGGACGCTGGGCAGTCATGGCGACGGACTTCGTCCAAGGCTTGCTGATGATGGCGATGACCTTTTTGGTCTTCTATCTCAGTCTTAAGGCGGTTGGTGGTTGGGAAGCCTTTTTTGGTTACTTTACGAAGCCTGAATTTGCTAGTGACTTTAAGTTCGTAAAAGAACCCGGCGAGTTCTGGCAGGACAAATACTCGTTGAAGTGGATCTTGGTGATATTCTTCGTGCAGATCGCCGGATATGTGAACCTGACCACTGCAGGGCGCTTCCTTTCGGTTAAGGACGGGAAGTCGGCTCGGAAGGCATCTTTGTTGGCGGCAGTGTTGATGGCAGTTGGAAGTGTCGTGTGGTTTGTCCCGCCGATGGTGGCTCGTTTTCTTTTCGAAGCGGATGTCAATGCACTGGATGTCAAAGAGCCCGCCACGGCTAGTTATTCGTTTATCGCCCAGAACCTAATGCCCAACGGCTTGATGGGGCTGATGCTGGCCGCGATGTTTGCGGCGACTATGAGTAGCCTCGATACCGGCTTAAACGGTACGACCGGGGTGATTGTCAAAAACGTGATCCCGCAGATCAGGCGCATGCTTAAAATGCCGCCCTTACAGGAAAAAAACGGCATACGTCTTTGCCAGTTGGCGACCGTGCTACTGGGAGGTTCCATCATCGGGGTGGCTTGTCTGTTTGCGAAGCAGGATAAACTAGAGCTGTTTGATGCGATGCTCATGGTGGGTGCAGTCATCGGCGTGCCGCTGGGCTTACCTGTGCTCCTCGGGCTTTGGATCAAGCGTATCCACTGGAGAACCTATTTTGTGATTCTTGGTGTCGCCTTGCTGCCTTCAATCTACTTCACCTACGATCAAGCTGTGAACGGCACTGTGTGGACGATTCAGGATCGGATGCTCTATTTATACCTATTTGGTCTAGTCGGACTGTTGATCAGCTTGCCCTTGTGGCGCTTTGCCAAGAAAGAGGAGCGTGAGCGGATCGATCAATTTTACACTAAAATGCATACCCCCATTGATTTTGAAGCGGAGGTTGGTGAAGACAGTGATGGCACTCAGTTGAAGACAATCGGTGTCTCTGCACTGTTGATGGGAGTCTTGGTTTTGCTCTTTTTGTTTGTTCCAAATTCGTTCGATTCCCGAGTTCAGATCGGCTGCATTGCCGCATTCATGGGTGGAGTCGGTGCGTGTCTCTTGTTGGTCGCCCGGAGGAAACAGTGCAGGATCCAGTCCTCTTCTGAGAACGCGAGTTCAGTTGCTGGTTTGCCCGAAGCATCGCGATTGGCTGAAGAGTCCAAGTAGATCGTCGGGTATCTGTCTCTCTTTCGGTGGGATCTTTCCACTGACATGGACAACCATTGACAGGTGAACACTACGAAATGATCCTTTATCAGTATGGGGAAATCTAGAACGACGACGATGGCGGAAGTGGCCGCCGCTGCGGGCGTTTCAAAGATGTCTGTCTCCCTGGCGCTCCGGGGCAGTTCACGCATTTCTGAAGCGACGCGGAATCACATTTTGGAGGTGGCTGATCGGCTGAATTATCGTCCAAATCCGATGGTTCAGACTTTGATGGCGAATTTGCGCGCGACGCGACCGGTCGAGTTGCATTCCACGATTGCATGGGTGACGTCTTTTGAGACCAAAGATGGCTGGTCGGATCATCTGGTTTCCCGGCATTATTTTGAGGGGGCGGTGAATCGTGGACGGGAGTTGGGTTACCGGATCGAGCCGATCTGGGCATTTTCAAAAGGCATGACTGGCGAACGCTTAAGTAATATACTGAAGGCGCGCGGTATCCGCGGGGTAATCATTCCGCCGGTTTTGGAAACGGCCAACCAGATGGACCTTGAGTGGGAGCACTTTTCTCTGGCAACGCTCGGTTTCAGTTTCACTGAACAGAAATTGCATCGCGCCGCGGCGCATCTGAGAGATGGGATGCGCCAGTCCTTAGAGCAGTGCGAGTTGCTTGGATATCAGCGTGTTGGATTTGTCACCTTGGCCTACACGGAGGAACGCGTAGGCCGTGCTTGGCTAGCGACTTATCTGGCTTGGCAACAGGTGACTGAGGGCGCGATGAAACTGCCGGTCTTATATGTGAGTAGTGACACGGATATTGAAGATGTGTTGGGCGATTGGTTAGAGGAAAATCGCCCAGACGTCATCATCAGTGCCAATGCGGAAATTTTCGATTGGTTGCCGAGATTATTTAAAATTCAGGTTCCGCAGGATATTGGTTTTGTGGCATTGGCCAAGTCTGAGCAATACGCATATAACGATCAATTGACGGGAATTAATCAACTGGACTCAGTGATGGGGGCGTCTGCCGTTGACTTGGTTGTCGAGCAGTTGCACCGAAATGAAGTTGGCCTGCCCAAGAATCCTAAAGTTGTATTGACCGAGGGTGCATGGGAAGCCGGCGCATCGGTTTGTGAGGCCAAGCCAAGAGCCAAGCCGAAGGTGGGGCGACCAACTTCAGTATCGTGAAGTAAAGGCTGATTGTCGGTAAAGCGCAAGTTATAGATAATCAGTGCTTATGCGCTTCTCTCGATTGTGCAAACGGTCAGCCGCCTTACCTATTTTCCGAAACCTTCGAAGATGAAATGGAAGCGATGTCTATGAAATTCGTAGCCTTGCCCTGCGAACACAGCAAATTCTGCGAAGCGCTGGAAACTCACGTAAAATCAAAAGAGGAACAGAACTGTCAACGCAACCGTCAGGCACTCGCAGTTATCCACGCGACAATGTGTCTCAATTTTAGCCAATTTGGATCTGATATTTAAATTCCCTAAGTCGCTTATATTTAATGTTTTATTATGTGGTGCGGGTAGAGAGTCCACGAAGTGCCGCTACGCGACCATCGTTCCGAGGCCGACAAGACCGGGCGCGTAGCGAACCGGATCACTCGAAGAGTGAGATGAACGATAGCCATATGAGCGTAGCGAATGCGGGTAGAGAGAATCGAACTCTCAGCTCAACCTTGGGAAGGTCACGTGTTACCACTACACCATACCCGCTTTCGAAATGCTGACACTAAAGAAATATTGAAATGCTGAAAGACGCTTGGCGTCAATCTGGATTTATCGGTTGCGGCCGCGGCTGCGGTTGCTGCGTTGGCCGGCGCCTTTTTGAAAGCCGCCGGTGGGGGCGCTGTCGCTTTTAGGCTTGGGGCGTCCGCCACCTCCGCCTTGTGGGCGTCCGCTGCGTCCTTTGCCACCTCCACCTCCGCTGCGTCGCTGTCCGCCTCCGTGGCGTGGGCCGCGTTGGCCACCGCCTCCGCCTTGTTTGGGCTTTTGCGCGGGTGCGCCACTGGTGTGGTGGTTCTCGATGTGGGCGGCGTGGTAGCCGTGCTCGTAAATGGGGACGGAGCGTTTGATCAGTTTTTCAACTTGGCGGAGGAGGGCGACTTCGTCTTCGGAGCAGAAGGAAAGGGCCTTGCCACTCTCGCCGGCGCGGGCGGTGCGGCCGATACGGTGCACGTAAGCGTCGGACTCCATGGGGAGATCGAAGTTGATGACAAGGGTGATGTTCTTGACGTCGATGCCACGAGCGGCCACGTCGGTGGCCACGAGTACGCGGACTTCGCCCCGTTTATACATGTCGAGCGTCTTTTGGCGCGCGTTCTGCGATTTATTGCCGTGCAGGGAGTCGGCGTCGATGCCAGCACTGCACAGTTTCTTGGCTAGGTTATTCGCGCCGTGTTTGGTGCGGCTAAAAATAAGGCTGAGTTCGTTGCCGTTGGCTTTTTCCTGGTGTTCAGCGATGAGGTCGAGCAGCAAGTTTTGCTTGTCGGCCTTTTTAACGAAGAGCACGTGTTGGTCGATCTTCTCGGCGGTGGTGCCTTGGGGCGCGATGCGGATCTCCTTCGGGTGATGGAGCAAACTATTGGCTAGCTCGGTAATCTCAGGCGCCATGGTGGCGGAGAAAAGCAGAGTGTGGCGTTGCTGCGGGATGGCGGCGGCAATCTTGCGGATGTCGCGAATGAAGCCCATGTCGAGCATGCGGTCGGCTTCGTCGAGGATGAAGGTGTCGACCTGCGATATGTCGATGTGACCTTGTTGTTTGAGGTCGAGCAAACGACCGACAGTGGCGACGAGCACGTCGAGGCCGCCGTAGAGGGCTTTGATCTGTGGTTTCTCAGAGACGCCGCCGAAGACCATTCCGATCTTCAGGCCGAGGCCTTCGCCGTAGGTTTTGAAGCTCTCGGTCACTTGCACCGCGAGTTCGCGGGTGGGGGTGAGGATGAGGCAGCGCACGCCGCGACGGAAGGGCTTGCGTGGGTTGCGGGCAAAGCCGTCGAGCACGGGCAACGCAAAGGCTGCGGTTTTTCCTGTGCCGGTTTGGGCGCAAGCGAGCAAGTCGTGGCCTTCGAGAAGGACGGGGATAGCCTGTGCCTGGATGGGCGAGGGCGTGGTATAACCTTTGGCCTTGAGGGCACGTTGGATCGGATCCGCCAAAGCAAGATCCTGAAATGATATTTCGGACATATTGATAGAGTGCGCCAATTAGAAATTCGCTGGCACGGGTGCGATCGATGACGGTTGGTAGTATTGCTTAAATCAACCGCTCATCGATGACGGACCGAAACAAGTAGGCGATGTGCAAACAATGCACGCTCACCGGAAAGGGCGGCACAAAGACGGCAGACTTGGGGAATAGCAAGCTTTCTTATCTTACATCTCGTCGAGGATGTCCTCGATCGGGTAGCTCCAAATCTCAGAGAGAGTGGGGTGATACCAGTGCACCTTGAGCAGATCTTTAACCGTGGCTTTCATCGTGACGGCGACGGCCATGGAGTGGATAAGCTCGCCGCCGTCTTTACTGACGCACTCGGCGCCGAGCACGACGCCGGTGGCGCGTTCGGCGAACACTTTCACGTAGCCGTATTTGGCTTCCATTAGAATGGATTTACCGTGGTCGTCGAATGGGTAATCGGCGCTGAGGTAATCAATCCCGCGTTCTTTGATTTGTTTCTCTGTTAGCCCGACTGTGCCAATCTGCGGATCGGTAAAGACGACGCCGCAAAGACTGTCGTAGTCGACGCGTTCAGCGGGGCGCCCGGTGGCATGTTTGGCTGCAGTTTCCCCCTGCATGATGGCGATGTGCACGATCTCGTGTGGGCCCGCTACGTCGCCACAGGCATAGACGCGTGCGTTGCTAGTTTGTTGCATGGCATTGCAATTAATGTGGCCGCTGTGTAGGGTGCTAATGCCCGCTGCGGTGAGGCCAAGGCCGTCGGTTGCGGGGCGCCGACCGAGCGCATTCAGGACGTGAGGAGCCTCGATTGAGATGAGTTTGCCTTCGTGCTCAAAGCTGACCGTGAAACTGCCATCGCGGTGCTGCACAGACTTTAGCTTCGTGTCGGTGTAGAGTTGAATGCCTTCATCGCGGAACTTTTTCTCGATCACACTGGCGGCATCGGCGGAGAATTCTTTTAGGATGTGTGGACTGCGTTGAATTTGGATGACTTCACTGCCCACGCGGCGAAGGAATTGAGCGAGCTCGCAGGCGACGATGCCGCCGCCGAGAACGACGACTTTCTTGGGTAGGAAGTCGAGGTCGAGCACGTCGTCACTCGTCCAGCAGGGAGCATCGGCGAGGCCTGGTATTGGTGGCACGGATACAGTTGAGCCCGTTGCGATCATGAAATGATCCGCCGTGAGCTGTGTGCCGTCTGTGAGCTGGATCGTGCGTGAATTAATGAATTTTGCACGTTGGCGGAATAGCGTGAACCGGTCGCTCTGGAGTTGCTCTTGGCGGTATTCGGAGAACTCTTGGATCATCGCTAGCTTACGCTGGTGGAGGGCGGCCATATCGACGGCTGCCTCGGGGATCTTTAGACCGAACTTTTCGCCCTCATTGGCGAGGTGAAGCACTTCAGCGGAGTAGATCAAAGTTTTTGAGGGCATACAGCCGCGGAGGATACAGAGTCCCCCGAGCGTGTCCGCATTGTCGATGATGGCGACGCGTTCGCGTGTTTCGCGTGCGGTGCGTGCGGCTGCATAGCCGCCGCTTCCTCCGCCGATGACGATGTAATCAAAGTGTGTTTGGCTCATTTTTCTTTCTCTTGATATGGTTTGTTGAAAAAGGGTACCCGGCGCTTGCTGGCAGGGGTGACGAGTTGCGGCCTGAGTGCGTCGACTTCGTCGACCTTGCTGCGGCTAACTTCTGCCCAGCGGAGTGCGCAGAAGAAGATCGCCAAGAAGCTGAAGAAAACTGCGGGCGACATGAAGGGAGTGTCTAAGCAGGCTAAGGCCAAGACAGCTCCGCAACCGATGAATAGGTGATTCGTCAGGCGAATATTATGCCGCCCGAGAATGTAGCGGACGACGAATGCGATGAGAAATCCAACTAAGACTAGAAAACCAAAGATGCCGAATTCGGCGAGAAATTGGAGGACGTCGGATGCGGCGCGTTCGGTTCTTTGCCCGAGTAGCTGGTCGTTGCCATAAAAGGGGAGTAGCTTGCTGTAACTGTCGATGCCCCAGCCGAAAACTGGGTTGGCGAGAAACATATTGTAGGCGGCGCTGCGAAGTGCCGCAGCTTCGGCGGAGAAAGTGTGATCTTGGAAAACGCGAATGATGCCTCCAGCAAAGCTCATGCACGCGGCGAGTCCGCTGGATATGGCGATTGGCGTGCGATGAATATCTTTTGAAAATGTCAAAAAGTCGACCGCGACAATGAGCAGCATGATCGATAGCGTCAGTAATAAGAACGCTGAGGGGATCGGCGCCTCCACGAGGAACCCGGATGCGCCTAGCAGTGCCCCGCCGGTTAGATACCACGGGCCGGTTGATTGGATAAAGTCGAGGCTATCATCATAGCGCGTCGAAAGGAGAGCCATCGCAATGCAAGTACAGCACCATAGTATGGCGAAAGCTGCCCAGTGTCCGTCGTAGGGGAAGAAGGCAAAGAAGTCTGCGGAGCCAGTTCCGTTTGTGAAGAGAGGCTTGGCTAGGCCGAGTCCTTTTTGGATGTAGCCGAACACGCCGACGAACACGGCACCGAAACAGAGCCAGGGAAGTAGGCGTTCAAAAAAAGAGCGTGACTTCGGGACGATGTAGAGCGAAGTCGTCAATAGGTAGGCAGCGCCAAAGCCAAAGATAGCGAGCCATGTTGAAGTGTCTGCCGCGGATGTGGGGCGCCAGATCTCTACAGGTTCTACCGTGTGGTAGATTAAATCACCGAGGGTCAATGTGCTCAGTGGATTCTGCGTGAGGCCAATGATAAATTGCAGGCTGAGAATCCAAGCGGGTGCGGTGCAGATCCAGAACTTAGGCCATAGAAAATCGACAAAGAAGGGGTGGGTTTGCTCGTGAGTTTTTAAAATGACCGGTGTCAGACATCCGAGAATCAGTAGGCAGCCGAGTAGCCAAAACGAACGTGGGTCGCCGAGCCAAAAGACTATCAAAGACATGACGAGTATGACGCCGAAGAGAATCGATTCGGCGGGAGTAAAGTTATCGCGAAGGAGTTTGTCGCGCGGGAGAATTTGGACGGTCTCTTCCACTTTAAAGGGTGTTTGGCCAGCAGATGGATGCGGCGATTTCTTGGGCGGAGTTTTCGCCACAGAGTTGACTAACGAGCGATAGGGCAAACTCGGTCGCAGTGCCCGCTCCGCGTGAGGTGATGATGTGTCCGTCGATGACGACTGCGTCTGGACGCGAGTCGGGTAGCTCTTCCAGAGTGCTCGGGTGGGCGGTGTAGGCGATGCCTTCGCTCAGTCCGGAGTCAAGTAAGAGGAGCGGGGCGGCGCAGATGGCGGCGACGAGTTTACCATTTGCATGATGGAGGCGTAGGCAACCCGTGATACGGGCATCGCCGCGTAGCTTCATAATGCCGGGGCCGCCAGGCAGGATGACGGCGTCAAAGTTTTGATCGGCGACCTCGGCGAGGGAATGCGTGGCTTCTAGAGTGATGCCGTTGCGGCCTGCGACGAGCCGTGTGTCTGCGGTGCTGGCTTGTACGACTTCAATGCCGGCTCTCGCCAGTAGGTCGATCGGTGCGACGGCTTCCATTTCTTCGAAGCCGGGGTGGAGGATGATGAGTGCGCGTAGTTTCATTGAAGGTCTCCTTTTGCGAAGGGGATGACGATGTCCCAGTATTCTCTGCCGGCCATCTCGATTACATTACCATGGTGTGCGCCTTCAACGAAAAGCCTATATTTGGATCCTTGGATGACTTCCCAGTTTTTCAGTGCATGACTGAAGGGCACAGTGCGATCTAGTGTGCCGTGTATGAGAAGAAGTGGACATTGGATTTTCGGGAGGCGTGCGTAGTTATCGAATTTGTCCCATGGCAGTAGTTTGACGCCTGTTAACACGCGAAACGTGGAAGTGAACGCGCCGTCGAAAATGAGTCCAGCCACGGGCTCTTGCTCTGCCAGCCAAGAAGAAGGGCCGCTGCCGAGTGAACGACCGTAGAGCGTGATTTGATCGGGTGTGTAGCCTAGGGTTTCAATCGCGTGTTTGTAGGCGGCTTCAATTGCGGCATAGCAGCCAGCCTCACTGGGCTGGCCGGAGCTCGTGCCATAGCCGGGGTAGTCGTAGGCTAGGACGGAGACGTCCATGCGTGTGAAAAGCTGAAGGAAAGGGCGTGCTGTGCCGATGTCCTCTCCATTGCCATGGCTGTAGATGATGAGCCTTTTTGTGTCTTTCGCGGGCAGGTAGTAGGCGGAGATCGTCTCGCCGTCACTGGCCTGGAGTTTAAAAATGCTTTCATCGTCCTCATAGCTACTTACTGGCGCAGGGAAGATTAAGTCGTCGGCACGAATAGCGGCATAGGCGTTGAGGCCTGCATAGGCGATGCAGAGGCTGCTGACGAGTAAGATGGAAACATTGGCAATCATTTGCTTGAGGCGTGAGCGCTAGAGGAACACGCTACCTGTTATCAATATCGGTTCGCCGCAGAGATCAAACGCAATTCCTTATTAATGGCTACTTCAGAGACAGCATTTTCCTTTTCACGGTTGGGGCGCGAAATCGCCTCACCTGTGATTGTCGACTTAATGGCGCGTGCGCTGGCCAATCCGGATCTACTCTCACTGGCGGCGGGATTCACGGATAATGCAGTCCTGCCGCGCGAACTGGTGGGTCGTTTCGCTTCCGAGCTGACGCAAGTCGGACTGGACGACGAGCCGCTGCAGTATGGGCAGAACCAAGGCCGGGCGCGTCTGCGGGAGTTGTCCTGCGAGGCCATCGCCACGCATCCCGGTGAGCGCGGCGATGCCTTCGATCCGGCAGCGATGTTCATCACCAATGGCTCGCAGCAAGCACTGTATTTGGCCGTCCAAGCGCTCTGCGATCCAGGTGATATCGTGCTGGTTGAGGAGCCGAGCTACTTTGTCTGTCTGGAAATGCTCAAAGGCCTCGGCCTGCGCCCGATTGGTATCCCTTGTGACGATGAGGGCGGGATCCAACCCGACGGCCTCGCCGAGCGCTTACGTGAGCTCGATGCCGCCGGCGAACGCTCGAAAGTGAAGGCGATCTACTTGGTCAGCTATTTTTGCAACCCGAGCAGTCGTTCGCTTGATGCCGAGGAGAAGCGTGCCGTCGCTAAGGTACTGCTGGATGCGGGGTATCAGATCCCTGTGATCGAAGACGCGGCCTATCGGGAGCTGTATTTTGCTGCGCCGCATGCTGCGCCTTCGATCATCAGCATGCCGGAATTCGATCCGTTCCCTAAATTGTATTTGGGCACCTATACCAAGCCCTTCGCCACCGGTTTGAAGATTGGCTACGGCTACTGCACGCATGCTGCCTGGCGAGAGAAGATCCTTTGCATTAAAGGCCATCAGGACTTTGGGTCGGCGCATTTCACGCAGGCGATCGTCGAGCGTGTGCTCGATGCGGGGCTTTACCCGGAGCACCTCGCCGGCATTCAAAAGCACTACGCGCGCAAGGCTCACATCCTAGACTCGGCGCTTCGAGAGGGCGGGCTACCCGAGGCTGGTTGGCAATGGGCAAAGCCGAAGGGTGGCTTAATCCTCTGGCTGCGCGCGCCGAAGGGCACGGACTTACGGATGGAAGGTGAGTTTTGCCAAAACTGCATCGAGCAGGGCGTCCTCTATGTGCCGGGTGATCTGTGCTTCCCGAGCGGTCAACCGTGGCACTGTGCGCGACTCTCCAGTGGTGCCTTGCCTGAGGCGAAGCTGCGCGAAGCGGCGGGGCGTTTTGTGGCGCAGGCGGTACGCTGAGTCAATCTTCCGGATCGTAGCCGGCTTTCCACTCGCTGACGGGGACGCAGACCGGTGGTTCGCCGTTTTTGAAGAACCAAGAGTCGACGGCGTAATGCGCACCGCTTGCGTTCTCGTAAATGGAGGCGGTGTTGTGAGGGAGGCGACCTCTGAAGAAGCCGCGGTGTTGCGGGTAGCCGACACGGTGAAATTTAAGCAAGCCTTCTCGATCGAAGAGCATCAGTGCAACCGTCGTATTGGCCGCTTCAGCGATGCAATCGAGTTGCGAGCCGGTGCCTTCGGAGCGCTTGTTGCGCCGGGCATCGCCGGAGGTGTTGTTCTTCGTTCCGATGATTTGCTCCATCGCAGCGACGGCGATTTTAATACGCTCACGCTCGTCAGCGGCAGTCGTGGGAGTCGGTTCAAAGACGGAACGAATGCTTTGCCACTCGGCAGGTGTATATGCCAGTTGCGATAGATTGCGGCAACCTGCGGATGCGCAGACTTCGAAGTCGGCGACTTGCGGTGTCTTTAGGTTGAAGTGCGAGAGGTAAAGTGCCGGACGGCGTGTGGACTCGCAGCCTATTAGCAGGAGTGCGAGGGATAGTGGAGCGAGGGCACATGTGATTGCGTGCATGAGATCGCTCGTGGTTTTGAGGTCTGTGGGGCGTTGCATCATGTCGCTAGTGGCTGTCGGGCCTTCGGCGGGCTCAGGCTAGAGCGGCAGAGCCAACCCGACTACTTTTTATATTTCAGCGCGGCTGCGATGAAGTTTGCGAAAAGCGGATGTGCGGCGTTTGGCTTGGACTTAAACTCGGGGTGGAACTGCACACCGACGAACCATGCGTGCTCGGGGATCTCGACGATCTCGACGAGGTCGCGCTCAGGGTTGATACCGCCGATTCGCAGGCCAGCGTCGACGAGTTGCTGACGGTAAGTGTTGTTGAACTCGTAACGGTGGCGGTGGCGCTCTTGGATGTTTTTCTCGCCGTAAGCGTGAAAGCTGAAGCTGTCTTCGGCCAGCTCACATGGGCAAGCGCCGAGGCGCATGTTGCCGCCCTTTGTCTTCAGCTCTTTTTGATCTTCCATGATGTCGATCACGGGGAACTCAGTCTTGGGGTCGAACTCGGTGCTATTCGCACCTTCGAGTCCGGCGACATTGCGCGCGTATTCGATCACCGCGATTTGCATGCCGAGGCAGAGGCCGAAGTAGGGGATGTCGTTTTCGCGGGCAAATTTAGCCGCCGCGATCTTGCCCTCGGTGCCACGGTCGCCAAAGCCACCGGGGATGAGAATGCCATCGAGTGTACCGAGGTATTTCTCCGGGTTGGTCTCGATATCCTCCGCGTCGATACGCACGATGCGCACGTTAGTGTCGTTGGCGATGCCGGCATGGACGATCGATTCGTAGACCGACTTATAGGCGTCTTGCAGCTCGATGTATTTACCGACCACGCCGATCTCAACTTTGTGACTGGGAGCTTTGAGGCGGCGAACGACGTCGTGCCAGACCTTCATCTCGCTATCCGGGGCGTCGAGCTTGAGGTGGTCGACCACAAGGTCATCGATGTTCTCGGCCTTGAGCGCGAGCGGAAGTTCATAGATAGACGTTTCCACATCCATCTCTTCGATCACAGCTTTGACGGGCACATTACAGAAGAGTGAGAGCTTTTGGCGCATCTCATTCGTCATGGGCTCTTCTGTGCGGCAGACAAGGATGTCGCATTGGATACCAATCTCGCGGAGCTTCGCCACAGATTGTTGGCTGGGCTTGGTCTTGAGCTCGCCCGCAGCCTTGAGGTAGGGGAGGAGTGTGCAGTGGAGGAAAAGCACGTCGTCGCGCCCGACTTCGAGAGCGAATTGGCGCATGGCTTCGAGGAAGGGGAGCCCTTCGATATCACCGATCGTGCCGCCGAGTTCGGTGATGAGCACGTCCACATCGTCGCCGCCGCCTGCGTAGATACGCTCTTTGATGACGTTGGTGACGTGAGGGATGACCTGCACAGTGGCACCTAGGTAGTCGCCGCGTCGCTCCTTGGCGAGGACGGTCTCGTAGACCTTTCCGGAGGTGAGATTATTCAGGCGGCTGAGCTCGCCGGAGGTGAAGCGTTCGTAGTGGCCGAGGTCGAGGTCGGTTTCGGCACCGTCGTTGAGCACGTAGACTTCCCCGTGCTGAAAGGGGCTCATAGTGCCGGGGTCGACGTTTAGGTAGGGGTCGAACTTCTGGAGGCGCACCTTGAGGCCGCGCTGCTCGAGAAGAGCGCCGAGAGCGGCCGATGTGAGTCCTTTACCGAGCGAGGAAACTACGCCACCTGTTACAAAAATATACTTCATCCGTTTGTTGTTTGCTTTAAAAATTCCAGTTCCGCGACGTCCTTTTCTAGGGTGCCGCTCACGGGCGGGTATTCAATTCCTTGGGTTTTGTCATTGGCAACCCTTTTCCAAGAATAGATGAGAAGTCGGCCTTGAATAAGTTCTACTGCTTTGGGGTGACGGCTTGAATAAGAAAAATTAATTTAGAGGTGGACATCCCCCGGATTTTCGCGTTCCTCTTCTGCCATATTGGAAGCGGGGACCCGAACAAGCGCGTCTAATGCAATTCATCGCATTTACTAATAGATGGATTGCATTTAGCTCGGTGTTTGAAAAGGTCGCCAATGCCAGTAGCAGTATTAAAGAAGTTAATAGCTCCATTCAATTATGTGTTCACTCTGTAGTTTTCTTAAATCTACCATCGGTCGTAAGATTCTGATGGCACTTACCGGTCTCGTCCTCGTGCTTTTTGTCATGGGGCATATGTTGGGGAATTTGCAAATATTCCTCGGTGCGGAGGTGATCAATGCTTACGCCTACAAGCTGCACCACTTGTTGCCTGCTGCGGCACTCTGGGGGATTCGGATCTTCCTGCTCGTCTGCATCGCGATCCACATCTGGGCGGCTGTCACGCTGACGCTGGATAATCGCAAGGCGCGCCCGCAAGGCTACGACAAGGATAAGGCGATCCAAGCCAGCTACTCCTCGCGCACCATGCGTATGAGCGGCATCATCCTGCTCGCGTTTATCATTTTCCACGTCGCGCATTTCACCTCTCGCAGCGTGCCGACGATGCAATATGAAAAGGAAGGCGTCCTCGAGCCGATGGAAGTGCCGCTAGTGAAGCACGGCGAGGTTGTCATGAAGAACGGCCACGATGTGATGACATTCAACGTCAACGACATGATGATCGCCGGCTTCAAGGTCTGGTGGGTCTCTGCTTTCTACATTATCGCAACGGGCTTGCTCTGCATGCACCTTACACACGGTGTCAGCAGCATGTTCCAAAGTGTCGGTCTGCGTAACACTCTCTGGCGTAAACGCCTTGATCGGGTCGCGCTCGTCTACGGATGGGTCGTCTTCCTTGGATTTGCGGCCATTCCGCTGGCGACTCTGGCTGGCGTGCTTAAGGCAGATCCTACTGGTGGCCTAGCATCTGAAGCCACTGCAATCATCGAAACACATTCCAAATAGGGCGAAATCACATGAATCTGGATTCCAAAATACCTGAAGGCCCACTCGCTGAGAAGTGGACGAGCCACAAATTTAACATGAAGTTGGTCAACCCGGCCAACCGTCGTAAGTATAACGTCATCGTCGTTGGCTCCGGTCTCGCCGGTGGTGCCGCTGCGGCCAGTCTCGCCGAGCAGGGCTACAACGTTTCCTGCTTCTGCTATCAGGACAGTCCGCGTCGTGCGCACAGTATCGCCGCTCAAGGTGGTATCAACGCCGCGAAGAACTATCAAAACGACGGTGACAGCGTGCACCGCCTTTTCTACGACACCGTCAAAGGCGGCGACTACCGCGCCCGCGAAGCCAACGTCTATCGCCTCGCCGAAGTCAGCGCCGACATCATCGACCAATGTGTCGCCAACGGCGTCCCCTTCGCTCGTGAATACGGCGGCCTCCTCGCCAACCGGTCTTTCGGTGGTGCGCAGGTCTCCCGCACATTCTACGCTCGCGGCCAAACCGGCCAGCAGCTCCTGCTCGGTGCCTATTCCGCGCTCAGCAAGCAGATCGGCCTCGGTAAGGTTAAAATGTATAACCGCCACGAGATGCTCGACGTCGTCAAGGTCGACGGGCACGCCAAGGGCATCATCGTTCGCAACATGGTGACCGGTGAGGTTTCCCGACACGCTGGCGACTGCGTCGTCCTCGCTACGGGTGGCTACGGTAACGTCTTCTTCCTTTCCACCAATGCACAGGGCTGCAACGTCACCGCCGCACACCGCGCCTACAAGCGTGGCGCAGGTATGGCCAACCCCTGCTACACACAGATTCACCCGACTTGTATTCCCGTTCACGGCGACCAGCAGTCGAAACTCACACTCATGTCCGAGTCGCTTCGTAACGACGGCCGCGTTTGGGCACCCAAGGATAAGGAAACCGCCAAGAAGATCCGCGAGGGTAAATTAAACCCCAACGACGTGCCCGACGAAGAGCGCGACTACTACTTGGAGCGTAAATACCCGAGCTTCGGAAATCTCGCACCACGCGACATCTCCTCCCGCGCCGCCAAGGAAGCCTGCGACGATGGTCGCGGCATCGCCACCACTGGTCTCGGTGTCTTCCTCGATTTCCGCGATGCGATCAAGCGCGACGGCCAAAAGGCGATCGAAGAACGCTACGGCAATCTCTTTGAGATGTATCAATGCATCACTGGCGACAATCCCTACGAAACGCCGATGATGATCTTCCCAGCCGTGCACTATACAATGGGCGGCCTTTGGGTAGATTATAATCTCGAGTCCACGATCCCCGGCATGTTCGTCGGTGGTGAGGCCAACTTCTCCGACCACGGAGCCAACCGCCTCGGCGCCTCGGCGCTCATGCAAGGTCTGGCCGACGGTTACTTCGTCCTTCCTTACACAGTAGGCAACTACCTCGGCGAGCAAGGCGTGGCCGCTGCCGGCCAAGTCACGACCGATCACCCCGCCTTCGCCGAAGTCGAAGCCGACGTGACTGGCCGTATCGACAAGCTCCTTTCGATCAATGGCACTGAGTCGCCACGTTCCTTCCATAAGCGGCTTGGCCACATTATGTGGGAAAAGTGCGGCATGTCCCGCACCGACGCAGGTCTGAAAGAAGCGATCCAAGAGATCCAAGCACTTCGCAAAGAGTTTTGGGAAAACGTCAAGGTCGTCGGCGAGGCCGACAGCTTAAACCCTGAACTGGAGCGCGCCGGCCGCGTGGCTGACTTCCTCGAGTTTGGCGAGATCCTTTGCCGCGACGCTCTCATGCGTGAAGAGTCGTGCGGTGGTCACTTCCGCGCGGAGCACCAAACCGAAGACGGTGAGGCGATGCGTGATGACGAAAAATTCGCCTTTGCCGGCGTCTGGGAATACAAGGGCGAGGATGCCGAACCCGCACTTCACAAAGAAGAGCTCGTTTACGAGAACATCAAGCTCGCCACCCGCAGTTACAAATAAGCCAACCAATTCGAACGATGGAAAAAACAATGAATCTCACTCTTCGCGTTTGGCGCCAGAAGAACCGCCTCTCCGTTGGTAAATTTGAAACTTACCAACTCGCCGACATTTCCGAGGACTCCTCCTTCCTTGAAATGCTGGATATCCTCTCTGAGCAGCTCGTCGCCGACGGTCATGAGCCCGTCGCCTTCGACCACGACTGTCGCGAAGGTATCTGCGGCATGTGCTCGATGACGATCAACGGCCAGCCACACGGCCCCGAAAACGGCACCACAGCCTGCCAGCTGCACATGCGCCACTTCCACGATGGCCAGACCATCACGATCGAGCCATGGCGCGCTAAACCGTTTCCGGTGATCAAAGACCTTGTCGTCGACCGCACGCCGCTCGATAAAATCATCCAATCAGGTGGTTTCATTACCGCCCGTGCTGGTAGCGCCGTCGATGCCAACGCCATGCCGATCGACAAGCAAACGGCTGACTACGCCATGGATGCCGCCGCCTGTATCGGCTGTGGTGCCTGTGTCGCCGCCTGCCCGAATGCATCGGCTATGCTCTTCACTTCAGCGAAGGTGGCTCACATGAATAGCCTGCCTCAGGGCAAGCCCGAGAAGCATCGTCGCACCTTGGCCATGGTCACCACCATGGATGGCGAAGGTTTTGGTGGTTGCACCAATGTCGGCGAGTGTGAAGCGGCCTGCCCTAAGAACATCCCGCTTGATATGATTGCACACCTCAATCGCGATTATTCCGTCGCTCAGGTGAAGAACTTTTTCGAGCCCGTCGCTTAGTTTTCACGAATTTATCAAAAGCGCGCTTCCGAGATGGGAGCGCGCTTTTTTTGTTAGGAATCTTATTGTCTGCAGTCGCTATGAATAGGTGAGCTAATGTTAAAATTTAAGATATTTTTACTCGATTTAGCCGTTATGTGTGCTAGGGTATTTAGCTCATCTTCTCATCTAGATGTGCGAACTATTCCAAGTTTCGCTTCGCAAATAAACTAACCACACACACAATCATATGAATATCATGAAAAAGTTCCTCGGAGCTTCTGCATTGGCAGGATTCTTGGTTTTGTCCGTTTCTCAGCTTTCAGCTCAGAGAACACCGGACGAAGGCAAGAACTTCACAGTGTCGAATTCGCCCGAAACCACAGTCTTCAACTTGAAGACTCCGTCCGGCAATCGCCATATCCACGAGTACAACAACCCAAAGCCAGCACCTGCGCCCGCGCCTGCGCCCGCTCCTGTTGCAGATTGCTCGACTGGCACAGTTACCGACTATGTAGATAAGCACCTCGTGCGTCTCGAAAAGTCCGCACCTGACATGGTTGCGATCAACACACCCTACGATTACAACTACACCGTAATCGCTAAGGATAAGGCCAAGAAGGTCGTCGTCGAAGAGCAAATCCCTGCCGGTACTGTCTATGTTTCCAGCACACCTGAAGCCGAAGTTTCCGGCAGCAGCGTTACTTGGACACTCTACAATGTCGCCAAGGGTGACCGCATCCCACTTAAGTTGACCGTAAAGCCAACTCAAGTCGCTGACCTCAGCAACTGTGCAACCATCGTTGCTTATCCAGAAGCTTGCACCACTACACAAGTCGGTGCTCCTGAGCTCGCCATCGTCAAGACCACTCCGAATGAGCAAGTTCTTCTCGGTGCTGGCGTTCCTTGGAACATCACTGTTTCCAATGTCGGTAACTTCTGCGCATACGATGTTGTCCTTACAGACACACTGCCTGCTGGCGTTTCTCATGACAGCGGTAACAAAGTCCTCACTACAGACCTTGGCACTCTCGCTCCGGGTGAAAGCCGTGACGTAACAATCAACACCACCGCTTCGGCCACTGGTGAGCATTGCAACACTGCGGTCGCTTCCTCTTCCAACGCTGGTTCCGTTCAAGATGACGCATGTGTCGTGATCGTTGAAGCGGGTATCGATGTTGTTAAGGAAGGCACACCTATGCAGTTCGTTGGCAAGAAGGCTTCCTACACCATCACAGCTACTAACACTGGTGATGTGCCTCTTACAGACGTAGTCGTTACCGACAATGTTCCTTCGCAAAACAAGTTGCTCGCTGCACCAGGTGCACAGATCAACGGCAACACAGCGACATGGACAACAAGCCTTGGTGCTGGCGAGTCTAAGAGCTTCGAGCTCACAGTTATCGGCCTCCAAGAAGGCACATACTGCAACCAAGTGAGCGCTGCTTCTGCTCAATACGGCCTCAGTGGCGACGATGATGCATGCACCGAATGGCGCGGTTACCCAGCGTTGCTGATCGAGGTGATCGATACAGAAGATCCGCTCCTCGTTGGTGAACAGACCACATACGTGATCCAAATCACTAACCAAGGCACTGCACAAGACACCAACGTCGGCCTCGAAGTCCAACTTCCAAGCCAACTCAAGATTGTCTCCGCTGCGGGTGACACTAAGGGCACGATTACTGGCAACAACGTCAGCTTCGCTCCTTATGCCATCCTCAAGGCTAAGCAGATCATCGAGTTCCGCGTAGTCGCTGAAGCCGTCGCCGAAGGTGACGCTCGCTTCAAGGCACAAATGAAGTCGGATCTCCTTAAGAGCCCGGTTCCTGAAGAAGAAGCCACTCAAGTCTACTAAGACCTGATTCTTCCGAATCTTTCAGAGGCGTCCGCGAAAGCGGGCGCCTCTTTTTTTTTATGAGTCACTGCGTTATGGTTCGTAGCGGAAGCACCCAAAGCGCATTTCAAGGGAACCGCTTTCGTCGGCGATTCCGATCGCGAATGCTGGCTTGCCAGTCCATAGCGAATTCGCCGAAACTGGCCACCATGGCAGATTCTTGGGAAACTCTTAAACTATTGGCCGACTCCACACGGGTGCGTATTCTCTCGCTCCTCATTCGGGAGGAGCTTTCGGTCGCCGAGTTGCAAGAAGTTCTCGATATGGGGCAGTCGCGCATCTCTTCGCACCTTGGCCTTCTGCGGCAAGGTGAGCTCGTCCACGACCGCCGAGAGGGAAAGAAGACCTTCTATGCCATCAATCGCAGTTTCGACCCGCAAGGTCTGGCGCTGATGGAGGCTGCTTGCGCATCTGTCGAAGGTTCCGAGCAGATTGCTTCGGACACCGCCAATCTCAAGCGCATCTTGGAAAAGCGTAAGCAGCAATCCGAGCAGTATTTTAACTCCGTCGCTGGACGACTGGGGAAGAACTACTGTCCCGGGCGCAGTTGGGAAGCCATTGGCCACTTTCTCCTTCATCTCACGCCCAAGATCACCATTGCTGACCTGGGGGCAGGCGAGGGCTTAGTCTCGCAATTACTGGCGCGTCGCGCCGAGAAAGTTATCTGCATCGATAATTCGCCCAAGATGGTCGAGTTCGGCAGCGAGCTGGCCAAAAAGAACGGTTTCACCAATCTCAGCTACCAGCTCGGCGATATCGAAGAGGTGCCTCTGCAGGCAGGTAGCGTCGACTTAGCTCTGCTCAGCCAAGCGCTCCACCACGCGCAGCATCCCGAGGCCGCAGTGGAGGAGGCCTTTCGTATTTTGAAGCCCGGCGGCGAGTTGATCATTATCGATCTACTCGAGCACCAATTCGAGAAAGCCCGCGAGCTCTACGCTGATGTTTGGCTGGGGTTCTCAGAGAACGCCCTCTACCAATATTTAAAAAACGCCGGCTTTCGGAAGATCGAGGTCAATATCGTAGCCCGCGAGTCGGATGAGCCCAATTTTCAGACCGTTCTCGCTAGTGGTGTGAAGTAGAGGACGCTTCCTCAATATTGTGGTTTAGACCCTCGGTCATACTGACTGTACGTCAGCGTACTACAGTTGTCGCCGAAATCGCGAGATTTTGGATCGTTGCTTCAGGCCAACCCAAAGTGCCGACAGCCTTCGAGCACGCCGCTCGTCGCCGTGCCCTTCGCTACATAGAGGCGGTCTTCAATGTCGCGCTCTTTCAGCGCCGCACGGACTTTCTCTCTGAGGCCGGCACTCCCATTGGCTACAATGATCGCGCGGAAGCCACTGACGAGCGCCGCGTAGTCGTTGCCCGAATCGCCGGAGTAGATTACCTCGTCCGGGCGGAAATTAGCGTGCGTGCTTAACCATAATAATGCGTAGGCCTTAGAGACGCCCTCAGGCATCACATCAAGAAGCCCGCAGTTCATAAACGGATCCAAACTACCCATGCAGCTGTAGGGGAGTTGTGATTCCTTGAGCCGTTGGTTAATTTGCTCAACGAGCTCATTGACCGTATCGGCCGCCGATTGGTAGCTGATCTTGAAGCGCTGCTGGTGGTCGGGCGGCTGTAGTTCTAAGTCATCGAGAGATTGCAGCGCATTCTCGACGGCTTGCCGATCCACGCCGTCTGATGTTTTCGCCAGATGCGTCTCATATTGAGAGAAGACTTCGTAGGTATCACCCACTCGCCTATAGATTGCACTGCCCACATCGCAGACGATCCACTCCGGTGAGGGGAGTGCGTATTCTTGAATCGCTTCGATGACAGATTCGAAATGTCTCCCTGTTGCAAAAACCAGTGTGCACTCACTCTCTGTGAGCTTACTTTTGAGAATCATCATGTCTTCGTTATTTGAAGGTGTCTCTGGTAGTGGGATGAGTGTGCCGTCTAAGTCTGTGGCGAGGACAGTCGGAGCGATTGTGGATTGAGGGTTGAAATGGTTCATCATTTGGCGTTATATAGGAATATGCGTCGGAAAGCCCAAAGGATTGTGAGTGCATCCCGTTAATCTCAAGACACACTATACATGTTATCCAGTGAATCTCTAGAAGGAACTGAATCGAAAACTAAATCCGCATCTATAGTGGTGTTTGGAGAGGTGCTCTTTGACTGTTTTCCCGACGGTAAGCGAGTGCTTGGGGGCGCGCCCTTTAATGTGGCTTGGGGCTTGCGCGGCTTCGGTTCGTTGCCTGTATTTATCAGCGCTATTGGCGACGATGCAGATGGCCGGGAGATACGCGCGAAGATGGACGAATGGAAGATGCCCGTAGATGGGCTGCAGTTGGATCGCAATCATGCGACGGGTGTCGTGCAAGTTACCATTGAGGACGATGAGCCGAGTTATGATATCTGCGAAGGTCGAGCTTGGGATTTTATTGAGGACGAAGGTTGGGCGGCGACTGATTTGATTTATCACGGGTTGCTTGCACTCCGCAGTGAGTGTAGCCGTGAGACATTCGAGGCACTCATTAAGCGATCCAGTGCGAAACGATTTTTTGACATTAACTTACGCCCTCCCGATGATTCGATGGAGTTGATTCAGAAATGGATACAGGGGGTCGATTGGCTTAAGCTGAACATCGATGAGCTTGAATCTTTACTCGGCGGGACTGCTGTCGATTTTAATGATTCCATAGAGTCGGTGGAAAAGCTTCGCGCTGAGTATGGTATACGGAACGTGCTTCTGACTGGAGGCAGTCGCGGGGCGCGCATCATCGGCGAAGTCGGGCAGGCCGCCTGCATCCCAGCGCCGACGCCGGATCCATTTATCGATACCGTCGGCGCGGGTGATTCATTTTCGGCATACACCCTGCATAGTCTCTTATCAGGGCAACCGATTGATCAAATCGTGCAGAATGCCAACCGCTTCGCGGCGAAGGTTTGCGGAATGCAAGGAGCGACGACGCTAAACTCAGAATTTTACCAATAAAATATTATGGCTAAAGAACAAGGACTCCGCATCGCACTGATCAGTCTACATGGATTGATTCGTGGCGAAGAACTGGAACTCGGGCGCGACGAAGATACCGGCGGGCAAACCCGTTATGTATTGGAACTCGCCCGCGCCTTATCCGAGCGTGATGATATCGAGAGGGTGGATTTGATCACCCGGCAGATTGTCGACGATAAGGTGTCGGACGATTACGCCAAGCTTGAAGAGCAGATCGCAGATAAAGCCTTCATTGTGCGCATTCCATTTGGCCCCAAGCGCTACCTCAGCAAATCGAAGCTCTGGCCGTATATGGAAATGTTTGTCGACCAGTGTCTTAGCCATTTTCAGCGGACGCGTACTGTGCCCGATGTGATTCATGGTCACTATGCGGATGCGGGTTATGGCGGCGGGCAACTCGCTCGCTTGCTCGGTGTGCCTTTCGTTTTCACCGGTCACTCTTTGGGGCGCGTTAAAAAGCAGCGTTTGGAGGATTCCGGCGTAAGTGCTGACAAAATTGAGGCGCGCTACTCGATCTCGAGGCGGATCGAAGCGGAGGAGTTTGCACTCGAAACCTGCTCCCTGATCTGTACGAGCACACATCAAGAGGTCAAGGAGCAGTATGAGCAGTATGAACACTACATCCCTGAGCGGATGGAGGTGATCCCACCGGGCGTGGATCTGAGTGCTTTCCACCCGCCTGAAGAGGGCGAAGAGACTTCGCAGCTCGCTCAGGATGTGAATGCCTTTCTTCATGATCCTGAGAAGCCGATGATCGTTGCGATGGCGCGCCCAGATGAACGTAAAAATCTGGAGATGCTGGTGAAGACTTTCGGTGAGTCTCCCCAACTGCAGCGCGAAGCGAATCTTGTTCTTATTATGGGCACCCGTGAAGATCTGCGAGAAATGCCACCGGGGCAGCGTGCGGTATTGACCAATGTTTTAACACTGATCGATGTGTATGATCTTTACGGAAAGGTTGCCTATCCAAAGCAGCATTCGGCTGATGATGTTGCGACGCTCTATCGAGAGATTACCAAATCACGTGGGGTTTTTGTGAACGCTGCGATGACCGAGCCCTTCGGCCTCACGCTGCTTGAAGCTGCGGCCAGTGGTGCACCGATTGTGGCGACCAACGATGGCGGCCCTAGCGACATTATAGCCAACTGTAAAAACGGCGCGCTGGTTGACCCCTTCGATTCCAAGTCGATCGAGAAAGCGATTCTACACGCACTCATCGAGCCGGCGCAATGGGACGACTGGTCGCGTGCTGGAGTGGTTAACGTCAATAAGCACTATTCTTGGCAGCGCCACGTCGAGCGCTACCTGCGCGATATGAAAGAAGTGCTCAAAGAGTCCGATGTGCCGCCACCCATTGCGCGTGGACGAACGACGCGTCGATTGCCTCAGGTAGATCGTCTAATCATTGCCGACATTGATAACACATTGACCGGCGACGACGAGGCCATGCTGGATTTCTTCCGGCTTATCGCTGAGGCGGAAGATAACATCGGCTTCGGCATTGCCACAGGCCGTCGTTACGAAGATGTCATGCAGTTGATGATTGAAAATGAGATACCTCACCCGGAGGTGCTCATTACTTCGGTTGGCACTGAAATCTACTACGGCAAAAACTACACCCTCGATACCAGTTGGAAGAAGCATATCGATTTCAGGTGGGAGCCGGAAAAGATCCACGAGGTGCTGAGTCAGATTGAAGGCCTTTACATCCAAGAAGAGAACGAGCAATCAACTTACAAAATCAGCTACAAGGTAGACTTTGCGGTGGCGCCCAAGGTGGCCGCGATCAAGCGATTACTTCGTGAGCACGGAGTTCGCGCGAAGTGTATCGTCTCGCTTGGGATGTTTCTTGATGTGATTCCCTTCCGTGCTGGTAGTGGGATTAGTATTCGGCACATGGCCTACAAATGGGGCTTCCCGTTAGAGCATATCTTGGTGGCAGGTGATTCTGGTAATGATGAGGAGATGCTTGCGGGGAATACCCTCGGCGTCGTCGTCGGGAACTACAGTCGCGAACTGGAAAAACTGCGCAAATATCCGCGTGTCTATTTCGCGGAGCAACACCACGCTGCTGGTATCATGGAAGGGATTGAGTATTACAACTTCCTCGACCAGATCACTATTCCGAATGAAAAATTGATCGTATCTCAAGATGGCTGATTTGGATTTAGCTTATGAGGCCAGTCGGACGCTGCGACGGATACGCCCGAAGATTCAGGTAAAGATCAGTGATAGCGCCGAGTCTCCTAGCATTGCTGCGCAATTGGCAGAAACGATCGATGCGCGTTTGGACGAGCACTGGGAGCGCCTGTTCGGGTTGCTTTATCGACTCTACGGACAGCACTACGATTTCTTCTACTACTTGGAGCGCATACTCCTGACTGCGGTCGATTCCTGGCTCGATCGCCCCGGAGACCTGCGCCAACTCGACCTGCGACGCGAGAATGATCCCAACTGGTATCTCTCCGAGCGCATGGTCGGCGGTTCGCTCTATGTCGACCTGTTCAGTGATGATCTCAATCAACTGCGCGACAAGATTCCGTATCTAAAAGATCTCGGTTTGACCTATGTGCACCTGATGCCCTTGTTTAAAGACCGTGAAGGTAATAGCGACGGTGGTTACGCGATCAGCGACTATCGGAGTGTGAACCCCGAGCTTGGCACGATGGAGGAATTGCGTGCGTTGGCGCACGATTTTCGTTCGGTCGGCATCTCGCTCGTCATTGACTTTGTCTTCAATCACACGGCGGACGACCACGAGTGGGCGATACATGCGCAAGAGGGTGACCGAGAATACATGGATTATTATTACATGTATGCGGATCGCGATGTCCCGGATCAGTATGAACAAACACTCCGCGAAATTTTCCCCACCGTCCGCCGAGGCAACTTTACTTGGCATGAGGGGATGCAGCGTTGGGTTTGGACGACGTTCAATAGCTTTCAGTGGGATTTGAAATACGCCAACCCAGAGGTCTTTCGCGCCATGGCCGAGGAGATGCTCTTCCTCGCCAATACGGGGGTGGAGATTCTTCGCCTCGATGCGGTTGCCTTTATTTGGAAGCGCATGGGCACTACCTGCGAGAACTTGCCCGAGGCGCACTTGCTGATCCAAGCCTTTAACGCGGTCTGCCGCATCGCCGCTCCAGGGCTCGCCTTTAAGTCCGAAGCCATCGTGCATCCCGACGAGGTGGTCAAATACATCAGCACCGAGGAGTGTCAGATCTCTTATAATCCCACGCTCATGGCTTTGCTTTGGGAAGCGATCGCTACACGCGACACTAAACTGCTCAAGCAATCGGTCGGACATCGCCAGCATTTGCTGCCTGGCACGGTCTGGGTGAACTATGTTCGCTGCCACGACGATATCGGCTGGTCGTTTGATAACGACGACGCCTGGGCGGTTGGTATTAATCCCGACGATCACCGAAACTTCCTTAATCGTTTTTACACCGGTGCCTTTAAGGGGTCCTTCGCATGCGGGGTGCCCTTTCAGCACAACACGGATACGGGGGACATGCGTGTTTCTGGCACGATGGCCTCGCTGGCGGGCTTGGAGCAAGCGTTGGTCACTGGCGATGAGCTGTTGGTCGAAATGGCCTTACGCCGAATCCGTATGCTCTACGGCGTGCTCTGTAGTATCGGTGGTATCCCGTTGATCTTTCTCGGAGAAGAGTGGGGCATTTTAAATGATTACGATTACCTCGCGGACAAAGAGAAGAAAGACGATAGCCGCTGGGTGCATCGTCCGAAGATGGATTGGTCGCTCATTCAGGAACTTAAGAAAAAGAAGCGCGTTCCGCGTGCCCGCATCTTCTGCGAGATGCAGGCGCTTTTCGAAAAGCGAAAAGATTGCCCCGCTTTTACAGGCAGCCAAATGCGCTTACTCCATACCGAAAACACCCATGTTATGAGCTTTCTGCGATGGAATGAAGGCCACCTGCTCGTCGTCGTGGCCAACTTCTCAGATGCGGCGCAGACGGTCAATATGCGCCGTTTGCGCACCGAGGGCTTGGCGCACTTTTTCAAGGACGTGCTTAGCGAGCGAACAGTGTCCACGCACGACACACTCGATCTGGAGCCTTACGAACTGCTCTGGCTCGAAGAGGATTAGGTAGGTTGGAGTCCCGCCTTTAGGCGGTCTCTGGGATTAGCACCTCACCCGCAAAGCCAACGGCAGCTTAAGTAGAATAGCGCATTTCGGTATCATCCAGTAGAAGCGACATTGCTACGCCATCTACCATTTGCTCAAGTTTTCTCTTCGTCGGTTCCGACCTTGTCGATTTCCGGCTTATTCTCAGCGTCAGCGGCTTCCGCAACGTTCGGTTCGGCTACGGCTGCAGGTTCCGAGACCTCCGTAGCCGCCTCAGGTTCTTTCACAGGCTCAGGGGCATCTTCCTTGGTAGCTTCCTTGGGCGCAGGCTTAGGCTTGGCTGCTTTGGGCGCTTTCGGTTTGGCCTCCGGCATGGGGGGCGCGGCAAATAAACGTCCGTCGCCGTATTCGGTGACGTAGCCTTCGGTGATCAACCACCGTAGATCGAGCATGAGCTGACGAAGCTTTTTTTCGTCCTCTGCGCTAAGTTCAGCCTTCGGCGTGGCCTCGGTCGACGCTTTGGCATCTTCGGCGATCGCCGGAGCTTCTTCGCTGGACGCTGCTTCGGCCTCGGGCGTTTCGCCAACTTCGGCAGCCTTTGCTTCGGCCTCGGCTTTTGCTTTCGCAGCTGCTTCGACTTCGGCCTCGGTCATTTTGAGTGCTTCCGGCTTCTGCTTCTCGGTGTCGATGCCGATGTATTCCTTCGGCAGCTTCGAGGCGGGCATGTCTGGGTGCTTTTCGATGAAATCAATCAAACCGCGTATCGAATCGGTAAATACGGTCTTACTGTCGCGGAATTTGCGCTTCACTGCGCAGACGAAAGAGACACCCTTCGAGCCCTTTTTATAGACGGCAAACTTGTGGCGACGTAGGCGACCACGAATGTTATTAGCCGAGTCGAGCGGAAAGTGCTTTTGGTTTTCGACGTAGGCCTCGACCGAGCGGCGGATGTTGCCTGCGGGGAGGCGCTCGATGTCGCGCCCGGCAAAGCGGATGCTTTCGCCGGAGCCGACGACTTTGTCCTTACGGTGCTGCAAGAGAAAGTGACGTGCGGCTTCGAGTGTCTCGAAAGATTCGGGTTCGCCTTCTTGGCGATCTTTCACCGTGTAGCGAGCGCCTTTCTTCATCGATTCGAGCCATGCATCGATCTGCTCCTGTTCTTTGACGCCCTCAACCTTCGAGGTGAAGCGGTCGAAAGACATGCCGGTGATGCGCGCCGCATAGTGGCGTTGGAGGAATTCCTGGTAACGATGGTAGTTGGGTGGGCCGATCAACTCGCCGGTGATCGTGCAGCGGTTGACCATCAGAAAGTTGCCCTTCGGGGGATCTACCTCGATCTCTTCGATATCGAAAAATAAGTCGAGGTGGTTGCTGACGACGTGGTTGATCGCGTCTTCTTCTGTCTCGAAAGGCAGATGCCCTGGTACCGAGAAATAGAGCTGTGCAGGCTCGCTACCCTTGGTGCTCTTCGGCGAAACGACGGCGATGTAGCGATCGGGTTTTTCCAGCAGTAGATGTGCGATATCAAAAAGTTGGTAAGTACGGGCACTGGAGCGCAGGCGATTGATGAGCGCCTCGAAGGCTTCGTCCTGCGGGTAGAGATCCACTTTGACGGTCGGCTCAAACGGGGCGGGCGCTGCGGGGCGGCCACGGCTGTCGTCGCGTCGACCTCGGTTGCCCTGAGGGCCGCGGCGGTCGAACTGCCCGTCTCGGGCACCGGGGCGGCCACCACCGGAACGGCGGTCGCGCGGGGCACCGCCGCCGCTGCGTTTGCCCTTGCTGCCAGAATCGTAGTTCTTCGGGCGTGAGGGCTTGGCGTTGGCATCTGCCCAATTAGGGCCGAAGTCCAAGCCGGAAAGTGCGTTCAAGTCGAGGGCTTGTTTAGGAGCCTCAGGTTTTTTGTTTGCTGGTGTGTCAGCCATGGCTGTCTGGGATAAACGCGACCGAATGTGTTCGGGGCACGTGATTTATGGTTAGTGGATAGTTTCGGTGATAGGGGAAAATAATTGAAGATACAAGCATGTGGACTGTCTTTTTTGCGAAAGTTGAAACTTTTTTTCAATTTTATGTTGATCTCCGAAAAAAGCTACCTATCACCTTCCAACTTCGCTACGGAAACGTAGTCCATCGGTCGAGTGGTGGAATTGGCAGACACGCATGATTAAGGGTCATGTGCCGCGAGGCGTGAGGGTTCAAGTCCCTCCTCGACCACCAGGCTTCGTCCGAAACTTGTTTCGGCGAACGAAGCCTGTCCCGGCGTATCGAAGAGTAGCCGGACTTCACAATAGCTCTCCAAACTACGCCCGGGCAGGCCGGGTCTACTTGGGGGTCTACACCAAAGTTTGGGGACTGGGCGATATTACGTGGGATTCACGAATGACCTTGAAGCTCGCCTTGCCAAGCATAACAGCGGGCAAGTGCTTCACTCTTCGAAGTATGCTCCGTGGCGGATCGATTCTGCGCATGCATTCAGCTCGAAGGAAAAAGCGATTCAGTTTGAGAAATATCTCAAGTCGCACGCGGGAAGGGAGTTTTGTAAACGTCACTTCTAGTCACCTACCCAAACGTCTTACTATCCCAACCCCAGTGGCTGGGGGCGATGTCGGTGAAGTTTAAAAAGATGCGGTCGGCGCGGATGTCGACGGTCAGGCTGAGGCGTTCGCAAAGCTCTTTGCTGAGTCTTTCCGGGGCGTCCTCTGGCAGGCGTAGGGCGCGCAGATCGACAAAGGCGGTGGGGGCGTCGTTGCCGGCCATTGTCATCTTTGCCGTTGTCCAGCTTGTCATGACGACTTTTTCGGGCTTGTCCAAGAGCTCGGAAACGGCCTGAGACAGCGTCCTCAACGCATTGTTTTTCTCGGCGTCGGAAAGGGGGAGGTTCGAAGTGATCTGTATGAGTGGCATGTCGAGCTATCCTTTGTATTCGTTTTTCAGATACGTGAGGAGCGAGGGAATCGCTTCGGCCATCGAGTCAAAGCAGGCGGCATAGGCTGCGTAGTTTTGGCCATAGGGGTCGGGGATCTCTGGCTCGTGCTCGTCGCCCATAAACTCACGCCACAGGTGCACGCGCTCAGGTAGGTCGGAGTGGTAGTGGTGCAGTATATCCAGGTGCGACTGGGTCATCCCAAAAATAGCGAAGGCCTGGTTGATTAGGTTTTGGGTGACGGGCTGGCTCTTATGCCGAGTCAGGTCGAGCTGCACTTTTTTGAGTGCGGCTACGGAGTTGGCCGAGGCGGGGTCGCCATAGCCCGCAGCGACGCCAGCGGAAACCACTTCGAGCTGATTCAATGGCGCGTCCTCGGCTGCAAGTGCGTGTTGCAAGAGCTTTTCCGCCATCGGGCTACGGCATACGTTACCCGTGCAAATGGTGAGGATGAGGTTGCGTTTCGTGCTCATGGTAGAGCTGTAAGACTGTGCCGATTTCGCGGTTTGTAAAGGAGCGAGTCACGGATCTAGCATCCGTCGTGAGACGGATGACCTGTTGGATTTCAATCATCGGCGTGACCGCCGATGCTACGTGGCGTGCTTTGCTTTCAATCATCGGTGTGACCACCGATGCTACGTGGCGTGTTTTGTAGCATCCGCCGTCAGGCGGATGAAAGAGACTTGCGGGCAGCTAAGATCGAAGGAAGACTTTAGGAATGGCTTTTAAGCGTCAACTTCCGCGTCTCGAACCTGAGAATTACCGTGGACTTGCCTACGTATTTTGGACGTATACGATGGAAGACCGTGCCCGAGGCTGGCTTGATGCCGCTTTCCATTCTGATTTCCGGGAATTACTTTTGCACACGCAGAGTCGCTACCGGATCTGTTGTCCGATTTATGTTTTGATGCCGGATCATCTGCATTTCGTCTGGATCGGTGCTTCGTTGGAAAGTGACCAATTAAAGGCGTCGAGATTTCTACGCAAGTATCTGAATGCCCGACTGAAGCCATGCCGTTTGCAGAGACAGCCGCATGATCATGTTCTGAGGGAAGAGGAGCGGGCGAACGACCTATTTGCCGATACAGTCGCCTATATTCGCCAGAATCCGGAACGTTCGGGGCTGGTGCACGATTCCAAAGAATGGCCGTATCGCGGGGCGATCATACCCGGATATCCTGACTTGAGGTTTGGTTCCGATGAATTCTGGGATCATTTCTGGCGTGCCCATCTCGCTTACCAAGCGTCATCGGTGTGACCACCGATGCTACGGAGCTACGTGTTTGTAGCATCCGTCGTCAGACGGATGATCGGATAACTTACCGATTCAACTCCCGATGCCCGATATCGCGGCGCAGATACTTGTCCTCGAAGTCGACCTGATCGCAGACGGAGTAGGCGAGTGCGACGGCCTCCTGGAGCGTAGGGGCTTGTCCGCTGACGCCGAGCACGCGGCCACCGGCGGTGCGGATGGTGCCATCTTCGTCGAGTGTCGTGCCGGCGTGGACGACGGCGCTGCTGGCGGGGAGTGACTCGGGGAAAGTAATCGCTTTGCCCTTTGCGTAGCTGCCGGGGTAGCCGCCCGCGGCGAGTACGATCACAATGGCGGCGCCTTCGTGGAATTGGAGCTTCGCGGGAAGAGCTTCGCCCTTGGCCGAGGCGAGGAGCACGGGCACGAGATCGTCGGCCACCATGGGGAGGAGCACTTGCGTCTCGGGGTCGCCAAAGCGGACGTTGTATTCGAGCACTTTCACGCCCTTTTCGGTGAGCATGAGCCCCGCGTAGAGGGTGCCGCGGTAGTCGATGCCGTCGGCTTTGAGCCCGGCGAGGGTGGGCTGGATGACTTGCTCTTCGATCTCGGCCTGCATGGAAGGAGTGACCTTGCTGGTCGGAGTGTAGGCACCCATGCCGCCGGTGTTCAGACCGGTGTCCCCTTCGCCCGCTCGCTTGTGGTCTTGGCTGGGGGGCAGGCAAACGAAGTGCTCGCCCGAGGCGATGACGTGGATAGAGGCTTCTTCGCCGTAGAGGGTCTCTTCGATCACGATCTCTTTACCGCTGCTGCCGAATGCGTCGCCTTCGAGCATATCTTTGACCGCGGCGATGGCTTCCTCTTGCGTCTCGGCCATGATCACGCCCTTACCGGCAGCGAGTCCACTGGCTTTGATCACGATGGGCGCAGGGTGCTCTTCGAGGTAGGCGAGGGCAGGCGCGACTTCGGTAAAGGTGCCGTAGGCAGCGGTCGGGATGTTATGACGGGCGAAAAAGTCTTTGCAGAAGGCCTTGCTGGATTCGAGCTGGGCGCCTGCTGCGTTTGGGCCATAGGCGGGAATGCCGACTTCGGCCAGCGCATCGACGAGGCCGAGGCTGAGCGGCACTTCGGGGCCGACGACGACGAGGCCAACCGAATGTTGCTGTGCCAGTTGCACCATGCCGTCGATATCCTCGACCGAAACGTTGAAGCACTGCACCTCCGAGGCCATGCCGCCGTTGCCGGGCGCGGCGATCACGAGGTCAGCCATCGGGCTTTGCAGACATTTTTGGACGAGGGCGTGTTCACGGCCGCCGGAGCCGACCACGAGGATATTGATCTTGGATGATTCTGACATAGGCGTGCGACGTTTCCAGAATCGTCCTCATAGGTAAAGTTCGTTTTCAAAATGAATCGCTAAAATGTGGATGTAGCCGAAATCGTAAGATTTTGGGCGGCTGGCATTTAGCGCTCCGATCTCCAAATCTTTACAGATTCGGCTACAGGATGGGCGCCTGTGGTGCATTCCCCCTTCGTTTTCGAGAAAGAGGGTTGAAATTTTCTCCGAGACCGTGATTTTAGCCCGTTCCCTCTTATGACAGATCTTAACCATACTCGCAATTTTTGCATCATCGCTCACGTGGATCACGGCAAGACGACGCTCTCCGACCGTATCCTCGAAATGACGCGTACGGTCGAAATGCGTGATATGAAGGCGCAGCTCCTCGATTCAATGGATCTGGAGCGCGAGCGAGGGATCACGATTAAGAGCCACCCCGTCTCTATGGTTTACAAGGCGAAGGATGGTCAAGACTACGCCTTCAATCTGATCGATACGCCCGGCCACGTGGACTTTTCCTACGAAGTTTCGCGCAGTCTCGCCGCCTGTGAGGGCGCCATGCTGCTGATCGACGCCGCGCAAGGTATCGAAGCCCAGACTGTGGCCAATGCACACCTCGCTCTGGAGCAGGGACTGGAAATCATCCCCGTGATCAACAAGGTCGACTTGCCGAGCGCCGATGTGCCTGCGATCATGGTGCAGCTGGAGGACGTACTCGCGATCCCCGCCGACGAGGCCGTGCTAACCAGCGGAAAAACCGGTATCGGGATCGAAGACCTCCTCGAAGCCGCTGTCGCCCGTGTGCCCAAGCCCCGCTGGGCAGAGGTCGACGGCCTGCGCATGTTGATCTTCGACTGCATCTACGACGCCTACAAGGGGGTGATCTGCTACGTCCGCGTCTTCTCCGGCGAGGTCAAGATGAACGACCAGATCATTACCATGAGCGACGAGCGCAAGATGCTGGTCAAAGAAGTGGGCAAATTCTCGCCCGCCATGACCAAGCAAGCCACGCTCAAAGCTGGCGATGTGGGCTACGTCGTGACCAATCTTCGTGATGTGGCCGACCTCAAGCTCGGCGACACCATTACGCACAGCGCCAATCCCACCGCAGAGATGCTGCCGGGCTATAAGGAAGTCAGCCCGATGGTTTTCAGTGGAATCTACCCGATCGATACGAACGACTACAATAAGCTCAAGACCGGCATGGGCAAACTCCGCCTCAACGATGCCGCTTTCGTTTATCAATCGGAAAACTCCGTTGCCCTCGGCTTCGGCTTCCGCTGTGGCTTCCTCGGCCTCCTCCACATGGAGATCATCCAAGAGCGCATCCGCCGTGAATACGATCTCGACGTCATCTCCACCTATCCCAGCGTGGTTTATCATGTCACCAAAACGGACGGCGCTGTCATCGACGTGCATAACCCGGTTAACTTGCCCGATCCCGCCGAAATTGAATTTATCGAGGAGCCCATGATCAACGCCTCGCTCCACATTCCCAGCGATTCGATCGGCGATGTGCTCGCCCTCGTATCCGAGAAGCGCGGCCTCTGCGAGCATACTGAGACCATCGATGGTCATCGTGTTATGCTCGTCTGTCGTCTCCCGCTTAACGAAATCCTCGTCGATTTCAACGACCGCCTCAAGAGCATCACCCACGGCTACGGCTCGATGGACTACGAGATGGCTGGCTACGAAAAAGCCAAGCTCTGCCGCCTCGACATTCGGGTGAATCAAGAGCCCGTCGACGCCTTCTCATCGATCGTCCACATCGATAAAGCCGAAGGCCGTGGCCGCGCACTGTGCAAACGTCTCAAGGAGATCCTGCCCAAGCAGATGTTCAAAATCGCCATCCAAGCGGCAGTCGGCTCCAACGTCGTCGCTCGCGAGACGATCAGCGCCTACCGCAAGGACGTGACCGCCAAGTGTTACGGCGGCGATATTTCCCGTAAGCGCAAGCTCCTCGAAAAGCAAAAAGAGGGTAAGAAGCGCATGAAAAATATCGGCAGCGTCTCCATTCCACAGGACGCGTTTATCAAGATTCTAAAGACCTCCGACGGCGGTTAAGGTTGGAGTCCCGCCTTCAGGCGGTCATAGCGGCACTCGTAGTTTATTATCTCTGCGTCTGTCATCTGCGTGCTGACAGCCCCTGAACACGTTCGTCCGCAACCCTACATCGCCATCAGCTCCGTGGCCGTGTGTATCTGCTTCTTCAAATTGCCCTGTGTGCGGCTGGCTTTGCGTAGATCATAGTCGGCTTGAAGATTAATCCAAAACTGAGCTTCCATTTGGAAGAAGTATCCTAGGCGGAGCGCATACTCGCCGGTAATACGACGCTTGCCGTGGACAAGTTCGTTGAAGCGTACATAAGGAATGCCCGTGCCTACGGAGCAGGTTTTTTGGGTGAGCCCCATTGGTTCGATAAATTCGTCCAAAAGAATTTTCCCAGGAGGGTCGAGTGGTATGAGATTTTTGCTGTTCATGTTGATTAATGGTAGTCGACGATTTCAACTTCGTGGGCATTGCCGTCTTTCCAGATGAAGCAGATGCGCCATTGTTGATTGATACGGATGCTGTGTTGTCCTTTGCGGTTTCCTGAGAGAGCTTCGAGGTGATTGCTCGGGGGGATGCGTAATGTTTCGATTAAAGTGACTGTGGCGATGAGTCTGAGTTTGTTGAGCGCACGTTGCTGTATGTCTCGCGGGAACTTCTTAGAAAATTGTCCTGCAAATATCTTAGCCGTCTCTTTGCAGCGAAAACTATGAATCATGATTCTAGGGTTACAGAAAAGTGTGATTCGGTCAAGCGCTGGATAACACTATTCTGTTATTTTAGTGTCTGTCACAAAATCCGATCCGTGGCATCGATGCCCGGGATTTCATGGAAGTGCGCATCGTAGGTCAGGACGACCGCATTGATCGCTAGAGCGCAGGCCGCGATGTGAATGTCTTGGATCGGCAGCACTTTGCCCTGTCGGTCGAGTTGCCATGCGAGTTCAGAGGTTGTTTGCCAAACCGCGTTTGTAGATGGAATATAGCGCATCAAATTCCATGCTCTTTGGTGTTTTTCCAGAGCCTTACGATGACGCAAACCGCGCGAAATCTCCGCGATGACCATACCACAGATTGCAATCTGTCGGGTATCGGAGTACATGCCGAGTGGAGTAAACGGATCCTCGCCGGCTCTCGACCGCTGGATGTACCATGAGCTTTCGGCTAAGATCGGGCGCACGGGATTAGGAGCCGATATTGTATTTCGCAGGGTCTTCGGCAGCTCGCAACGTCATTGGATCTGATGCAGGATCGAACATGCCGGAAAGCTCCTCGGGTGTCATGCCCAGCCCTTCGTTTAAGACTTCGGTTAGCCGTGCTCGCCGATCCATCTCGCGCAAAGCGAGATCAATGGCAGCCGTCTTGGTTTTGGAGCCTGTGCTTTTGACCACGCGGTCCAGGAGTTCGCTGTCCACGTTGAGGGTTATTTTCATACATACAGTGTATGTATGATGTATGTATAAGGTCAATCCCGATTCGAGATTTTCCGAATCCGTGCCCTGACATTTTCCTGACAAAGGTTTTACCCCGTCATGACGACATTTGTCGGCGCGGCTGGCATAATGCGGCTCTAAGTTCGAGCCCCTCTGGCTCGGCTGTGAATCCTCCACACATCCGCATATGAAACGTCTCACATCCACACTCCTGCTCGGCTGCCTCAGCTTTGCTTCGCTCCACGCCCACGAGCCCGTTCCTGAAGTCGCCGCTGAAATGCCGCGCCGTCCACAAGTCGAAGTCGCCTTCGTCCTCGATACCACCGGTTCGATGAGCGGTCTGATCGAAGGGGCGAAACAAAAAATCTGGTCGATCGCTAACGAGATCGCCTCCGCCAACGACAACCCGGAGGTGAAGTTCGGGCTCATCGGCTACCGCGACCGAAGCGATGAGTATGTCACCAAAACCTACGACCTGACGGACGATCTCGATTCCATCTACCTGCGACTGATGGAGTTTCAGGCAGGCGGTGGCGGCGACTCTCCGGAGTCCGTCAATCAGGCGCTCCACGAGAGTGTGGATCAGCTCTCCTGGAGTGAAGACGCCGACACGCTACGGCTCATTTTCCTCGTCGGTGATGCGCCGCCCCACATGGACTATCAGGACGATGTGAAATACGACGAGTCTTGCGACCTCGCACGTAGCAAAGACATTATTATCAATACGATCCAGTGTGGCAACATGTCAGGCACTGCTGAGATCTGGCGAGCCATTGCTAGTGCCGCCCAAGGTGAATATGTCGCGATCGAACAAGAGGGTGGCATGCACGCCATCGAGACACCGCTCGACGCCAAAATCTCGGAACTCAATCAGGCCATGGCCGGAACCGTCATCACCTACGGCGACGCCCGTGCGCAACGTGTCGGCGCATCCAAAGTCGCCAACGCGCTGGCTGCTTCGCCCGAAGCCGCTGCCTCGCGTTACGACTACTTCTCAAAATCCGGTGCAGATGCGGATGCCGCCCCCGTAGCCATCAGCGGCAACGAAGACCTGCTCGCTCAGCTCGCCAATGATGAGCTTAAAGTTGAAGAGATCGAAAACGACATGCTCCCACATGAGCTACAAGAACTCGAAGGCGCCGAGCTCGAAGCCCACGTCACCGAGATGGCCGCGAAGCGAAACGCAATCCAAGCCGAACTCAACGAGGTGCTCCGGGAGCGCCAAGTCTATGTCGATCAAGAGCGCGCGAAGCGAGCTGCCGAAGGCAAAAGCGAAGGCTTCGACGATCAAGTCAAAGACCTCATCCGCAAGCAAGCTGCCGAAAAGGGGATCGGGTTTTAAGCCTCAGCCCTTAGTCGATGAAGCCTTTGATCCGAGCGACCACGCGGTCGCGCCCCATCACTTCGAGCATGGGGAGGAGGTCGGGGCCACCGCCTTGGCCGCTGGTGGCGTAGCGCAGGGCGGGGAAGTAGGCGAAGACTTTCTGCCCTTTGCTTTCGGCGTGAGCTTCGAGCGCGCTCTTCAAGTCGTCTGCCTTGAAGGGCTCGACACTTTCGAGGATCGGCAGCACTTCGGCGAGGAGCTCTTTTGGATCGGCCTTCTTGGCGATCTTTGCACCGGTCTTTTCGTCGAGCGGATAGTCGTCGACGAAAAAGTAGCCGCAAAGATCGGACAGGGTGTCGAGCGAGCGTGCCTTGGGCTGGCAAAGAGTGAGCACGGCTTGCAGGTAGTCTTCGTCGACCTCTTCGCTGACCACGCCTGCTGAATGGAGTAGCGGGCGTGCGAGGAAGGTGAAGCTCTCGATGTTGAGCTCGCGCAGATATTCGGCGTTGAGCGCGGAGAGTTTCTTCTCGTCGAAGCGGGAGTTGCCCTTGTTGATGCCGGGGAAGTCGAACAGCTCGATGATCTCGCCGATGTCGAGCTTCTCGCGCTCGTCCTTCGGGTTCCATCCGAGCAGGGAAATGTAATTACGCACCGCAGCAGCGAGGAAGCCGCGCGATTCGTATTCTTCGATCAGGGCGCCCTTGTCGCGCTTGCTCATCTTGCCCGAGCCTTCCTCTTTCAGGATGAGCGGGATGTGGGCAAACTTGGGTGGCTCGACGCCGAAGGCTTTGAAGAGCTCGACGTGCTTGCTGGTATTGGAGAGGTGGTCTTCGCCGCGAATCACGTGGGTGATGCCCATCGCGATGTCGTCCACCACATTAACGAGGTGGAAGACGGGGCTGCCGTCTTTACGCACGAGGACGAAGTCCTTCTCCTCCGCGCGTTCGACGCGGCCACGCACGGCGTCGTCGATCACTACGGGCGCGGCCTTTACCTTTTCGATCTCAGCCTTGAGGAAATCGTCGTAGGCGGTGTAGCGCTCGCCTTCGAGCTTGAACCAGATAGCACCGTCCTTCTCGTAGGTGCGGCCGGCGTCCTGCAGCTTCTTCAGATATTCGTCGTAGATTGGCTGGCGTTGGCTTTGGAAGTAGGGCCCATACGCGCCGCCGACATCGGGGCCTTCGTCCCAATCGAGGCCCAGCCACTTCATGCCGTCGAGTAGCACTTGCAGGGCCTCGTCGGTGTTGCGCTCTTTATCCGTATCCTCGATACGTAGCACGAAAGTGCCGCCAGTGTGGCGTGCATAGAGCCAATTAAAGAGGGCAGTGCGTGCACTGCCGATGTGGAAGAATCCCGTAGGACTGGGAGCGAAACGAACGCGGACGTTGGACATGTGAGAAGGCTTTGAAAGATTGTTTAGTGATATATATGAAATCTAATCTCTTGATTTGCTGAGTTTGTGCAGTTCTTCAAGGTTTCCTTTTATTAGAGCGCTCTTCTTTGCTCGTGACCACTTTTTTAACTGACGTTTTCTTTTGTTCGCAGCGGTTGGGTTTATTGGCCCCTCGACGAAAACTAGTTCAAATTCTTTGAGTTGTTTGGTATGTCTAGCGCCGGAGCCGTTTCTATGTCGTTCAATGCGGTTTTCGATATCGGAACTTTGGCCGACATAGTAGGTGCCGTTCCGGCAATGAAGTATGTAAACGAACGCAAGCCCTTCGACAGGCTCAGGGCATTCGACGCTATTGAATTTTTCGGTCATACCAAAGTAATATTACAAATTGACCTGTGTTGGCCTGCCATGAGCAAGCGTAGCGCGTCGAATGGCGGAGAAGGAGGGATTCGAACCCCCGGTACCCTTTCGGGTACAACTGATTTCGAGTCAGTCACATTCGGCCACTCTGCCACTTCTCCTGAAAAGCTGAGGAAGAAAGTGTGGTCGTTGCGCTTTGGCAAGCCTCGACTTGTTTTAGCCGAATGTTCGGCCACTGTTTCCGTATGCCTAGGCTGCCACAGTGTCGCTTAGATGGAGTTGCTCGAAGACTTCGCTCAACGTTTGACCAGAGGCTGGGATGTTGCCGATTAGGCTACTGCGGTGTTTAAGTAGCCAGTCGGCTGTGGTGTCGCGTCCGAAAATCTGCTGATCGATGTCAAACAGGCTGTGCCACTCGTTTTCGCGGTCGAGGTCATAAGCGTCGAGGCGGAACTCTCTGCCGGCGTCGCTGTTTTCCGTGCTGAGTTTTTCGGCGAGGTCGGCGGCTTCGAGCATACCTACATTCATGCTGAGCATGCCGGCGGGGGCGGCCATGTGGGCGGCGTCGCCGGCCAGCCAAATGCGCCCGTTGCCAAAGCTTTTGGCCAGTCGCTTTTCGAAATGCACCATAACGCGCCACTTCACATCTTTGGAAGAACCGATAAACCAGGGAGCGTGCTGCTTGAGCAGTTGATTCAGATGCGCATCGCTGAGTTCAGGCGCTTCCTGCGCGCGAGGGTCGATCAAATTGTGATCTTTATTAAAGGAGCTCTTCTTGGCAAAGCCCTCTGGCATCTGAAAGCTGAACCGGCAACGTCCATCGCCCAGTGGCCAATAGATGTGGGTCTTATTGCCGTCCACCATCATGCGCATTTCAGTGAGTAGTTTGACGTTGGTCTGAAACTCGAAAACGGCGTAGTCTAGGCCGGGGGCAACCTCGGGGAATTCGATGCCAGCGGCCTGACGCGCCATCGACTCGTAGCCGTCGGCTCCGATCACGTAATTGGCGCTGTATTCGAAGATCTTATCAATTTCTTGTTCCATGTGGGCGACTGCGTAGCCGGTCATTCCTTCGGTCAGGCGATCAACCGTAAAGCGGACTTGATCATTCGAGGGCTCGATGCAGCGGACACGGTGTTGCCACATTGGCGGGTGCCCCTTTTTTGCGAGGGATTCGACAAGTATGGCCTCTAGCTCGTTTTGACCGATAACCGCTAAGTAAGGAAATTTAAGCGGCAAACTGCTGTAATCGATGACCGCCTGCTGCCGATTAGTAGCTGTATCGAATATAGTTGCACGGCGAAGCGGGAGCGCGTGGTCGAGCACCGCGTTGGCGACACCGAGAGAGTCGAGTAGTTCGAGGGTATCGGGGTGTAAGGCGAGTGCGTAGCTGTGGGCGTGGCAACGAGGCTCGCGTTCGAGTAAGGCGAAGTCCATGCCGCGATCGGCGAGAACATGGGCTGCGGTCAGCCCGACGGGGCCTGCCCCGAGGACTGCGATATCGACTGATTTTTTGTTGAACATAGCATCAATGGTTTGGGGTGGATGTGGGGCTGCGATCTGCCTTTCGCGCTTATCGCCATCCTAGGTTGATGGATGCTGTAGGTCAATGCCGGATTCGGCTGCTCTAAGGCTCTATATTCTTTAAACGTCCCGCTTACGGATGAGCACTTTACCCTCATAGATCCAGCGTGGTGCCTGCTCTTTCCCGCGGTTGATCGATTTCAAGGTGAACTCGATGCTACGCTGCTTGCCGTCGACTTCAAGGGGGCACTGATAGTTCGATTCTGGCCAGATGTCGGGGTCCGGTAGCTCGGCTGCGGCATCGTTGATCTGTGTGAGATTCGGGATGAACTTAGTCGAACTGCGGGAGCTGCGCTTAGCGCTTTTTCGCGAACCGGAGGAGCGGAATTTGGATTTCTTTTCGGGCATATAGGGACTGGGCACAGACTCAGACGGATTCCGAGTCTTTGGACAAACTGAAATTATCACGAAATTTCACTTGATCTCAGGGGCGTCCTGCATCTACTTCCCACCTTGTATTTGTGATGGCGCGGTCGCCAAGTGGTAAGGCCGAGGACTGCAAATCCTCTATCGTCGGTTCGATTCCGACCCGCGCCTCCATCACCAAGCCTCCAACTATTATGGGTGGAGCACTCAGCTTATTGGAAAATATCTATTACTTTTCCTATCCCTCGCCTATACCTATACTATATCCTCGGACGCTTGGTCGAAGAGGGCAGCGCGCTCTTGATTGAACTTGAGGTGGACGCTTTGGCCGATGTCGAAGGCGTGGTTGGCCTCGACCTTGGCGATGAAGGCTTGGCCGCTAAGGGTGTTCAGATAGAGGAAGGTCTCCGCGCCCATGGGCTCGGCCACGTCGATGACGGCGTCGATGCTGGTTTCGCTCTTGGTGTCGGACACTTCGATGTGCTCGGGGCGCACGCCGAAGACTGCCGGTTTGTCGCCTTGCTTCCTGGCGGCCTCTGCCATGTGGCCTTCGAGCTTGAGGGTGAAGGCTTCGCCTTGATTGGTGGGTGCTTCGGCGAAGTAAACTGATCCGCCTTCTTCGATGCAGGCGCCGGGGAAGAAGTTCATGGGGGGCGAGCCGATGAAGCCGGCCACAAACATGTTCTGGGGATTGTTGTAGAGGGTGAGCGGGTCGTCGACTTGCATGATTTCGCCGTCTTTCATCACGCAAATGCGGTCGCCCATGGTCATGGCTTCGACCTGGTCGTGGGTGACGTAGATCATGGTGGCGTTGAGACGGGCGTGCAGGCGGGAGATCTCGGTGCGCATTTGCACGCGCATCTTGGCGTCGAGGTTGGAGAGGGGCTCGTCGAAGAGGAAGACGTCGGGCTTGCGCACGATGGCGCGGCCGACGGCCACGCGTTGGCGTTGTCCGCCGGAGAGGGCTTTGGGCTTGCGGTCGAGCATGCTGGTCAGCCCGAGGATCTCGGCGGCGTCATCGACGCGTTTCTTGATCTCGTCGCGGGGCGTCTTGTTGAGCTTCAGGCCGAAGGCCATGTTGTCGAAGAGCGTCATGTGCGGGTAGAGCGCGTAGTTCTGGAAGACCATGGCGATGCCGCGGTTCTTCGGCTCGACGTCGTTCATGATCTGCTCGCCGATCTTGAGGGTGCCGCCGGTGATCTCTTCGAGACCGGCGATCATGCGCAGGGTCGTGGACTTGCCGCAACCGGAGGGACCGACGAAGACCATGAACTCCTTGTCGCGGATCTCCAGGTCGATGCCTTTGACGGCGCGGAAGCTGTCCTTCTTGCCGGGGCTATAAGTTTTATCGAGTTTGCTGAGTGTGACGGTGGCCATTGCTAAAGAGTGAGAAGTGAGAGTGAAGGTGAAAGTGGTGGTGGTAATTGGCTTCTTAATCTTACTCCTAATCGTAATCTTAATCTATCAGTGGTTGTGGATTAGGATTAGGAGTAAGATTATGATTATGACTGGATCAGCCTTTAACCGCGCCTGCGGAGAGGCCTTTGACGAAGAACTTCATGGAGAAGAGGAAGATGATGAGGAGGGGGACGGAGCTGATCGCGTAGCCGGCCATGAGCTGGCCGTATTGTTTCACATATTCGCCATCGAGGCGGAAGAGGCCGACGGGGATGGTCAGGAGCTGGTCGTCGCGGAGCAGGAGCAATGGGAGGATGGTGTTGTTCCAGGAACCGAGGAAGTCCATGATACAGGTCACCGAAATAATCGACGCGGAGAGCGGCAGGATGATGTGCCGGATCTGCTGGAGGTGGCCGGCGCCGTCGAGCTGGGCGGACTCGAAGAGCTCTTTCGGTATATCTTCGATGAAGTTTCTTAAAATAAAGACCCCGGCGACCTGCCCCCCAACGGAGGCCATCAGCACGAGCGCCCAGAGGTTGTTGACCAGCCCCATTCGGCGGAGCAGATCGAAGAGCGTGACCAGCGCGGCCACGGTGCCGGGCAGGAACATGGTGGCCATGACGAGGTAGAAGATGATGTTCTTGCCGGGGAAATCGTAACGGGCGATCGCATAGGAGCACATCAGCACGATGCACAGGGTGATCGAGGTGCCGAGGAAGGAGACGAAGATGGAGTTGCAGATGTAGCCGCTCACCGTGTCCCAACCGATGGCCCAGTTGTGCCAGTTCCAGCTACTAATCGAATCGAAGAACCAGGGGTTGGCGAGGAACTGCTCGTTGCTCTTGAAGCTGACCACGATCATGACGTAGAGCGGGAAGAAGGCGAAGGTGAGGATGAAGGCGAGGTAGCCGAGCTTGATGGCCTCGCCGATTTTGTTCGATGTTTCCTGTTTCATGTTGGGAAGTTTTGAAAGTGGGAGGTTGGGGAGCCGTGGCTTACTTCTCCACTTTGACGTATTTTTGGTAAACGATGGTCAGCAGCAGGATGATGACGAAGAGCACCATGCCGAGCGCACAGGCGTAGCCGAAGCGGGCTTCGGTGAAGGCCGAGCTGAACATGTAGAGTCCGGGCACCATGCCCTTGCCTCCGGGGCCACCGTCGGCACCGAGCAGGATGAGGAAGATCTCGTAGGTGGTCAGCGTGCCGATGGTCATGAAGATCAGATTGATCCGCACTTGTGTCATGATCAGCGGGAGTTCGATTTTGAAAATCATGCCCAGCGGGCTGACCCCATCGAGCTTGGCCGCCTCATACACGTCCTGTGAAATGTTTTGCAGACCGGACAGGTAGATGAGCACACCGACGGTGCCGACCCATGGGAAGCCCCAGAACAGGATCGCGGGGATGACGAGGTCTTTATTGCCCAACCAAGCGGGCGTGCCCCCCGTGAACTGTCCGGTCGGCTCCGTCCAGATATTGCCGAGCAGGATGAAGGTGATGCCGAGGCCGATCAGGGTGCCGGCGATCGCTTTGATGTAAGGGCGGGCTTGATACTCATCGCGATTGATTCGTAGCACTTCGCTCACAGCGAAGGCCAGTCCTAAGGCGGCGGGGAGTCGCCAGAGATCCGACCAGAAGACACCGACGCCCGCGAGCAGGAGGAAGGGCCAGGCGATCCAACTGCTCCCGAAACGACGCGCACAAAGAAACATCCAGACGATCGCAATGGCTGCGATGGTGAAAACATTGGCTTCGGTCGGAGCGCTTTGCAGGCCGAAGAGCGCGCCGATCGGCATGATGGCGAAGCCCGCGAGTAAGAGCAGGTAGTCACCCCATCGACTGGCGTCCTGCGTCTTGCGCCGCCCTGCGGCCATGATGTAGGCGCCCAACACAATGAGACCCCCGACGCCGCCCACCAGTGGTGAGACCAGCCCGGATTGGATCGGTGCAAGTGCGCCGGCCAGCTTGGGCATCGCCGTGTCCATCCAGTCCAGCAGGTGCATCCCGCCGGTCAGGTTAAGGAAGCGGTTCACCAAGCCGAAGTCCGGGTCGTAGAAGTTTTTCCAGATCAGTAGGAAGACCATCCCGGGGATGATCATCGGAATCACGAAGCAGACCTGAATGTAGTAACGAAGCTTGTCGTTCTTCACCCGGTTCAGCGCGATCGCCGCGAGGATGCCCGGCCACATCTTGATCAGATTGGCGATCAGGAGAATCCCCACCAGTTTGAACGAGTTCCAGAACATCGGATCCGAGAAGGCCTCCTTGAAATTACGCAGGCCAATGAACTCCTGCACCGTCGGTGGTTGCCAGCGGAAGAAGGACATTAGGAAGACGTCAAACTTCGGATAGTAACTGAAGATGAGCAGCGATAGACTCGTCGGTAGCACCAGCAGATAGAGCGCTAAAAACAGCTTACTCTTCTGAAAGAACTTCGCGCGTAGCTTACCTTTGGCGTGCGCGTCGGGCACAGGGATGGGAGGGACGTCAGATCGTGGGGACATTGTAAAATGGAGTCAAAAATGGGACTGTTTTAATACGCAGGGAAGGGCTCGTCCGGATGTGTGTCATGCCATGTTTTATTAACCATGATGCCTTCATCGTTCGTTAAGTTTATTGATAGCGTGGCTTTCTCTCTTTGAGCGGCAGACTCGCTTCCCATGATTCCTATTAATCGTTCAACTGTTGCGGAGCGGTTGTAGGCACGTGCTTGATCCACTGCTTTTTGATGTCGTGTTAGCCACGCCTTCGGAATGCCGATATTTGGGTTTTCTAATACTTTCTCCAGATTCTCGATCAGTTGATCGCGACTGAGGTCACCCGACGCGAAAAGGTTTAGGTTATTTTTCCAAGCACTCTTAATCGTCGATGGCATGGTGTTGTCGCTGCTGTCAGCGAAGTCCATGACTAGCTGCTTGGGAAAACCTTCGACCAGGGGAGCGAACGCAGCAATCGATTCCGGTGGCTCTGCAGCGATGCATATTGGTAGCCAACCGGCGCGTTTGGCAAATTCCTGATTGATTCGGTGAGACGTTGCGAACTTCAGAAAATCGAGTGCCCAATCCCCATGTGGGCTCTGTTTATTGATTGCGAACGGCGCGACGCCACGGACGCCTGCTTCAGAAACACGCATTGAAAGGAAATTGGCCCAGCGCTCATCTTCGGCGGGCAAAGGGGCTGCGGCGATTTCGACTTTAAAATGATCCTGAGGGTCATCCCGTTTGGCGATACTAGAGAGGATACTCGATGCATCCCACCCGCCGGTGCGTATGATGGCCGCCATGCCCAAGACGAAACGACGTTGTGCCTGCTCACGGTCCAATCCTAAATAGCCTTTGGGATAGAAGGCAGAGGTGGCTTCAACCATGTTGAAGAATTCCTGGAATTCCGGTGATTCAAAACTCCACAGCTCACGCTCATAGGCAGCTAGGATTTCGATCCCATCCATTCTTTTAGTTTTTTGCCTGTTGAGCCCCGAGAGGAAGCCTTGTTTGTATTCATCGGCAAAGTCGTTGTGGGGGTAATTGCTGCTGGCGATGGGAACGAGGTATTCATTGTCAGTCGCTAGCGCATACTGTTGGACTGCATTACAATAGAGATAAAATTGACCGAGTGTTTGTGGGATGGTTGAGTCTTTAAGCCACGCCAGACCTCGGTCTCTAGGCAGATAGCCCGTATCATTGGCCTCTGAGCGCCAGAGCTCCGTCAGCCATTTAGGCTCTTTGCCAGACGATGTTTCCTCCAGAGTGAAGGCCTTCACTTTGTGCAGCAGATCCACATTGTAAAAGATACGCAGTCCCCCTGTGGCACAGATTGGAATGCCGTAATAATCACTGAGTGAAGAGTCATACCCGCCGATGAGTCCATCGAAGAAGGTGTCGCGCCATGGGGAATTGCTTAGGAAGTTAGCGGTCTCTTCTTCCAAGTCTGGTAATAAATATTTGGGTGCATTGTATGGATTGGGAGCCTCGATGTAGCTGCCCAGTGGTGCATAGAATTTGGCGAGAGCGCTACCTTTGATGAGTTCTGTGCCTCCTTTGACTGCGATGTCTGGAGCGGTGCCACTGATCAAGTGGACATTCATGAATTGATTGTAGACCCGTTGAGGTATCGGGGCTTGCATGACACGCAAACCGGCAGCTTTGACTTCGGGGAGTGCGTTGTACTCATCGATCACCCACTGAAGAGCCTCCCGGAAGCCTGGCTCGAGTTGCCAGTGGGTGATTCGTATGATCTTCTGGCCATCGTCTCCGCTCTCATTGGAAAGTTCTTGGCTGATCGCGTAAAAACGGAACGCACTATAAATAAAGGCGGCACAAAGAATGCCAACTGCGATCCAGTTTGTATTAAATTTTGAAAACAAGGCTTTCATCGGCTAGGTGGAACAGGGGATTTAAAATTGAAAAATATGGGGTTTTATTGTGCGGTCGGGACTGCTTGTTGCTCGTCTGGGTATTTCATTTGTATTTGCCTGACGCGTTCTTGACTCACGCTTCTAAAGACTGTTCGCGGGTAATCATTGATGATTCGTGTATACACTTCCAGAGCCACTGAATAGCGTCCTGCTTTTTCCGCGAGCACGCCGATGCTCCATAGCAACGAGTCTGCGGACGAGGGGCGTGGTAAACCTGCTTTGAAGGCTTGCAACATCGGATCGACTGCATTTTCCGGTTCGTTCAGGTATGAGTCGTAAAGTTGACCGACATAGAGTGCGAGGACGCCGATCCACTGTTCATCCGTTTGTTCCGAGATGCAGGCTTCCAGCATGTCGATGGCCTTATGGATGTCATCGGGTTCAAGTGTCTGGGCATAGGTTTGTGCTAGGAATAACGTCGCTCGGGTGGACATCTCGCTGTTGGGGAATTCGGTTTGGACGCGTTCGTAATACCCGCGTGCTTTGGTGACGTCGGTCGGGTCTCCGCGGAAGTCCGAAATTTCGGCGATTCGTCCGAGATCCAGTAGTGCGGTCGCTGTGTAAATCGAATCGGGGTATTGTTCTGTTAGAGAGTTTAGAAGGTTTATGGAGAGTGTGATATTCTCCGCACTCGTCGGTGTTTTCAGCCATGCGGAGATTCCATAGTTGTAGGTGATGAGCGCCCAATCTTCATCTTCTTTGCTCGTTGCAGCATGCAACTCTTGGAACACCTCGTAGGAGCGATTGAAGTCAAACACTCGAAGGGCTTCGATACCTGTCTCCAAGGCAGATTGCCCTGACGTATCTTCATTTGTGCTTTTCGAGCAAGCGATGCCAGCCAGCATCAACGAGAGAGGTAGAATGATTAAAAGGCTGAATGATTTTGAACGTAGGGTGGTCACGTATATATGAGTTGATGAATTCTATTGTATGTTTTTTGAACCATGGGATCCAGTTCTGGCGCTTATTCGGGAGCGGGAATGCGTCTGAATTTGTGAGGGTTTTCTGTTACTTGACTAAGTCAACATTAATATGTCTCTAATTGGTTGCGGCCGGATGGCAGTGTTCAGTTTAGGTTGTTGTAGGTCAACTGTTTGAAAATCGGCTGGTAGTCATTTTTTGTAATGTGGTTCGTAACTGGCTCATTGGTGCAGACTTGCTGAACTACATTCACACTTGAACTTTCCTTTTTTAGGTAAAGGCCTTCGTGCATACACTCATGGTGGCTAAGGGCAGTTTGGCTATAAAGAATATTGGTAGGGGAGGGGGATTGTAGTTTTGCTGATCCGGCCTTCGGTCTGGTCGGGAGATAAAACTGAAAAGGGAATCCTATCAGACGTATTTTTTTAACCGCTTATCACCGCTAATGGGACGCTTATCCAAACATACGCTGGAAATGCAGAGTATTAGTGCAGTTGAGCGGTTGGGGCATCCTGCGCATTCGAGTCCCGATCCAGACGACACAGGCAACCCGCCCGTAAAACTCTAAAAATCAACAGGACGACCAAGCCCACAGGCCGGGTGCCTGGTCTCCACGTTAAGTTTTTGGAGAATATAAGTCACTTCTAAGCAAAGTGGCGGCAATTGTGGAGTATGTGATCACCTTTGCTTTTAATGGTAAGGCGATGTGTCGCTTTCAACTCTCTGCACTACATGAATTCATTCTTCACAAAAATCCCTTGACTCAGTCAGGGGCACTTGTATAACTGCGTCTATGAATTCAAAATGTCTATACCTACCCCTCGTCGCTCTCTCATCCGTAATCGCACTCGATGCATCGCCCTTGTTCACTGACAATTTTGATGATCGAGTCACGATTGGTAGTGGTACGGCTACTTCAGGATGGACTGTTTCAGACAATACTCGTGTTTATGTCATTAATTCCACTTCGGATTCGACTCCCAATAGTCTTTTCATGCGACACAGTGGAACGCGAACTGCGAAGCTGAGTAGTGCTGTCGCCATTACGGATACGACCCAAGATTTGGTGTTTTCGTTTGATTATAAAGGTGGACCTAACTCTTTAGAGAGCGGAGACTTTATGAGTTTCATGATCGACTTCGGGGGCGGCTACGAAACCGTGTTAACGGATGCGGGTCTAGCTGACGGCTACACTGGTACTTACAGTGGTAGTCTTCTTAGCCCTGATTCGGATCCTGTCATCACCGGGGCAGCCACAGATTTCTTGAGCTATTCGGTGATTGTGCCGTCTAGCTATTACTCCGGCACTTTGTCAGCGGATTCTTTTAATTTACAACTGTATTTCAACTCAGGATCTGACAATGAGAATGGTTATTTTGACAATGTCAGTGTGGCTGCGGTGCCTGAGCCTTCGCAGTATGCTGTCATACTAGGGCTTTCGGGCTTACTACTGGCGTTACGCCGCCGTCGATCATAATTTTTTAGGGTTATATAGGGTTAAAGGGGCAGTCTTCGGACTGCCTCTTTTTTTGTTTTTTGGCGCGCTCATTTCGACTTGTTCTACCAAGCACGGGCTAAATCTGGTAAAATACTTAACCGCAGAGTTCGAGGAGTTCGCCGAGAGCGAAGGAGAACTTTGTCAAAAGTAATCAATGTAGCCTTCAGAGCTGTTTACACTACTTTGTAATCACCTATCTGCGACGAGCGAACGCTATCCACGTGAAGGCGAGGCAGCCTGCAAGTAGTGCATAGGTCCCGGGTTCGGGGACGATGCTGTAGGCGACGGCTTGAATGGAGATATGACTGCTGGTTTCCCCACCCGAGGTGCCGTCATCCAGCATATCGAACGCAATGTTTAAAATGTCGCTGGTGCTATCAGGGTTATATGCGATGGTATAATATTCGGTATATTTACTTGCGTCGTGATAGATGCCATTCTGAGAAATGAGACTGCCTGCGTCACCTTCGATACTTGCGTTGAGTTTGCCTTGGGCTCTGAAGGCGGAGGTGTAGATGTTAATCTCGTAAAACTGTCCGCCAGTGAGTGCCGCTAGGTCGGTGATGTTGAATTGCACGCCTGCGCCGGCATTATCCAAGCTGGAGTTAAATGCCCCAATTAAGATGCCATCGGCGGGTGCTGCAGTATTGCTGGCTTCATCGGCAGTCGTCCAAGTGAACGTGTCGACAGAAGAAGTTCTGTTCGTTGAGCCGCGGACGTTGTTGCCAGCGGTTCCGAATGAACTTGCTGTAATGCTACCAACGGTCCCAACGCCTCCGTCCTTAAACTGAGTAGGAGCGATTGAAGTTACGTCGCCGCTGTCAGTATCCCATACCGCCCAATTGGTTGTGCCGACTGCCGATATATCCACGTTGGGTGACGGGAGTGTCGTGACTGCAGAAGTCGAGGTGTTGGACAAGCTTGCTGCATGTGATGCTGTTAAGGTGAGCGCGTACGCAAAGATGGAGATCAGAGATGTAGTTTTTTTCATCGGTAATGGGGTAGCTAGTTTTTGGGGGAGAGCTTTGTGTGGTTTTAGTCGTTATAAATCCTCAATTCATCTAAGCCTACATAGTGGGCTTTGTGCGGCATTATGATCGATAACAGCTTCAAGTAACTCTAAACTCGCGACGAATTCGAGACATTCCTAGGTCAACCCTTGACCGGATCGAAACTATTTCTATTAATGGAGATGAGTACAACCAATTACCGCATAAATTTAGTCACTCACTATAATGCAACAAAAGCCAACACTCGCGAGCATCGCTAAAGCCTATGGGGGTATCTCCGCTTCGACAGTATCGCTTGCGCTACGCGACAGTCCAAAAATCCCAGAGGTCACTCGTAATCAGATCAAAAAAATCGCTGCGGAACTAGGCTATTCTCCGAACCGCAACCTATCGAGAGTGATGAGCGAAATCCGTAGGCGCGGTAACACGCATTTTATAGATACGCTAGCTTACATCGTCCCAAAGTCAGCTCCATTTGAACAGCGCATCTACGCAGGCGTTCGTCGGCGAGCTGAAACAATGGGGTACCGCTTAAACCGCTTTGAAATTGATGATCAAGCGCCTGACGTTGAAACGCTAGAACGGAGTTTGCGCGCTCGCGGGATCAAGGGGCTCATCCTTTCGCCCTTTGGGCATGCGGAGGCGAAGCTGCAGCTGGATTGGAGGCACTTCGCGGGTGTGGCGATCGGTTATACTCTCTTTGACCCGATACTCACTCGTGTTGCACGCGACTTGGTGCACTCCGTCAATCACACCTTCTCTCTTCTCGTTGACCGGGGTTACCAACGGATCGGCTTTGCGATGCAACGATCACACGAAGCGCGCCTGGACTACTCAAATCTTGCAGCTTTCCTGCTTCATGAATGGCGCACTCCAAAACACCTACGCATACCGCCATTGATCGTAGAAGACATGAATCGGGAAAATTTCAGTCATTGGTTTAATCAACACCAGCCCGATATTGTGGTCACCATGCAACACGGCATCGCTGATTGGCTCAGAGAAATGGGTAAACAAATACCAGAAGATCTGGGATTTTTTGTGCTCAATTCCTACGCACCCGAATCGCAAACGTCTGGCATTTACCCCGCCTATGAAGATCTCGGTGCCTGTGCAGTGGAACAAGTCTCGAGTCTTTTAGAGCGCGGCGAGTTTGGCCCGTCCCAATCCGCCAAAACCTTGCTCGTCAACGGCATTTGGATCGAAGGTAACACCATACGCAAGTAGCGGGATCAGCATGAGAGTCCACTAGGCGAAGATCCACTCCGGTCGATTCGTCGTCTGATGATCGAAGGCATTGGCACCGAGTCCGGCCAGACCAATCAGTATATTACGCCCGATTCCAACTGAAGAACCCGTGACTAGAGTTTTTTCCTTTTAGGGCACCTCTGGAAAATGCAGTTCAGCGACTCTCGCCGCGGAATGAACCTTTTTCAGAAGTGCCCTTTATAATAGAAATCGTGGTTCTTCGCTATTTTTAATGGGAAGGGCACTCAGTGCTCTGATTTTTAACCACCCGCTGCGCTGGAGGCACGGAGACACGGAGGAGGCTTGCTTGTCATCAGAAGATTATTGGCGCTGCAATTGAGGTGCATCGCTATTGGGGACCGGGGCTTATCGAGAGCATTTACGAGAAGAGCTTGAGAAGCGGGCTATCCCATTTAAGCGACAATTGAAACTGGAGTTGAATGACAAAGGCGTTGTGCTGGATGAGGAGTTTCGCTTGGATCTCATCATCGGTGATAAAGTGGTCGTTGAGTTAAAAGTCGTTAAAGAACTCGCACCTGTTTTCGACGCCCAGTTGTTAACATATATGCGGCTGACGGAGTGCCGGGCGGGACTGCTGATGAATTTTAATGTGCCCGTTTTGAAAGATGGGATCAAGCGTCTCGTCCTCTAATTCTAAGTCAATCACTCCTCCGTGTCTCCGTGCCTCCGTGGTAAAACTCTCCGGTCTGGAACCTCAAGCCATACCTCGTCTCGGAGGTAATTAAGTCTTCCGGTTTTCATTGATCCACTAAAAATAGCGAAGAACCAAAATCGTGTCGGCAACTGGTTTTTAGGCATATATGGGTGCGAATTTCGCCAGTCCGGAAGGGCTGATTTCGATTAGCTGTATTCCGGATGCCTTTTCAAGTTGGTATTTATTCGTGAGATTGCCCATGCAGTCGTATGTGGTGATTGCGAAGGTCTGTTGTTTTTTACCGAGGTCGATCACCACGCGTTCGCTTTCGGTGGCGTTGACGAGGGTGAATGCGCGACCTGCGATGTCAGTCGCGGGCACAATTAGGTCGGATTGATAAAGTGCCGCTAGAAGATCCTGCTCGTTGGCAGCGTAGACGATCGGGTAGAGATACTGCGGCATGACGGGAATGAGCTCGCCTTTGACCAAGAGATCCCGGTTCTCGATCCAGAACTGCATGAAGAAGTGCAGCATCTTGCCTTGCTCCGGTGAAATGCTGCTGTCTTTGACTGAAATTTGCGGCACCGAGAAGAGGGCGGCCCAGAGCTGCAGGGCGGCTCGCTCAGGCGTTTCTTCGCGGTGCCACATGATCATGTCGGAGTGGACTGCGGTATCGCCGGCGAGGAGGCGCACATCAATCGTGCGTATGCGGTTGCTGAGGGCGTCGTTCGGGCAGTCTTGCGCGCGTAGGATGTTGCCGTATTTCCGCATGGCGGGGCCGATGTAACTTTGACGAAATTCAATGAGCACGTCGGGATTAATCGCCTGTAGCTCTGTCATCATATCAGAGAGTAAGCGATCGGCGGCGGCGGGCACGGATTGCATGTCTGCCTGCTCTTGATCGCTTTGGGTGGGGAGCTCGGCAGTGAATTGATCCACGAAATCAAGCTTTAGTCCGTCGATTTTCCAGTCGGCGATCGCTTTGTTGTAGAAATCGATCAGATAACGGCGAACGGTGGGGTAGCGCGGGTCGAAGCAATCCGCATTGCGAAATGGCTTGGGGAGCATTCGGTCTTTGAATGTCTGCCAGGCGGCGCTTTCGCGCCCCGCGTAGGGAACCGAGAACCAGAGCATGTAGCGCATGTCCATTTTCTGCACTCGGTTGACATGCGCTTTGAAGTCCGGGAATTTTGACGTGGCGATTTCCCAGTCCCCGCAGAACTGGTAGCCCTTGTTGCTGTCGTCGGTCTGCCAGCCATCGTCGACGATGACTGTTTTGCAGCCAAGTTCAGTCGACCATTCGCACTGTGCCTCCACGGAGGCTTCGGTGAGATCCTGATGGAAGCTATACCAAGTCGAATAGACCGGTTCGAAGGCAGCGTCGGGCACGGGAGCCGGTGTATACTCCGGCATGGCTTCCCACCATTGGGCAACGTCTTTCAGTGCCTGATGGTAGGGGATAGCCCGGTTGTCGATACGCAAGGTGAGTGTGTAGTCTTCCAGTGCTTCAGTCGGTGCGTTGAAAAGGATGACTTCGCACTTCACTTCGGCGCTGTCCTCTTCGACTTGCACGCGGATTTCGATTGGGTTGATCGCGTCGGAGAGGGCGAAGGTTTGACGGTTCTCCCCGCTCTCGGATGAGAGGCTGTAAACTGGGGCGCCCATGGTGGCATAGCTTGGGATGTATGTGCACCAGTCGGCAGTCATTGAGCGATCGCTCATGATCAGGGGGTGCCATTTATTCGAAATGTCGAGCAGCGGGATTAGCCATTCAATTTTGACGGCTTCCACTGGGGTGTTCTCGGGGAATTGTAGATGCAGCTTATATTCTGTGAGCCCCGGGGTGATTTCTATGGAATCACACTTTGATTGTATCGGGCTGTTCGTGTTTTTGGACACAATGCGTAGGCTTTGGGAAGTGTTGGATTTCATATATATAAATGGGGTTCATGCCTTTGAGCGTGGCGAACAGCTCCAAGGTTCTACCGAGATATCGCTAAAACAGCTCTTGACTATGTCAGTTGTTGCCGAAGAATGTAAATACTAAATTATTCTCTCAATCGGCTTAATGTCTTATTACCAAAATCAGTTGGTTTAGTTGCGAAGCTACCGATTCGTCCATCTGTATTTCTACCCCCTCCTATGTCCCTCTTACCTCAGACGCGATCGACGATGACTAATGATGGTTTTGCCTTGGTGATTGCGCTGTCGTTGATGGCATTTGTTTTGGTGTTGTTGTTGAGTATTTCGGCGTTGGTTCGTGTTGAAGTGTCGAGTTCGGCGAATTCAAAAGCGCAGCAACTGGCCAGAGAGAACGCTCGTTTGGGTATGCTGGTCGCCTTAGGAGAGTTGCAGAAAGTGATGGGGCCGGATCAGCGTGTAACTGCGCGTGCGGATATTTTGACCGGGACGGGCGGTATTCCGGAAAATTCGATGAATAATCCCTACTGGTTGGGCGCTTGGCCTAGTGATTTAAGTGGATGGGATGCGTTGGATGCGGATGGGCGGATGGCGGCGGCTTGGTGGCTCATCAGTGGGAATGAAGGGCTTCAACCGGGTGATGCGAATTATCAGACTCCTGAAACATTGGCTGCGGACAGTATTGAGATGAAGCCGGCTGTAGAGAATTATGATATTGCTGCGATCGTGGCACCACGCATTGAATTGGAACCTGTATCCGGAAGTGATTATGGGCATTATGCGTATTGGGTGAGTGATGATAATGCTAAAGCCTTGGTGAATCTCGTTGATCCGAATGCAGATTCTTCGGATGAAGATGAATTAAATCGCTCCTTTATTATTCCTCAAAAGACTGGAGTTGATAGCCTTGTGGGATTAGAGAACTATCCGTTCAATGATACCACCTTAGAACGGGTCATGGACTTATCGTCTCAGTTTGAGAGCTGGGTGTCAGGGGGCAGTACGGATGCGAGTGAGCTTCTAAGCGCGCGATCGTATGATCTGACGACGTGGGCAAAGGGGCTGCTGGTTGATGTTAAAGACGGCGCCCTCAAGCGAGATTTAACACATGCCTTTGAGGTTAATGCATCCTTTGATCTACATTTTCCGAATAGTAAATTTAGCAGTCAAAGCGCATCTGATGAGGCTGCGGCGGATCCCTTCAGCCCAGAGCCCTATTATATGCTGGAAGATCCCATTATTGTGAGCGGAAGTCCCAATTGGAGTGTCTTTCGTGATTATTACCAGCACTATTGGCCAGCTACGAAATATAACTACAAGGATACTGATTATTCGATCTCAACGAGTATTCTAGAGTATTCGCATGATGGTTCGACCAGCAATGCCTATAAATACAGGCCTTATCGTAGTGGACAGATTGCTTCTGACCCTTGGGTTGGGAATGGTCTGCCGTATCAGGTTCCATATGATGCGGCCAATTACTCTGGTGACAATTATCAATACAACAGTTGGGTGATGCCAGTGCTTTCTCAATTTCGAATTTCTCATGCCTTGCATTTGGATTCTGCCAATGTCGACCCCGATACAAGTGTATCAAAGCCAATTCTTGAGCTGGTGGTTAAGCCAGTCATCAGTATCTATAATCCGTATAATTTTAAGATGAATACGAGTGATTTTCGTTATCGCTGGTCGTTGAATCCTAAAATCACTCTAGCTTTTAGTAGCGGAGGTAGTGTTGAATTTTACCAGAATGAAGTGCAGCAGGCCCAGAGCGGCGGTATTGTGCGGTTTGCAGATTCCACGTTTTCCCCTGGAGGTGTTTTGCATCAAGCGTATGGTGCATTGACTATGGGAGGAGATGTTGATTTAGATAATTGGAACTCGAAATTTAATCCGGGGGTCACATCTAAGTGGAGTTCGGTTGAGGGGCTTCGACTGCCGTTGGACTTGAACTCCGCGGGATATGGCCCAAAAGTAGCCAGTAGCTCTGGCGCGGCATCGATGGATGACGGGAGTTCGGACCCTAGATGGGGGATCTCACAAACAGAACGAGACCTTATTCAGGCTGCAATCGCTGCGAATTCTGGGGTGACGGTCACCATCGACTACGAGGATTTTGGTAGGGTGCAGGCGTATTTTAATTCCCCTTACCAATCGCAGACTTATATGCGTATCGACGACATCTGGCGGCCAGGCGCTGGTGCCCAACCGACTTCCTATTCTCAGGGGTATGCAACCATCACCGCGGCCACTGCTCAGGACAGCTTTGAGTCACTTATTTTTTCGCTTAAAACCACGGATGGAATGGTTGACAGTGCTTTCGCTACGGATCCCCTTCGTGGCTTGGTTGATATGAATGCGCGTGTGATCCATGCAAATTCAAAGTGGGATGGCAGCACCGGGAATAGTCGATTCTTATCGATATTTGACGCGGATGCCCTTGGTCAGAATCAGATGGAGCCAGAAGAAGCCCTGGACGATGGCACGAATGGTCAAACGGGACGATGGGGGAATGAGATGGGAATTAATGGACAATCGAACGTGATTCTTTTCGATCGCCCTCGTGCTCCATTGCTTTCCATCGGTCAATTACAGCATGCTAACCTTAGCCGTTATCATTTTGATCCGACTTACATCGTCGGTAACTCGTATGCGAGCCTGCGTATTCCTTTGACTGAGACGAGCGTCACTGGTTTCGGTGGTGAAGCTGGTCTGACTATTTTTGACTTATCTTACTTTGTGAATGAGCGTATTTGGGATGGCTTCTTCTTTTCTTCCATCGAAATGCCATATAAGCAGGTTGATCGCGATGCGCTGACTACGGAGTTGACCGATGGCACGCGTACTTTGTCGGACATTGTTCATAATCCACGACTCGAGTTTATTGATTCCGCAGAGGATCCGATTGATCGTTACGAGAAAATAGTGGTGCGTGATGCCGCCGATGACAATTTTGAGAATGCCATTTATCGTCCGGCTTCTGAGATGTGGGTCAATGGCGCGTTTAATGTGAACTCCACGTCAGTTGAAGCGTGGAAGGCGATTTTATCTAGTTCCTCAAACCTAAAGATTCCAATCTATAACGTGAATGGTGGATCGACGACCTACGTGACTGAAACGGAAGCCGTTTTTTCTCGTCTGAATCGCGCTTTCAATAGTGCGTTTGAGGCTGGGGATGATTCGACGTCGTCGGAGTTCTGGAAGGGCTATCGACGTTTGACCAGCGATGAGGTCGACTCATTGGCGACCCGGATTGTCGAATTGATTCAAGAACGCGGCCCCTTCTTGTCGTTAGCGTCGTTCGTTAATCGTAAGCTAGAGGACAGTGAGTGGGGCAAGCGGGGTTTGCTGCAAGCAGCTTTAGATGGCGACGGTGTGACGACTGGTATCAATCGTTTTACTGGTAATGCGAGTGGTCGTGTGACTGGTCAGCCAGTCACTGAATTCATTGAAGCGACCAATTTGCTGGCGGAAAATTTGTCAGCGAGTGATCGCAGTAATATGGGGTTCCCTGGTTTTCTCTTGCAGTCCGACATCTTGCAGAGCTTGGCTCCGATCTTTACGGTGCGTTCGGATACGTTTACTATCCGTTCCTATGGGGATGTGGTTGATCCCGTGACCAATAAAGTGACTGGTCGCGTTTGGTGTGAGGCGAAGGTGCAACGTATTCCGGATCCTGCCGTTGTGGACGCGTCGCTCACAGATGCAGAATATATGGATGAATTGATTCGTCCGACTAGTGATTTCGGACGTGCGTTTAAAATAATATCATTTCACTGGTTGGAGCCAGAAGTCCTATGAGCAGAAACATGAGCACTCTCAAGCGATACATGCTGCTTTGCCTCTGTGCACTCGTGTGTAGTACTGTATATTCTCAAGATGAATCGATACAGACGGTTTCGTTTACGACTCTCAGTTGGTCGCGGATGATTGATGATGTGTATTATCGCAATGCGGACGGTGAAGCCGTTAAAATGTGGATTACAAACGGCTCCCCTTCGGCTAGCTACCAATATCGAGGCACTGTCCCTCTCCGTTTTTTTGAAATGCAGGGGGTGGATGAGGTCACTGGTAAGCCAATCGAAGTGACTGTTGCGTCCTTTGTGCCTGCAACGAAGCAGGATCAATTGTTGATTTTTGTTAAGAATCCGCAAGACGTCGCGCCTAAATATAGAGTGCTTCCTTTGGCTTTCGATCCAGAAGCGATTTCACGGAATACTTATCGTTTTATTAATCTATCGGGCTTTCCTGTTTATGTGAAATTTGGTGACGATCGTTTCAAATTGGATGTTAGAGGTGAAAAGTCTTTCGTGTCCGACATCCCTGAATCAGGAGGGCAAGGGATCGCGATGGCGATTCAAGTGAGTGATGAGCCGGATGATGTTAAAGTCGCTTATTCCTCGTCATGGTCGATGCGTGATGGACGCTCGAGCCTTGTATTTATTACGACTCAACCCGGGGACGAAGCCCGGATTCAAGTGAAGAAGTTATACTTCTGATCAAATTATACAGGTCGGGGGATACTTGCCTCGGGAGGCGTTTGAAATATCAAGTGCTGTTAAATCGCTCTATTGACTAAGCCATATTTTAGGCCTATTTGTTTCATCTTTACACTGTTACCAAGCTCCAGACGCATGAACCGATGGCAATGCCCTATCTATAAACGCCTTAGCACATTTGCGCTCTTAGGCGCGCTGCTGACCGCTCATTGGGCTCAAGCTGAATACAAAGTGCTCTTTATTGGCAATAGCTTCACGATCGGTTCTGGCGGAGTGAAGTCGGTGCCTGATATTTTTGATGCCTTAGCGATTGCGGCAGGGCAGGAGGATCCGACGACTGTGATGCGTGCGGTTGGCGGGCAGGACTACCAATACCACTATCAGAACAGCGTCATCGGATACATTGATGCTCAAGCGTGGACGCATGTTGTGCTGCAGAATTACTCGACCGAACCAACTCATATTGGAAGCGTGGCGGATCACATGCTGTATGGTGGTTATTTGTATGATGCCATTATCGCAAACAATGCGGCCACTCAGGTGCATTTGTATATGACTTGGGCCCGTGCTGAGGCGCATAGTTTGATCGGTAGCTCTTTTGCGACGACGGACGAAATGTTGGATGAATTGCGCACGAACTACTATGCGCTGGCGAATACACTGACTGCAGATCATCCTGAAAATGCGCCAGTCGTCGTGAACCCAATTGGCGATGCGTGGAATAATGCAGGAGGGAATCTACCAGCCAACGATCCCGGATTCATAGATTTATTTGGCTCAGATAATTATCATGGCAACTCGCTGGGCTATTATTTGTCTGCATGCGTACATTACGCTTCGATTTATCGATCCAGCCCCGAGGGCTTGTATGGCACGCCTGAAATCACTGCGCTCGGGCTGGGACTTTCCAGTGTGGATGCCGCTTTTGTGGAGCAAGTTGCGTGGGAGACTGTGCTTGCGACAGGTCAGATCGATTCGTCAGTTTTGATTGATTTTGGTGACTCGGCAAATCTGACGCCGAGTGCGCCGCAACCTGGCGATTCGTGGAATAATGTCACCGAGACTGAAGGGGGCACTTTGAATGCATCCATTTCCGATTTGATCGACCAAGCCGGAGCAACGACCACAGTGGATCTGACCATCCTCTCACCGTTCAATTCCGTTGAGAGCACGGGCACTGCAGCTTCGACCCTTTATCCCGCGACGGCGACGGCTGATGCCTTGTATGGCAACACTGAGCTTTATAATGGGCAAAGTGACGTGGCACCCCGCTTCAAGCTGTCTGACTTGGATCCTAATACGGCTTATCGCTTGTCGTTCTATGCGTCCAGAAGCGGGGGAGCGGATAATTACCAGACGCGCTATACCGGGACGGGGGATCGTGTTGTTTCGGTTGATCTCAACCCGCAGGATAATATCGATACCTTTGTTGTGATGGATGCCCTGTATCCAGATGCGAATAATGAAATTACCGTGTCACTGTCGCCGGGCCCTGAGAATAATAACACGAACCATTTGACTTACCTGGGAGCACTTCAATTAGACCCGCTTACAGACGCAGCTCTGAGTTTAACCAGCCAGCCAGTGTCGCAAACAGTCGAAGCAAATGCGTCGGTCAGTTTTAGCGTCACAGTAGATAGCCTACGTGTAGTGACTGCGCAATGGTATCAAGATGGTGCCCCGATTGATGGCGCCACGGACTTGGCGTATACCATCGACCAAGCGTCTTTGAGTGCGGATGGGGCCGTCTTTTCGGTAATTGTGACGAATGGTGTCTTCAGTGTGGAAAGTTCGCCGGCAACGTTGACAGTGAGCGCTGATTTAACGGGTCCTCAGGTTGACTCTTTTGTTCGCACGAGTCCGCAGACGCTGGTGCTTACATTTAATGAAGCGATCGATGCGGAAGCTGCACTACTTGTGGGGAATTACAAAATTGCAAATCGTGGTCATTTACTGAATCCCAGTGCCGTGGAACGCTCGGAGGGCGGGCTGACGATGACGCTCACTGTTGACGAGCCCCTAGAGGGAAATGTGGTGGTTCAACTGTCCGAGACGATCACGGATCTAGCTGAAAATCCCATACCGATTGAGGGGCGCATCCAGAGTTATGTTTCTAGCACTGGCACTGGAAATCCGATATACATTGATTTTGGAGGTAATTTGACCGTCAGCGGCAGCGCGGATACATGGAATAAAGTGTCACTGAATAGTACAATCCGTGGGGCGGTTGGTAATGGCACGGGGACGGCGCATGTGTTTTTTGACGATTTGCTGGATGCGAATAACCATTCAACTGCAATTGGACTGAGCATGAGCGATACCTTGAACAGCACCAACACTGCTGGCACCAGCAGTGGTCCGTATCCGAGTGGTGCGACCGCTGATAATTTGTATGGAAGTGATGGGGATTGGGGAGGTTTTGTGGATAACGCTCTAGCAGTGTTTCATTTTACCAATCTTGAGGTCGGAAGCACTTATGATTTTACTTTCTACGCGTCGCGTATGGGAGCATCGGATAATCGTGAAACACGCTACGAATTGGATGGATTGAACTCTGGTGTAGTTGATTTAAATGCCAGTAATAATACCAGCAACAAGGTTGAAATTTCGGGCATTCAACCCGATGCAACTGGAGTGATTACACTGACCCTCAGTCCTGGGCCTAACAATGATAATGCAGACGGCTTCTATTATCTGAGTGCAATGGAGATCGCACTCCGCGCGGACTCTGAGCCGCATGTTTACCCGCCCGTGCCCTTGGGGAGTTCGATGGTGATTGATTGGGTTGGAGATGGGACACTCTTGCAGACTGAAGACTTGAATCAAGCATGGCAGGCAGTGAGCCCAGAACCGAATGCACCTTTTCTAGATGAACCCGCAGCCGAGGGCGCACGATTCTATCAGCTCTCGTATTGATCCTCAAAGGTGATTTAATTATAGACGCGCTCTCAACTCCCGACGGAGAAGCGCGGAGATGGTGAAACAATCTAGGTTGATTGACCTAGTTTTTTAGCGTTCATACTTTTAATGTATGCAAAAAAGGCGACTCTTATGGGAGTCGCCTTTTCGCTAAAGAGATTGTGTAATCTATGCCCTGCGGCGACGTAGCACCACCCACGCGAGGCCGGAAATACCGGCAAGCAGTGCATAGCTTGAAGGCTCTGGGATGACTGTTAGACGCATCGCAGAGATCGGGGTCCAAAATCCACTAGTGATATCCTGCGCTTTGACATAAAGCGCTTCGCTTGCACCAATTGTGAGTGAGCTGGCATTCATGTAGCGTGCATTGTCGTTGCCATCAATCTGGGCTCGAAATTCTTGTTCCAGCGTATCTGTGGTGTTCCATGCGATGGAATCACGACCATTTGCGCTGGATGCTGATCCATCCTTATTTAGGACGTCAAAACCAAACCAATTCGTCCCGTCGAGGGAGTAGGAGTAATAACCAATTCCGGAAGTTGTATCAGCACGAGACGCCCAGAGATCGAGGTTGACGGTATCCCCTTCGTTTAGGTTGCCGTATGTAATGGTGAAAGATGCGACAGAGCCGTTGTCTGTGAAAAAGTAATCGGCAGCTGCACCCGTATTGGCGAGTGATCCGTCTGTCGTGACCCAAGCAGGGCCACCTGTTGCATTATTGAATGCCTTGGTGGTTCCTGTGTTGGAAGAATCCTTAATTGTACCAGATTTACTCAACGTAATCGCAGAACTCGTGTTGGTGCTGTCAACAATGACACTGCCATCGATATTGGTTGGGGTATCGTATTCGTTCCAAGTGCCACCTGGTCTAGAGTCCCCTGCGCCCTCATTGAAATCGATCAAATAGGTCGTCTGTGCGTGCGCGAAGCTAAGGCAGCTCGCGGTTAAGGCTGTGAGGAGAGATAGCTTTGTCAGTGCTTTCATTTGAAATATAATGTGCTGGTTGGTGTCGTTGTTAAAAAATCAGACCGAACAAATGTCTACGACCTACGGCGACGGAGCATGAGCCACGCGAGTCCGGAGATACCGGCGAGCAGAGCATAGCTTGAGGGCTCGGGGATGATGGAGAGTTCGGCAACGCCTAAGTAGATGAATTGATTCGTATTGTTATTAGAAGCGTCTGGAGTGATGGTCAGCGTGATTTGCTTTCCTGCGGTGGGGGCAATTCCTGAGATCGTGACGGTATTTGTTATGTTATTGGCCACATCGAGTGTGCCGGAGTCTGAATTGAGGCCATCTAAAGTATATAAAGTAGTTCTATTATCACTCACACCTGTGCGTGATGCATAGAAGGTAAAGTCGTAGGTTTTGCTGAGATCGAGCCCTGAGAAAACTAAGACTGCTTCTGCGTTTCCTGACTTGTCGCCCCAGTTATTATTGGCGTCATAAAAGGATCCTCCTGTCGCGGCAGCAGGATAGGGGGCGGATGCACTCGTTGTTCCGTTCCCGTTGAATCCATAGAATGCGTCCGTGATTTCCAGTTGAATACCTGTTTCGGTGTTGGTCGTGTCGACCAAATCAGTCTTGAGCACGCCCACGCCAGTGCTGGTGAAATTATTCCAAGTCTCCGGTTGGCCAGTTACGCTTCCGTCATCGAAGTTCATTAAAATGGTTTGTGCCCCTAATTGGCAGGTGAACAGGACGGTCGTGAAGGCAATTTTATAAATCATAATGGTAACGGAAGCGGCTGAGCTGCGGAGAACCTGCCAATCTGCACCTGAATGGTCAATTTTAAAGATTTCGGGGTGTGTGAAAACAACAAAGGCGATTCCCTAATTGGAAATCGCCTTGAAAGTTAATTTGAGGTCGAGTCAGCGTTTATACCCTACGGCGACGGAGCATGACCCACGCGAGTCCGGAGATGCCTGCGAGCAGCGCATAGCTTGAGGGCTCGGGAACGAAGGAAATTTCCAAAACATTGATGTAGCCATATGCTGATCCTGATTGTCTCTGCACGGTAAAGCTAATCTCGTTACTAATATCTGGTGTCACCGCAGCAAAGGTAACCGTATTTCCGACGTTATCTACGGCTTCTAGTGTTCTTTGGGTGCTGCCGGAGATAGTGCCTGCAGTCAGATCATACTGCGTAATGCGTGACCCTGTTGCATTGCGAGAGCCGAACAGAGTCAGATCGTAGGTGAGGCTCTGATTGAGGTTGGAAAGCGTGACTGTCAAAACATCGCCGGAATCCATATACAGGAAATCCTGATTGGCAGTTAAGGGGTAGTCGGTTGTGTAGGACAGTGATGAGTTGTCGGTGTTGTATCCAATGGTATTGGGGGTGGACGCAAGTAGAGAGATACCCGTATCGAAACCGCCAGAATCAGTTAGATCTTCGATCTCTTGATTGGCGAAACTGGCTTGGCCGGTGCTTCCATGAGTGATATTATTCCAAGGGGCCGGGGTGGTTGCGCTTCCGCCAAAATCGACAAAAACGGTGGTGTCAGCGGTGGCGTAGGATCCAGCAAAGCTAGAAAGAATTATAAGGGGAAATATGGTCTGAATTTTCATAGTGGAGGTATTCGTATTAAATGACTAAATGACTAAAATGCGCAAATATGACTATGTCAAAGGTTTAAATTATTTGGAGAAACTGCGGGTTTACTCTACTTAAATGTGCGCGTTTAAATAGTAGAAAGGCTTGCTGCTCAAGGCACTGCGATACTTGCCAACTGTGACGGATGCATACATATTCTCGACGTGGCACATTGTGGTCATAGGTGCTGCGGTGGAAAATTTAAATTCACTTGACTAAGTCAATGTGCGGCTATTGTATTTAACTATGAACTTAAAATACTTATATCTACCCCTCGTTTCTTTTCTAACTGTAGCGTCGCTCAATGCATCGATTTTCTTTGATGATTTTGATGATGAAACTGTAGGTGCCACCCCGACCGGTTGGTCTATTAGTAATCTTGTTTTTGTCACGAGTGACTATTCTGTGTCGCCTTCGAACAGCTTCTTTTTTCGAGATGGAGCCAACCGCACGGCGACACTAACAAATTATGTCACTATTCCGGATGTGAGCCAAGATTTGGCATTTTCGTTTGATTTTTTTGCTGGAGTTGCCTCCGTTGAATCTGCGGATTCTCTTGTTTTTTACATAGATTTCGGGCAAGGGGGTGGATATCAGCCGGTATTGAAGGATGCGGGGGTTGCAAATGGCTTTGCACAAACCAGTGATTATACTGGAACCCTGATCACACTTGCCAATGCTGATGGCAGTGCGACCCCAGGCGATTTTCAGAGCTATTCGGTGATTGTTCCATCGAGTTATTATTCTGATACTTTATCAGCTGATTCATTTAAGTTGAGATATGTTTGGAATGGCTCATCAAACGATGAAGATGCTTACATCGATAATATCAGCGTAGCTGTGGTTCCAGAGCCTTCGCAGTTTGCAATCTTGCTTGGGTTGGGTGCCTTGCTTGTCGCCTGCAAGCGTCGTCGCGCATAGTCTAATTTTTAGAAAATCCCCATTCAGCTTTTGAAGCTGAATGGGGATTTTTTTGTGGACTATCATTGCCTCGATTCGATGCTCAGCACATACATTTGGCGATGGCCTTCGTGGATGGAGTCTATGCAGACTTGTGTGCCATCTCGGTTCCATCGCGGATGGAGGTCGCAGCGAATTTGCCATTCCATTGGAGGGGAGTAGAAACGCCCTAAAGTGGTGAGCTCATCTCGTTCGATATGATAGAGTAAAAGGCTGCGGTGGTCTGTCTCGTCTGGGTAAGAATCTGTCAGCATATATTGACCGTCAGGAGAGAACGAGCAATGGCCGTCGCAGTTGAATCGCTCGCCGCCGATGACCTGAATGTCGCCTCCGCTTTGATCCTCAAAAAGGAAGTAGCGGTTGCCGATTTCTTTACGCCCGGCCCATGCTAAGATTGCTTGATCTCCTTGCCAGTCATAGTGGGAGACGAATCCGTGGTCGGAGAGGCAGCGTAATTCACTGCCATCCAGATTCATCGTCATTAGCCGGGTGTGTCCGACTTCTTCGTCAGGAGTCTTGTATCGATGCAAGAAGGCAAAGCGTTCTGGATTTGCGCTGAACTGGATATGATTGAAGCGGTGGAGCTTTCCCTCAAATTCCGACAAGGGCTGGAAGTTGGCCGCTTCCGCGAGACTGAGGATTAACTTGGATGCTCCAGTCTGTAGATCTAATGAGTAAAGGCCATCATCTGTCGGCGCAGCCACAGCCTCCCATTTGTCTGGAACCCCGGGATAGCCGTAACCGGGTCTCTGATTTTGTAGTCTGGAAAAGTTAACAGAAACGGCGTGTGTGCCTTGACGGTTCACTGCATAGATCGGGCGTGAGAGGCTTCGCTCACGCTGTGTATGAATATCGATGATACGTGAGTAGAATCCGTCTGGGCCTATGTCATTGAATATAATCTCAGCACTGTCACCAAGCCATTGAAGCATGCATCCTTGTTGCCAATTCCAAGCACCTGTTTGTGCCAGCGGTCGCCAGGCGTTTTCATGGTGCGTATCGATCACACCTATCGTGATGGTGTCCCCAGCCTTTGGAGCACGGTCCATGAACGTCGATTCTTGGCCAAGCACCCAACGCTGTGAGGCATCCCAGCATGATTTGTCGTAGTATCCAAAGAAATGGTGGTTGGAACCACATGTGATGGCTTTGGCGGTTGCTGGAGGTATTTTTGACATGGTTGTTCTATGCTTCGCTGCTAAGTGGCAAATGCTTCGAGTGTTGGGGCAATAAGAAGAAAGTTTTCAATTCTGTTGACTAAGTCAATGTCGCTTGTTGATAATCTATGAATGTTAAGTCTACAACCCCCCGTTTTGAGGATACTTCGTATGCGTTTTTATAACTTGGTCGCTGTTGCTGCCGTTTTACTGGGTCTTACCGTTGCGTTACCTTCTCAGGCAGAGGCCTCGGAATTTGTTACAAATGGTGATTTTTCTGAATGGAGCGATGGCTCTGCGAAGGGCTGGAAACTCGCCAGTTCAGGGAAAGCATCGATTCATTACGACCAGGATGAGAAGCCTGAAGGTGCTAAAGGCAGTATGCGTATTGATATCGAGGGTTCCGGTTCGGGCCAAGGGCAGGTGATCACATCAAAGTTTAAAGTGCAGCCGAATAGCCTCCTATTTCTTGAAGGCTGGATTAAAGCTCGGAAGGGCTTTATTCAGATTAAGTTGTATAAGGGAGGTAAAGAGTATCAGCGTATCAGTGTCAGCAGTGGCGTCAGAGATGAGTGGACGCAACTGGAGAAGGAGTTGGATGTCGGTGATGCGGACGCTTTAGCCGTGCTCTTGCGTTATAATCAAGGATCTGGAGATGTAGGTAAGTCTCTGTGGTTTGCGGATGTTTCGATCATTCCAGCCACAGAACGTGTGCGCTCGGCGCCGACGATTGCCAAGTTAGAGGGAGTCGCCACTTTCAGTTCGATTGGCATCTATGCCGATATCACAGGGGATATGAGCAAATTCACTAAGGGCTATTCCGTCTTTCGTAAAAAGGGTGATACTGAATGGCGTGCTAGCCTGCCCATGCAATGGCAGGACAAGACCAAGCAGTTACGCTCCAGCCTTTTAAACCTTGAGGAGAATACCGAATACGAAATCAAGACATGGATGGAAGATCCGAATCTTTCAGAAAAGATGGAGCCCGCCTTGACCACTGTGAAAACATGGTCAAGTGAAGTGCCGATAGCGAAGACCATTTATCTGCCCGCTGGAGAAATTACTGAACCCTTGGTCATTTCTGAGAGTGGTTCCGCTGATGGTTGGATTCGCTATACGGGTGACCCCAGTGGCACAACGGTGTTGAACGTCGATATGAATGGTAGCAGTGCTCTCATGTTGAAGGAAGTGCATCATATTATCTTGGATAACTTGACGATTCGAGGTGGCGTTAAACATGGGGTCGTGGTCTCTGCGTCGACGGATATTCGTATTATGCGTTGCGATATTTCTGGGTGGGGGCAACCTGGCGAGTTGTTGCCGTCGACTAATACGAAATGGGGCCGTGGTCCGTTTTATCTCGATGAGAAAGGCGAGCGTATCAATTTACAGGCCGGTGTTAACATCGGCAGATACTCTGCACGTGTCGTAGTTGAAAATTGCTATATTCATAATCCTCGAGGACATGCGACATCATGGAAGAATGGTCATCCATTGGGGCCCACATCGATTATTTTGTTCAATCCAGACGGGAATCTCGTGATTCGCAACAATTCGCTTATTGGCGGCGAAGAGCATCGTTTCAATGATACGATTGAAGGTGCCTGGAACAATTATATCACTGGCGGACCGCACCGTGATACTGACTTTGACGGAAACACGATGTTTTTCAGTAACGATGATGGTGTCGAACTGGACGGTGGTCAGATGAATGTCCGCTTCTTTAATAATTGGATCCAGAGCAGTTACTGTGGCGTGAGCACCGCGCCCACGATCCTCGGACCGTCGTATATCTACAATAATTTGATTGTTTTAGAGGGCGAAGAGCGTGGACAAACGAACTTTGCGCTGAAAGTGGGCGGCAATAAGGTGGAAGAGCCCGGCATTAATTACTTCTTTCATAATACAATTTACAGTAACAGTATGGCGCTTCGAGGCGGCAATTGGGGCAAGGGTCCTACACCTTTGTTCACCCGGAATAACCTGATCGCGTCGGGTGTCTTGCTTTGGCCTCAAAAATCGAAGGCAGACTTTGATTACGATATGGCGCGTCCAAATTCGATCGATCCTCCACTGCCTGAATGGGAGCAAAATGGAGTGACTGGTTTGGAACGGTTTCAGGATCGCGATGCCGGTGATTATCGTTTATCGGAAGGATCGCTTGCCATTGATCGTGCACTTGCTTTGCCAATGATCAGCGAAGAATTTACGGGTGACGCGCCCGATATTGGTGCCTTCCAAGCGGGATCCTCTGCGCTCTTCCCCGTGCGTGAAACGGGTGTTTCGATGCTGCCGATGCAGCTTCAAATTGAAAAAACACTGGGCACGAACGACGAGAAAAGTGACACGCTTTATATTACCGCGCCAGCGTCTACTGGGAAACGTTGGCGTATTCTGAGTGATGAGGCTTGGATACAATTTAGTCCGAGTAATGGTGCCTGCGATGGCAAGGTGCATGAGGTGACGGTCTCTCTGAACCCCACGTTTGAGCGTGAGGGCTTACGTCAGGGCTCCGTGACGGTTCGAACTGATTCCGGATATAACCGCACCTCGTTTGTTAAAGCCAAAGTGCGTCTCGCAGACCCCGGCATTCAGATGTTTGTGGCGGCTGATTTAGAGCAAAGCGGAATGACTGTTGTGGAGAGTGATCCTGATGCGCCAGTGGTACCTTACTTGGCTGCTCCCGAGACTCGCGCCGCATCTTCGGAGGCGTACATCAAATTTGATTTTGAGATCAAAGAGCCTGGTGTGTATCATTTACATGGCTTAATGAGCGTGCCCGGCCCAGGATCGCCTGGCCATGATAGTTGCTTTGTTCAAGTCGATGATGGAGAGCCAGGTTACTGGGATTTCCCTGTAACCGCCCCTGCACGCTGGGAGTGGATGATCAATTCAATTCAGCGCGAAGCCTATCCGCGCAAGATGGAATTGTCGGCTGGCAAGCATACCATCTACATTCGAGGACGAGAGTCCCTTACTCGATTTGCGAAGTTTGCTGTGAGTCGGAGTTCTCTATCTCCAGAGGACTAATCGAGGCTCAGACTCTTTAAGGAGCGGTGCATTCTTGGAACAATGACAATGCAGATTATGGACGAGAAAGTTGTGGATACGAATGTGATTTTAAAGGCTGGTTTTACGGCAGATGGGAGTCGTTATGAGTTAAGGGATCCGAACCTAATTCGCTCTGCGGATTCGGATGTCTGGAATGACCGGATGCAGTTTCAGATCGATCATCGAGGTATGGTGAAGCGATCTGGATTTCTTGGGCCTGATTTGACTCAGTATTCTCAGCCTATGCGCTGTTTCTATTTGCGCGATAATGCCAGCGGTGAGATTTGGACAGTGCCTCAGGGAGTGATTCGCACGCCAGCTGATACGTTTTGTTATTCCGCAGGGAAAGCAGATATTGCGTGGGAGGTGACCATGCATGGTATCGCCTGTAAGCTTCGAGTTGTCGTTCCTGTGGACGATGTTGTTGAGCTTTGGACTGTCGAAATTATTAACGATTCTGATCAGGAGCGCTCGCTGTCATTGTTCAGTTATCTTCCAGTAGGGCGTCTCTCGCCGTTTCATCAAAACGCACATTTTGATCCGGCGACTAATGGGATCTTGTATGATACCTTCCCATACTATGTCGACTATGCCGATTATTATTCGTTGAAGGATGGCTGGAATGCGGTGTTCGCTTACACGGATGTAAAGCCGGAAGCTTGCATGGTGAATGTATCCGACTTTGTCGGTAACGGAACCATGGCCGATCCTGAGGCCTTGAAGTCGGAAGTCATTCCACAATTGGATCAGCGTGCAGACGCGGAAGTCGATTCGGCGAGCATCTTTCAACATGACGTGAACTTGGATGCAAGCGGTGGAAAGACATCGGTGAATTACGCCTTTGGTCCTGCGCACAATCCTGATGAAGCGAGCGCAATCGCTGAGAAGTATATGAAGCCTGGCGCGGTGGAGGCCGCTTACGAAGCTGCGCAAGCGCATCAGGATTCTTTCCAATCTGCCATTCAAGTTGAAACGCCCGATGCTGAGTTTGATGCGTTTGTGAACCATTGGTTGCCGCGTCGTTCGTTGATTTGCGTCCGAGGGATGCGCTTTATGTCGGCACCGCAAGGTCGGAATTTACTACAAGACTCGATGGCTGGTGCTTTGATCGATCCGGTTTCCAGTCGTGCACGGCTTTGCCAGTTTTATGGTTTTCAGCACCTGGATGGTTGGATCCCGCATGGCATGCCGATTTACGAAGGCGCTTCGCAAATTCGTATTAACACCATCCCGCATAAAGATATCAATAGTTGGGGCCCCGGTGCCGTGTCTTACTATCTCAATGAAACAGGTGACGATTCCATCCTGGATGAGGTGATCCCGTTCGCTGATGCGCCGGAAGAATCGGCAAGCCTATACGCGCATATTTGCCGGGGGCTTTCTTGGCTCTTGAATGATCGAACTGAGCGTGGTTTGTGCCGAATCGGTCAGGGGGATTGGAACGATCCATTAAACATGGCGGGACATGGTGAAAAGGGGGAGTCTGTCTGGCTTTCTGAAGCATTGATCCTTGCCTTGGATACTTGGGCACCGATAGCTGAAGCACGTGGTGATATCGAGTTGGCTCAGACCTATCTCGAGGAGGCCGATCAACTTCGCGATTGTATCAATGCATATGCTTGGGATGGCGATTGGTATGTGCGTGGTTTTTCAGATAATGGGAAGGCGTTTGGAGCTTCCGCAGACACTGAAGGAAAGATTTTTCTCAATGCCCAGAGTTGGGCGATTATGGCGGGTGTGACGGACGATGCGCGACGCCAGTCGTGCATCGACGCGGTGGAGTCTCATCTGCAAACACCGTCGGGGCCGATGACATTATCTCCCGCCTACACTCAGATGCATGAAGGTGTGGGCAAGTTGACTTTGAAGTCTCCGGGGCATTTGGAGAATGGTTCAGTTTATTGCCATGCTTCGACTTTCTATGCGTATGCACTCTATCAAGCCGGTGAAGGAGAGCGTGCCTATTCTGTATTGCGCGATCTATTGACTGGATCTGAGAACAATCCGATCACGCGAAGCGGCCAGTTGCCCCTCTATATCCCCAATGCGTATCTAGGTCTGCCCTGTGGGCGTAATGCCGGGAAGAGCACGCATTCGCCAAATACGGGCACTGCTGCATGGTATCTGCGAACCGTCGTTGATTGTCTCATGGGCGTACGTAGTGAGGTCAATGGCATCCGGGTCGACCCTCAACTTCCTAAGGACTGGCCTTCGGTGAAGGTGATCCGTCGCTGGAGAGGTGCCACTTTCACGATCGATATGGTGCGAGATGCGAGTGTCTCTGCCATTGAAGTCACGCTGGATGGTTCTCCTCTCGCGGATCGGTTGATTCCGGTTCCGGAGGAGGGTAGCGAGCATCAAGTGCACGTGCGCTTGCCTGCCTAAGCTCTTGTTCCGGATTTATGGCTCACATCGGTATGTTACCGAGACTACCGATCGTCTGACTGCATTACTTTTCAATTTATCGACACATCTCTAATATGAAGCGCACCATCACAGAAAAGGATATACTAGAGCTGCCGCTCTCCCATAAGGTTGGGCAGGTCTGCAGTCCAATCTTTCAGTCGAGCTCAGTGACCGAAGACATCAGTAGTTTTATCACCGAATATGGCATCGGTTTTGTACGATACTGCCCGAATGCTTTTTATGATAATCATAGTAAGGTCGTTGGGGCGCCCAATCCATACCTGACCCCAGCAAGTAATGCAGCACTACTGAATTCATTGCAGACACTTTCCATCGAGCAGGGGAGTGGTTATCCGCTCATCGTTGGTGTGGATCAGGAAGGCGGCACTCGCAATGATATCAACCGATACGGTGCGCTTGTATTTGGTAGCCATATGAGTTTTGGGTGTGCCAATGACCTCAAGCTGACTGAGGAGGCCGCCTACCTCACCGGTTGTCAGATGAGGTCGCTGGGGATTAACTTAGTGCAGGCGCCCATCACGGATGTCTTTTCCTTTGCGGGGCGTCACACTCTTAAAGCGGCATCTTTAGGCGAAGATCCTGAGCTGGTGACGGAACACGCCATGGCGATGATGCGTGGCTATCAGCGCTCAGGCCTTGCTGTGATGATCAAACACTTTCCCGGTTATGGTGCCACTGCGGTCGACGCACACAAGGGCATGGCTGAAGTCACTAAGTCGTTTGAAGCGCTTGAAGCGCATGATAATTTGCCCATACGCACACTCTTGCAGTCGGGGGCTGAAGCTGTGATGACTGGGCACGTCATTGTTGAAGCGATGGATGCCTCCCGTTTACCGGCAACTTTGTCGGCTCAAATTATCCGTGGTTATCTCCGGAAGACATTAGGGTTTCAAGGAGTCGTGGAAACTGACGCGATGCGCATGAGTGCGATTCAAGAGAAATACGGAACCGCGAAGGCGAGTCTTATGGCGCTTCAGGCGGGTTGCGACGTGTTACTTCTACGTGGCGATAGTGAGCATTTCCTCGATGGCTATCGCGCTGTTTACGATGCCGTTAAGTCGGGTGCGTTGGATGAATCGCTATTGGATGAGTCGCTTCTGCGTATCCATCGCTTGCGAGAGAAAATCAATATTTACGACAATGCACTGGTCTCGGACGAAATCGCGAGTCGCCCGTTCCGGACGGAAGAGGTTTCGACCTGCGAGCAGGCTGTGGCCGATCAGTCGGTCGTCGTATTGAGAGACACAGAGAAACAACTCCCCTTTGTTTCGGGTTCAGAAACAAAGTTTCTAGTCATTCAGCCGAAGCCTCAAAAACTCGATGGTGCCAATGATCCAGAGCAAAGTGAGGACATGTTGATTCAGGCGGTTGCAGAGCAATTCCCCGGCGCGCAATCACTGTTGACCGAGCTTGTGCCCACTTCGGAGAATATTGCCTCTGCGCGGGCGCTTTGTGCGGAGAGTGACGTGGTGATTGTCGGGAGTATCAATGCGATCAATTTTGACCATCAACTCGAGCTGGTCCAGGCCTGTTTGGATTCTGGAAAGCGTGCCATCGTCGTCGCAATGGAGTCGCCCTACGACTTGAGCCTCTATTCTGAGGCGAGCACCTGTATTTGCACTCTGGGTGCCAGCCGCGCCGCGATGAGAAGTGCCGTTAAGATTATCTCCGGTGAGCTGGCTCCAAGTGGGCGTCTCCCGGTTACACTTAAACTTTAATCGTCTCTTTGAAGCAACGAATCGACATGACTGACTCCGCTCCAAAAATTAGTTACGAACCCAAGCATCCTAGGCTTATTGCCTGCGATAGCGATGGCTGTGCTTTTGATGTCATGGACATTAAACACAAGGAGTGTTTTTGCCCTGCTTTTATCAAGCACTTTGGCTTGCAGAGCTGCGCGAAACAGGCGCGACAAGTTTGGGAGTTTGTTAATCTTTACAGCCAGACGCGTGGCAGTAATCGTTTTTTGGCCGTTGGTTTGGCTTTGGAATTGTTGGCGGAGCACCCTGACTTGCGTGTCGCTGAAGTCTCATCCTTGGACTTTAGTGAATTGCAGAAATTCTTGAAGGAAGCGGAGGCGCTCGGAGAGCCAAGCTTGGAGAGTGCCGTGGAGGCTACCGGAGATGCTGCTTTAATGGCGATGCTCGCCTGGACTCGCGAAGTGAATATTCTGGTTAAAGAGATGTGCCATGGGATCGGTTCGTTTTCCGGGGTCGATACCGCATTGCAGCAGGCTGCGGAGACATGTGATGTCGTGGTCGTTAGTCAGGCTCCCAGGAAGACACTGGTTCATGAATGGTCACAGTCCGGGTTGGACTCGCACACTGTATTCATCGCAGGCCAAGAATTTGGGACAAAGGCGGCTCAGGTGGAGCAAACGCTTGAGGCTGTCGATGCGAACTATGAGGTGCTTGTTCTGGGAGATGCCCTAGGAGATCAGTCTGCGGCAGATGCGGTTGCCGCGAGGTTCTTTCCGATCATACCCGGGGATGAGAGCGCCAGTTGGCGACGGTTCATAGACGAAGGCCTTCCGCGTTTTAATGAAGGTCGCTTTGACGATTCTTACCAAGCAAGCCTGTTGGAGGCTTTTAGCCGGGCACTACCTAAAGATCCGCCCTGGAGTTAACTCTTCATACCTTGCCACTCAGCGCCTATCCTAGTTTGGATTTGATTTGACGCGGCTAACTGACTAAGTCAACGTGAGCCTTCGTACTAGTTTAGTAATTTAGATTATCCGATTTCAACACATATAATGAGTGTAAACAACGAGCAGGGGACAGAATCCTCGGGGGGAGAGAGTGCGAATCAGCCTGCGAGGGTATTGAGAGTAGGTTTGATTGGTCTTTCAGGCTTTGCTAGCGTGCATTTTCAGATGATTCAACGAGCCGTTGCGAGCGGGACGGTCTGTTTGCTGGGAGCCACCGTGATCAATCAAGACGATGAGGTGGAGAAATGTGAGAACATTCGTGCTGCGGGTGGAAAGATTTTTGATGATTACGAGGAAATGTTTCGAGCATTGAATGGGCAGCTCGATTTTTGTTTCATCCCTACAGGTATTCATTTGCACGCTCGGATGGCGATTGCAGCTATGGAAGCGGGGGCAAGTGTGTTTCTCGAGAAACCAGCGGCGACGACGATTCAAGATGTCAGAGCGATGCAGGCAACTGAGCGCGCAACGGGATGTTTTGTTGCTGTAGGTTTTCAGACCATTTATGCGGCGGAGACGCTTTGGATGAAGCGGGCAATTTTGGACGGGCGTATCGGCAAAATACGATCGATCAAATCAATGGGACTTTGGCCTAGAGATGATGCTTATTATGCTCGCAATAACTGGGCGGGGCGCCTGCGTGCAGGGGAAGATTGGATGCTGGATTCCCCTTTTAATAATGCGATTGGGCATCAGCTAAATATGATTTGTTTTCTCGGCGGAACCGAAGTCGAGAAGTCCGCGGAGCTGACTGGAATTCAAGCGGAACTGTATCAAGCGCATTCAATCGAGAGTGCAGATACGGCTTGTATGCGCATTGAGACTACGAGTGACTTCCCCTTGTATTTCTATGCAACACATAGTTCATCAAGCACACTTGACCCTGAAATTGTAGTGGAGGGGGAGCATGGATCGATTCATTGGACATTTACTGAAGCAGTGCTGCGCACTGATCAGGAAGGTGAGGAAGTCATGGCGTGCCAGAAAGGGGATGACTTACGTGATACTATTATGGAACGCGTGCTCGCGAGGCGTGTGGATGATTCTATCTTCATCTGTGACCTGGAGATCGCTGCAGCGCATACAATTTGTGTCAATGGGGCGCATGAGTCGTCCACTGTTCACGAGATTCCGCAAGGCTCCATTCAGCGATCTACTGATGCATCCGGACGTGTTAAAACGGTCGTTCGTGGCCTAGATGAGTCACTCACTCAGGCCTTCGATCAAGGTCGATTGCTGTCTGAAATCGGAGTGACGTGGGCTGTTCCCGGCCAGCGCATTAGTTTGTCCGATTATAGTCACTTTCCCCTGTTCAGGCAATTTGAGACTGGGGGGGCTTCTGAGAGTGAGGCTCGAGTGGCCAGTGGTTCGGTCGCGTAGTTTGGGTGTCATTTAATGTGCGGGGTCAATTGTAGCCTACGGCGTAAGCCGGATGACCGTTATGCCCATGACTCATCGAGTTCACACTCGATACTACGAAACTTCGTCACTCCGTGGAAATAATTGCACCCGCTTAGTTTAGAGGGCAGATTTTCAGCTTGTTCCTTCGCTTTGGGGGTATAGTTTGACACCAAATGACTCAGTCAGGTTGGTCTGAGCATTTCGCGTGTTTGCGTTTTATGATCAATTATACCCGTTATGTCTCCAAGTAAGGTTTCCCAAGTTCGTAATCATGTTCTCTCCTTGTTGGAGAGTGGAGAGATAGTAGCAGGCCAAAAGATTCCCGCAGCACGCGAGATTGCTGAAGAGTTGGGGATCTCATTTCTGAAAGTACAGCAGGCGGTCGAGTCGCTCTGTCAAGATGGTGTCCTCCAATCGCATTCACGCAAAGGAACCTATGTTCAAGCCGACTGGCGGATCCGAGTTCTGAAGGAGAATGTCTGTGTGTATAGCCCTGTTGATGATTTCCCATGGATTCGAGGCATGTTAGAGTTGGTGGAAGATACGATTCCTGGTTTACGTAGCACCTTTGCTTTTAAGCGTGGTATCTTGGAGTTGCGTACAACAAGTCATGTTTTGACTGAGTACGAAGATTACATGGATTTGTCTGATATTTTTGACGATTGTTATCCGGATCGCAGCCTATTTTTTGAGAAGCCGTTTCGCCCCTTCGTTGTAAATGGTAAGATGGTTGGTATCCCTTTTGCATTTTCGCCGCGTGTCATCTTTTATAACCCGAAGGTATTTGAAAATGCGGGTTGTCCATTGCCACGCGCTGATTGGACTTGGGCAGAATTTATTGAGTGTATCCAGCATCTGTCTAAGACTTTGCCGAAGACTCAAATCATGAATTGGCGACCTGTGCTTTTCCTGTTTATGAATTTTATCGTGAGGGCAGGTGGGCGACTTTTTAGTCCTGAGCAGGCAGACCCGGTAACGCTAGATAGTCCCCAAGTTCTTGAAGGCCTTCGACTGTTCCGTGAATTGGGAGACCTTTTGACTGGTGAAACTATCGATGATAAACAATACGTGTCAGATTTTTTAGCTGGAGAAGCTGCGATGCATCTTTCTGGGCGCCACATGTTGGATTTTATCCAGAGGTCAGATTTGGTTGATTGGAAGACCGTAGCACTGCCACTTTTTGACAAAGGTGTGGACTGTTCGGCGCAAGCAACTGATTTGATTTGTGTGCGCAAAATTTGCACATCGCCAGACTTAGCAAAACGCTACGTTACTGCGATGCTCTCGGAGCCGGTTCAGAATTACATTGGTCAATGGAAGCATAATATTCCGATCAGGAAGAGCTCGGCCTTTAAAAGTTTAGATTTAGATGATGCGCGTGATGCTTTGTTCGCCACGGAAGTGGCTAAGATATCGACCGACTTTAATTTAGAGCCCCCGTATCCAGGGACTTTTGTTTTGGATGGGATTACGCGTATTTTGACCGATAAGCTGGATCTGGAGCAGGGGTTGTCGGAATTAGCTCAAGCGGCTAGAACTATTCTTGGGGTTCGCGGATATGGCTCGAATCGAGACGGCTCCAGCAGTTTGTTTTACACTTCTGATTAAGTTTCGAGGCGTTGCCCCGGTTCACTTTGGTGGTGATGTGTGTGAGGCGAAAGCAACCCTCACAATCGTTGAAGAGGGCGCGCACCGCGCTGGTATTGCGCGGTGACCGGCCAGATTGGTGCGTCCTTAAAAGCCTAGCTCAGTGGCACGGGATCGGAGTTTGACTAGGGCATCATTGTAGCGGGGCTCACCTATTAAATTGCGGCGCTCGTTCGGGTCTGCTGCTAAATCAAATAGCACTTCTTCGCCATCACTGCCATAGCATTGGTATTTCAAGGTATCCAGTTTGACCATACAGTGCTTGCCGACGAATTGAGAGATGGCTTCGTTGGGAGCATCATAGGTGGTACCATGCAATAAGGGGGCTAGGCTGCGACTGTCCAAACCGTCGGGGCAATCGATTTGAGCTAGGTCACAAAGGGTGGCAAATAGGTCGCACAGACTGACGTTCTGCTTGATATGCCTGCCACCGTTAAACCCTTTTGGCCAACGAATAATCAGAGGCACGCGGACTGAAGCCTCGAAGAATTTCTGTTTCTCCCAAATCGAGTGTTCGCCCAGCATTTCTCCGTGATCAGAGCAGTAGACGATGATCCAGTCATCGATGTTCTGGCCTGCCGCTCGAAGGTTATCGACCACGGACTGGTATTGTTGGTCAATCGTTTCGATGTTTGCGTAGTAGGCTGCGGTTGCGCGGCGGGCTTCACGCTCCGAGACGTCACCGTTTGCCCCCACGCTCACCGCCTTAGGCATAAAGGCCGAGCGGCCTAGCCAGGGGTGATCGAACGCGGGTTCATCGGTATACACGGGGACACGGTTGAGGTAATAATTGAAGAGCGTTTCTTCAGCGAGATAGGGGTAGTGTGGATTGCTGAGCCCAAGGTAGAGCAGCATCGGCTTTTCCGGTGAGCATTTATCGTAATACGGATCAAGGAAATGCTCTGTGATGATATGCTGGCAGCCTTCAGTCGCATACTGATCCCAAACGTGGGTGTGTGGGCCTTTGCCGATACCAGCCCTTTTGATCTCTTTCGCGTCGTTCCACTTGGCTCCATCTTTCCAGTGGTCAGCCGCTCGTTTGTTGCTGTCGAGTGGCGTGGCACGGTCTGCTTGAAAGTTCTGAATCGCGCCCTGGCTGAGCATATGATCCATGCCTACGCGACGAGTCCAACCTTGCATTTGATCGGGGCCCATGTGGTGCAGTTTGCCGCAAGCGACGGTGTCGTAGCCGTATTCACTGAAGCGACGAGCAAAGGTCATGCTTTCTGGAGCCAGGTCTTGCCCATAGTATTCGACACCACAGCTTCGGGGGAGTTGCCCCGAAGCCATACATTGTCGAGCCGGCACGCAGATCGGGGAGGGCGTGTAGGCATTATCAAAAGTGACGCCGGTACGAGACAGCCAGTCGAGGAAAGGCGTGCGAACGACCTGATTGCCCGCGAAGCCAGCCACATCGGCACGGTGCTCGTCAGACATGAGGAAGAGTATGTTGGGGGACGTGTTCATCGGTTTACCGCAGTGATTCCAGATAATCTTTTGAAAGACAGACATGCAGAGGGTCGGTCATCTACGACTCAGGATGTACTGATACGATGCACCTTATTAAGGGATTCATATAAAGTATAGCTTTTCAGCACCCTTGTTGGGCAGTATATAGAGCACGACTATCAACGCCGATTGATTGTCGGCGCGTTAATCTGCGTAGCTGTCGCGATAACTCATCACTTCAAGATTCTTGCGAATTGCGGCGATACTATGCTGATCTTTCGGCGTGAGGGTGATGCGCTTCGTTTCGCCTGGAAAGAGGTCGAAGAAGTTATCGCTGACACGATGTGGGATGGTATCTGCGAGGTTGATATAGATCTGATAGGCGAACACATCGCTGCTTAGTTCGATCTCGAAGCCACCTCCGGTGCCCCGCTTCACTTTGGTGGTGATGTGTGGATGCGCGAATTCGACATTTTTTGGAGCCGTCAGGAAGGTGGTGTTTTCACTGTCTGGCGCGCCTTCAACGCGGAGTCGAGTGCGTAAGACGAGGTCTTGTTTACCATACTCCGCGATAAGCTTTATGAGTTTTAATGATTTCTGTCGAACGGATCCTCCAGGGCGTAGTCGTCTTGCACGACTGGCACTCTCCAATGGTTGGTTGCGGCTGATGCTCCAGAGTTGCCACTCGAGATTGGCGGCAGTTGATTGAGGTCCGTCGAAGACGGTGAAGATCTCGAAGCCGGAGACATCGCTGAGCAGAGTGTTCGTGCTCCTGTGAGTCCACTCGCCACCGGTAACTTTAACGGAAACCAGTGCCGGTGCGAAGAAGCGTTTGGCTGCGTATTGCAGAGCTTTCCAGCGTCCGCCGAAGTCGATACTCGACCACGATGCAACGGGCCAGCAATCGTTGAGCTGCCAGTAGAGCGCACCCATTGTGCGCGGCATGTTACGTCGCATGTGCTCAATTCCGAAGCGTAGGCAAAAGGCCTGCATCGTTTGGGAGAGGTAAACCGTGGACTCATAGTTCTTTGGGAAACGATAGAGTTCCGAGATGTAGTGAAAGATGGTTTGGTTGCCTCCGCCGTTCTTTTGATGATTGTTCATCTCGGGGCCAAACAGGTTGGAGGAATCGGTAAAGGTTCGTGCGGTTTCAACATGTGGATAAGCCTGCATGCCGAACTCAGAGAAAAAGCGGTGCAACTGTTGCTCGTAGTTGGTGATCGGTGCACGACTATGCCAAACGCCCCAATAGTGCGCATCGCCGGATTCGGGATTCCGGGTGTCACCATAACGATCATCCGGATTATGCTCCGAGCTGGAGATGTAGTTCGCGCCAGGAAGGAGGCGGTGTAGGGTATTGGGGATGGCGGTAACGAAGAGCTTCTCGTAGTCGCGCCGTATTTTTGCATCCTCGCTCAATTGTTTTGTAAACATCTGCTCGTTCTCATTATTGCCGCACCAGAGTGCGATGTGGCTATAATTGCGGAGTCGACGAATCTGATGCTCGGCTTCGAGTTTCACCGATTTCACGAATGCGGCGTCGCCCGGATAGAGCGCGCAGCCGAACATGAAATCTTGCCACACGAGCAGGCCGCGTTCGAGACAGCCTTCGTAGAAACTATCTAGCTCGTAGATCCCGCCGCCCCAGACGCGGATCATGTTCATGTGAGAGTCGACGGCTGAGTCGAGTAAGTCGGGGATTAATGATTCACCTTCGTTCACGAAACTGTGAGCCGGTATCCAGTTGGCTCCTTTGGAGAAGATCGGTCTGCCATTGACTAGAAATTGAAAACTGGTGCCCCATTCGTCCGCGTGCTGGTCGAGTTGAATTTCGCAGAGACCGATGCGTCGTGTGCGCGTTTCGAGCACTTGGTCTTTGTCGAGTAGTTCGACGGTGACTTCGTAGAGTGGTTGGTCGCCGTGATCGTTGGGCCACCAGAGCTGAGGCTGATCAATTGAAATTTCTATACTTTCGGAGAGCGGACCTTCCTTTGAGCCAATAAGAGTGTCACCTTGACGAATCGTTGCTCGCGTCCGATACCGCTTACCCTTACGCGCCGCATCGATCTGTGTGCTCACGGTGCATTTGCCGGCTTCGTGCTGTTGAGTGATTAAGTAGTCGACGATCCGGTTTTCAGACCATGCTTCGAGTCGAATCGGGCGCCAGATACCACTCGTTGCGAGGCGTGGTCCCCAATCCCAACCAAATGAGCACTGCTGTTTACGTAGCTGTGTGCGGCCACCAATATTGTCGCAAGTGATTGGCTTCAGCTCTGGTTGGCGCTTCAGCATCGCCTCGCGAGGATTGTGAAAATAAATTTCCAGCCGATTGAGTCCACCCTTGACGAGTGACTTTACTGGGAAGCGGTATCCGACGAACATGTTACTTGTCTGCGCAACTTCAACTCCGTTGAGCGTGACCGTTGCTACGGTGTCGAGCCCATCAGCCACCAGCTCGATGTGCTTTTCCGCGAGTAAGTTCTCTGGGCAATCGAATTCGAGTGCGTATTCCCAGTCCGTTGTCTCAATCCATTGCAGATCCTGTTCGTTTGTTCCATGGAACGGATCGGCGATCAGCCCGTGCGCGTGCAAGTCGGTATGGACGCAACCCGGAACCTCTGCGGATCGCCAATCTGGATTCCCTGCTTTTCTGAACTGCCAGTTGCTGTTGAAGTGGAGAGTGTGCGCTTTTTCCATTTTTGTTAGGTTTTAGATGGATCTAATACTTTTCAAGCTGCAATCGCATGAAGCCGCGTCCGTCCATTTCAGCTAGTGATTGGATGGAGCGCACCGTGACAGATTCAGTGCCATCGCCATTTGGGCTTGGCGGACCAACTGCTTCGACAAAAGAGGCTCCTGATTTCCATTGGTCGCTGGCGAGTCCTAAGTTGATTTCGACGGTATAGAGAATTCCGTCAGCTGCATAATCGATACCATTGGTGCCGCTGCCATTGCTGCGTTGGCGATAGTTGAGTTGTAAATAATCTGTAGTCGTGACGCTCGGGAGGTAAGTGCTTGTGGGCTGATTCGACGTGGTGATAAATGCATAGTCAAATAGGTTATTGAGGCCGTCCTGATTTGGGTCATCTTCGGGTGCCCGCTGATCGCTTGGGATTTCGCTTTGCTCTTGTATCCAAGTGTCAAAGGAAGAGACGGTTGGTAGGTCTGGTAGTGTTGAGCTACTATTCTCTTTGAGTGTGACGCTGTCCAACAATCCGTCCCAGTTAAGTGATTGGCTGTCTTCTGTGTTCTTGTGTTCGCCTATGTGAAAGACGCCTGTGTTGTTTTCCAAAGTTTTGGTGGAGGCAGCAACTTGTTCACCGTTGATAGAGAGTTTTACCGACGCGTTACTGCCGGACTCGATACTGACAGAGACGTGTTGCCAAGCGCCAGTCGTGACGGTTCCACCACTCGTTTGTCCATTGCCTATGAAGCTGGCCAGTTGGCCACTGGAATTGACGAATAGCCAAGTCCTTCCAGAATTACCCGCCTGTTGTAGGATGACTCGATTTTCACTGGTGGGTAAGGTGTCGAGGTAGATCCATGCAGATGCCGTCCATGCTTTATCATTGGAAATCGTCACGTTAGGTGTCACGACAAAGTCATCGATGCCATCAAAGTTGAGTCCACCGTTTTCGTAGCCAGTGAACCAGACGGGGCCTTGAGCGGCAGTGCTGCCGTTTTCAGTTAGAAACGCGCTTCCGGTGGTGCCGGTATGATCACTCGCGGAGGTGCCGCTGTCTTCATCGAATTTGTATTCGAAAACAACTACATCTTCTTGGGCGGAAGGGTAGGGGCCAGCGTATACGGAAAAGTCGATGCTACGTGTAAAAATGGAATCACTGACTTCGGCGCGCAGCAGATAGGTGCCGCTGGTGTTGAAACTGATGAAGGTGCGTGCTGTATCCATAGGCTCAAAAGTAGCGGTGCCCGGGCCGTCCAGTTGAGACCAGGTGTATGTCAATTGACTCTCAGCGGGGAGGCCATCGTCTGTCGCGCTGACTTCGGCGAGTAAGCTGCTGCTTTCGCTAGGGAAGTGCACGCTGGAATATGCCGGGGCAATTAGCGAAATGGACGGAGCCGAGTTGTAGATGCCTGTTTCGCTTTCGAAGGTAAAGATCTCTCGCAAATGTAGTCCTGGTGCAGTGACACGGAAGGTGGCTCCGCCGTTAATTTTGTCGCCGTCACCCGCCGCTGCAAAGGTCACCGTTTGCCATTGATTCCAATTTGACGGGGTGAAGTTGAGCGCGGAACCGTGGCTTACGCTGAGGTCGTTGTCGCCAGAGTAGTGGCTGATGTTGACTGTTTTGGTCGCTGAGTTGGAAAGGCGAATCCGTAGGGTATTGGAGCCGCCTTCCGCGACCTGAACTTTGTCCGTTTCGAGTTCAATTTGCACGGCGTTGCTCGTCGCTCCACCGCGGCTGCTCATTGCATTATTCCACGCCGACATTTTAGATTGGAGCTGCGACTTGACTGCAGGATAGACACTGGAGACATCAGTGCTTTCTTGGAAATCGCCACTGAAGTTATTTCCTAATCGGTAGAGTTTGTTGTCCTCTAAGCTGATCTTAAATGCATCATTGCTAGTGAGATCAATGATGCCTGCTGCATTTGTTGCGTTACTGTCGTAATAATAAAAATAGTCGTGCGGCTGCTCGGTCGTGTTGCCTCTGAGGAGTTCGCTGATGTCCGCGCTATCGAGTGTGCGATCGGTTGGCATTGCTGCACCCGTGAATGCTGCGATGGTAGCGTAAATGTCGAAAGTGCTGGCGGTTTGAGTGAGCGTCACACCAGCAGGGACTTCGTTGGGATAGCGCACGATAAATGGCACACGGTGTCCGCCTTCCCAGTCGCTATGCTTGCGTCCTCGGAAAGGGTAGGCAGAGCCAGCACCTTGATAGAGGTCACCTGCGTTAGGACGATTTTGCCATGGTCCGTTATCTGAAGTGAAGATCACGATTGTGTTGTCGGCAATGCTATCGGCGGTATTGCCGTCACCATTTGGATCGTCGAGCGTGTCGAGAATCTGGCCGACGCGTGCATCGATCTCTTGAATTAAGTCCGCGTAGCGAGCTTCATCGTCGGTCTGACCCGCAATGGAAAGGAAGTCTGGGTGCGGATGGATCGGCACATGCGGCGTATGCGGGCTGAAGTAAATGAAGAAGGGGCGTGACTCGGCGACCGCTTCGTCGATTGCCGCGACGACGTTTTCTGTCATCGCTTCCAGTAAATAGGATTGCTCGGCGTTGGTGTCCAAGTTGCCACTGAATACACCGCCGGTTTCGGTAATGTAGCTCGTCAGCGCCGTTTCGTTTTGCATCAGTTTCAGATCCTGCCATGAGCTATTATGCGGATTCTGGGGCCACATGTCGTTGCTGTAGAGGATGCCGAAATAGCGTTCAAAGCCGTGACGGGTGGGGTTGAAATCTGCCTTGTCGCCGAGGTGCCATTTGCCCGCCATCGCGGTGAGGTAGCCGTGCTCACGCATCACTTCAGGAAGTGTGACTTCGCTGGAGTTGAGTCCCTCATTGCCTCCTGCAGAAAGGACTTGCTTGACTCCCACGCGGGTGGGGTAGCTGCCTGTCATGAATGCCGCACGCGAGGGGGAGCAGACCGAAGAGGTCGAATAAAAGTGGGTGAAGCGCACACCGTCGCTCGCGAGGCTATCGATGCGAGGCGTGAGATCTTTGGCGAAATTGGGATCGTTCGAGTTGCCGTTATCAGTAACGACTGCTGCGGGATTCAGGGGCGGACCCGAATTGGTTTTGTTTGGATAGGTGTAGATCCCGATGTCGTTATAGCCCATGTCGTCCATTAGCATGACGATGACATTGGGTTTGTCTGAGGTGCCAAATGCAGGGCTAGCAGTGAGTAGCGAAACGACGAGGAGTGTGCGAATTTTCATGTTCGGCAGTGGTCTAGCGATTGATTCACTGCGCCGACTGACTGGGGCAGTGAATCGTGCAGTTTATTAAGATAAAAGGCCGTCGCAGTATGCGACGGCCTTCGCTTATAGAACTTTAGAAAGGTCTAGCTGCGACGGCGTTGCAACATGACTGAACCGAGTGCGAGCACGCCTGCTGCGAGTGCAAAGCTGCCTGGTTCGGGGATCGCTGACACGCTTCCAGTGGCACTGAGAGCGTTGATGTGCAAGTTGCCACCACCATCGACTCCATCTGCGCCGACGGGAGCGAAACGAACGATGATTTCGCTCGCACCGACGATTGTCTCGGTGAATGTAAAGTTGGCAAAGCTACCGCCACCAGCAGTGTCATCTTCTTGGTAGGCGTCGTAAGTCGCAAAGCCGCCGCCATCGACATTGACTTGAAAGCCGATGTTGGGTGGAGCAAAGCTGCCGTTTCGCCATTCGCTGATGCTTATGGACTCAAGATTAATTTTGAAGCTAGCAGCAGCTGTCATGGTAAACTCGAAGTAGCCATTGGGAGTGCCATTTGAAGTGCCGCCGCTGCCAGTTCCGTCCCATCTCATTAGATTGAGTTCGCCAGCTGCAGCGGTGCTGCTGGTTGCAGTGGTCGATTCTAAGCTGCCTCTGCCGAAGATGTCGGTGGTCGTCAGGTTGGTAATCGCGTTATTTTCTGACGCTGCCAGCAGGGAGTCGCCGTTGAGATTGCTATCCGCAACTGGTAGCGGTAAGCCGCTGAAGTCCCAGTCGAACAGTGTGTCTGCCTGGGCGAAGCTTGCGACGCAAAGTGCGAGCGAACCGAGGATACTTTTTGAGTAATTCATATGCTTGTTTTGTTTTTTATGATGAGGCGTAAGGTATGAAATGGTAGTTACACCTATATTTTTGACTCGCTTCAAGTTAGGTCTTGCTCACACAGTTGAGCATGGAGCGCCGAGTCAGTATGAAGGATATCGCGAAGTGCGCCGGACTGCACCCATCCTCGGTGTCGATGGCGTTGCGCAATCATCCGCGCATCAGTCGAGCGACCTGTAAGCGGGTACAAAAACTGGCTGAAGAAATGGGCTATCGGCCGGATCCTGGGCTGAGCGCTCTAGCCGCCTATCGTTCGGCCGTTCAACCGAAATCAAGGTCGGGTGAGATAGCAATTGTTACCAGCGGTATCTCCAGATTGCGTCAAGCTTCTGGAACCACTGCATTGATCTTACAGGGGATGTCGAAGCGAGCCGATGCCTTGGGGTATTCGCTGGTTTTATTCAATATGCTGCAGAAAGACCTAAAGCCAAATCAAGTGAATCGGATTATTAAGGCCCGTGGGATTCAAGGTCTCATTATCGGGCGCACGGATTATCCGAATCGAACTTTTCTAGAGGGGATCGACTGGGATCAAATCTCAGCGGTTCGTGTGGGGCGTCGTCCGCAATGGCCGCCAGTCACGCGGGTCGATCATCATCAATATGCGACCATTCAATTGATTTTGGGGAAAATGCTACTGCGCGGATATCGGCGCATTGGCTTGTATCATCAGAGGAGTAACTTGAAAGCATTGGCGTTCTACCCGGAGGCTGCCTACCAGCATTTGCTGAATCGTGTTTCTAGAACACGAGCCTATCCCACTTTCTACTCAGATATTCAGAGTTGGGAGTCACTGGTCGAGTGGGCTGATCAGTATCAGTTCGATGCAATTATTTCGAATCAAATGCCTCAGAAGATGATTCCTGATACTACTGCGCGGAAAGCTTTTTTTGAAAAGCGGGGTTTTGCTTTGATGAATTTATTGGACACATCGTCAGAGGTTTCAGGTGTGTATCAAAATTTAGGTAAATTAGGTGAGCGCGCAGTGGATGTCCTTGTGGCGCAGATTCATCGTGGCGAGCGTGGTTTTCCGGAAGTCGTCAGTAATACAATGGTTGAAGGTGAGTGGAGTGAGGGGCAAAGCTTGCCGCGTCGCCGCTCCGAGTAGTCATTTGAGTCGTGGAGATTGACATTCATCCAAGCCATTGAAAAGTTGGCCTCATAGCTTAAGTCGCAAAAGGCGCGCATTTGCTTATCATTATTTAATTAGATAAAATGAATATACTTTTTCTAATGACCGATCAGCAGCGCTACGATTGTATCGGTTATGCGCCCACTTCCAAAGTGCCCACACCTAATATGGATCGCATCGCGGAAGGCATGGCTTTTAGTCAGTGCCAAACGGTGAATCCGATCTGCCAGCCCGCTCGGACGGCGTTATTGACCGGGCGCTATCCGCATCAAATCGGAACCGTGCAGATGTCGGGCGATTTGAATTTTAATACGCCGACCTTTCCGCAAGCCTTGCAAAAGGCGGGCTACTGGACGGCTGGAATCGGGAAGTTTCACTATCTGCAAACCTGGCCTTGGAATACGCCTCGTGGGGATGGAGTGCCGTTGACAAAATTACGACCCGAGATGCAAGCGCTCGGTTACCATCATGTTTGGGAAACATCCGGCAAGCAACTCGCCTGTAAAAATTACTGTGATTATTGTGATTATTTAAATGAGCGCGGGCTCTTGGACTCCTTTCGCGATTGGGTGGGCGAACGTGGCGCGAATAGTGATTTTCCCAACTCTGAACTCGAAAAAGATGGCGTGCCTTGGCCATTCGATGAGGAGGATCATATTGACCATGTGACTGGGCGGAAAATTCGCGAAGCCATCGAGCTGCGTGATCAATCGAAGCCGTTCTTTATTTTGGGATCTTTTTGTAGCCCGCATAAGCCCTTTGATCCCCCGCAGCGTTTTCTCGACTTGGAGCCTTATGAAGAGGTGGACGATTTTATTCCCAGCGAAGCGGGACCGTTGAGTGAGGAACATAAACAGGTGCTTTGGAAACTAAGGCGTTCGTATAAGGCGACGATTCGTTTACTCGATGAAGAGATTGGCAAGATTCTAGACCAGTTGGAGTCCGATGGTCTGCTGCAGGACACGTTGATCATTCTAACTTCAGACCACGGAGAGATGATGGGGGACCACGGACGTGTTCAAAAATCAAGTCACTATCGGGAATCACTCAATGTGCCTTTGGCGATTCGCCATCCGCACTTTTTAAAGCAGGCTTGTAACGATAGTCCGGTTGAGCTGACCGATATTACTGCGACGATTCTAGCTGCTGCCGAGCTGGATCCGATCAGTGCGCTCTCAAAGAACTGGCCTGCATTTAACAAATTGATTCCCTGCAGGTCATTATTGCCAGTGCTTTCTGGAGCTGCGGATTCTGTTCGAGATTACGCTTTTTCTGAATGCCGTCATGACTGGCAATGTATTACCTCGTCGAAATATAAATATACAAAGTTTCTTGGCTATGACGACCCGGACGCAGGGCCTTGCGAACAGTTTTTCGATTTAGAAAATGATCCTAGCGAAGAGTGCAATCTGATTGCAGATACTAAATGTGCAGATGCAGTCGATTGGCATCGTCGTCGTTTACAATTCGTTTTAGATCAAACGCCTCCGCTTCAGCATCGCTGGGCGCCACTAATGGGGGAGAGCTGATACGTTAAACGAAGCCGCAACTTTTAGCTCAAAGGTATATACTGCTAAGCTGATGCTGAAGGCGGATCGCCAGAAGCGCATGGAAGTGATTCGTGAGCTTTGTTTTTAATTTGCTGAAGTTTCGAGGAGCGCAGCGACGACAAAAGTGTAGTGTTCAAATACTAGAACATCCCTACGGAAGTTGCCCGCGATGTGACAGACTGTTGCGACGGCATTCTCAAAGGCAGGCTTTTTTTCTTCTGAGACCCTGGACACACAGTTCAAACGCCGAGCTCGACTCGCAGGTCTTTTTCCAAATACAGACTCGATTTTGAGACTCGTCACCGCGATACTTGTGGCAGTCTCCGAAGAATGGGAGACTGGAAAAGCATACATCACCAACAATAATAAACCTGCCAAAAAACACGTAATCAAAGTCAAGCACTCTCCGCCTGATTAAACGAATTTACAGACGAAATTTTGCGCGGCCCGCTTTTATGTATTCCAAGTCATTTCTTCTTTTCCTTTCTGCCTCTACCTTTGGCTGGGGTGCCGCTTTAGCAGGCAGTCCGCATGTTGACTCAAGCCAAACCCTGATTTCTGCAGCTCAACCGGACGACTTGGTTGCTGTGAATGAGCTCTCGACTGAGCCGTCCTTCGAACGAGTCGTGGAAGCTGTCATCGATGATGTGGCTCCCCATTTTAACAACTCCAGGAGCACGCCAATCGCAAGTTTTGGCGACTATGTCTATTGGATTTATGTGGCGACCGATGGGGACCCGACGATTCCACTGTTTTCTATGAAGCTGCACCAGATTGATATATCCGGAGGCAGTGCCCCTTATCCGAAAAACACATACACATTTATTAATGACCGTGAAGATCCCGATCACGAACTTCGCGTGATGGATGGGAATGATACAAGCAAGGGGTACCCGAAGGGAGCAGATTTGAGCCACTCAGCACCTTCGGTGGGTGTCGATCGAGAGGGCTTTATTCATGCAGTCGGTAGTATGCACCACACTGCTTGGGAATACTGTGTCTCCGCGAATGCGAACGATGTGAGTGAATTTCAGCGCATTGAAACGCCGGATGCTAGAGCCTTGCCTTATTATTCGATCTCATACCCTCGTTTCTTTAACGACGCGACTGGTCGCTTGTATCTGACCTTCCGAACCAAGACTTCGAACTATTGGTTCAATGGAACCACGAATGCTGCGATTGCAGTGTATGATGAAGCGGCGCAGACTTGGAGCCTGTTAGGAGCGGACGATTACCTGGTTGCTGACATGCTGCATCAGGATTGGTCGCCATTGGATCAAAACCCGGAGACCGGTCTATGGGAGTTGCCGGTGCATCCGAATTGGGCTCGCTATCAACGGCCGGATGCTCACAAAAGCGTCTTTTACAGCACGGAAGGAACCTATCATCGTTTCTACCGTGTGCCCGAAACCGGTGCCCGAACCGGAGCTCACCGTGCGCCGAATTACGGTTATCAAGCGTATTGGCAGGATGTTAAATTTTCACCGGACGGTCGGATGCATGTTTGTTGTGCCGTTCGCCGGAAGTCTGCCTACGATCCCGATGCGCCTGAAACTGATCCGTCCCTCATGATTAAGAGGGAAGTGGCCGGAAGCACCTTCTGGACATACGACCAAAGGACACTCGCCATGAATTTTGATTACGGCACGGACATACTTTATGCCTATTCTGACGATGGTGGGCAGACTTTCTGCACCCCTGACGGCACTTTGGCCGATTTGCCGCTTCGGTCGTCTGCGCTGGATGATCTCAATGACCAGCCGCTCCCTCCAAGTGCGACTTTAGAGAATGGTGGGATTGCTGTCGGGCAGGACAATGCATTAGCCGGGCGGATCTATGAACGCGTTGCGCTGACACTTCTGCCGGATGGCAGTCCGATGATTCAATATATCATTAACGGGGTGAATCCTGCGACCTATAGTGGAAGCGGTAAAACGACTTTAAAGACAGTTCAGTTGCAAGGACAACGCTGGGTTGAGCTCGCTTCGGATCGCTGGAACGCTGGTACCGCCGGTGGTGTCGTCAGTGATGCCAATGGCGCACTCTGGGCATTTGAATCGAGTAATACCGATGCCTCTACTATTTCATCCAAGCTTAATTCCAATGGCATGAAGGTGCTCTACAGTCCAGATGGCACCAATGGCCCGTGGTATGAAATTGATTCGGCTTGGCGAAACGGGATACGCCACGATATCCGGGCGGCGTCTTTTGATGGCTTGTTGCGCTATGTGAACATGGACATCCAAAGAGCGGGAAAGACTGAGCTCATCTCGATTGCTGTCGAGTGAGTCTTCGAGGGCGAGTGTGTTGTTCGCGAAGTTATTATCAGCTTACTTCGCTGTAACCACACGAGTTGGATGGGATGAACTGTTTGAGTTTGTAGACAAGGCACATCGCAATGGAGGTGCAGTCACCCTCAATGTGGGCATCTACGAAAACGGCAGTATGGCAGAGCCGTCTGTTGCGCAGGTCGTGGACTTGCCCGAGCGGCTTCGGACTTCGTAGCCACCACATTTTCATTTCTTTCAATGTTGACCAATTTGGTAGGGCATTTAGGGTAATGTTTTGGCTTTTTCCTTAGAAATTACCCCACATGAAATCAATATCTACGTTAGTCTGCGCCTTGGCGCTTCCGCTTCTGTCGCTCACAGTTTCTGCTCAAAGCTATTTCACCGACTTCCCTGAGGCTGAAAACAGTCTGCCGACCGACTGGGTGGCTCGCACTGGTTCAGGATTCGGGATTGATAGTGGTGGTGATTTTCGTTTCGACGGCACTGGTAACGGCGTGGCGGAGTACCGTCCAAGCCCAGCCAATGGTTTTGATTCAATGACCGATTATACGATTGAGGCCACTTTTAGAAAGAGTCCTAATGCGGGGTTCACGGGGATTATCGGGCGGAGTCAGTCCACTGGGTTCAGCTTCTATATGGCTCGATTGAATGATGACAACACGATGCAACTGTATCGTTTTGTGGATAGTGCCGCCACGCAGTTGGGAGGCGATGTTACGACCACTGAAGATTATGCATCTGGTGATGTCTGGACTATTTTAATGACCTTTTCCGGCACGCAGATTTCGGCGCAAATACTCAATGACAGTGATACAGTAGTTGGCTCCATCGTGCAGACAGATAGCACCTTTAGTAGCGGTTATTCCGGTGTGCGCGGTAGCGATCCCTCAGTATGGGAAACGTTTGCGATTTCGGTTCCTGAACTCTCGTCCTTTTCGCTCCTTATGGGTGGATTCGGTCTCTTGGTCGTTATGACACGCCGCCGGCGATAAGATCTTAATTCTGCTACCGGTTCTTTAAAAAGCTCCCTTCTGGGAGCTTTTTTTAAGTCTATTTGTATGTTCGTAGTCTGTCTTTGACATAGTCAATAATGCGTTCATTAAAGCTCACCACATGAGCTTCAAAAGTAATAATTATAATTAATGATGAAACGCTATTTATCCCTATTTCTTGTAACTGCCCTGTTTGGCTACGCCTTTGTATCGGTGCCTCTTCGAGCGCAAGAAGAACTGGCAGAGCCGGAAGTGGTCGTTGAGATGACTGCTGCGGACGGCGATGCGGCTGATCTAGCTGATACGGATGTCAGCGCGACGAGTGCCTTGATTGAGAAGCTGAAGGAGAGTGGTAAGACTGGCATCGCGCTTTTCTTTATCTCGGTGGTTGGGTTCTCCTTTGCCTTTGAGCGTCTCTTTAACTTGCGCAAGTCAGCGATCACGCCGACAGGTTTGGCCGGCGAAGCAGACAAGCTCTGGAGTCAGGCGGATCTGGACGGGGTCAACCAGCTCTCGGCTCAGAGCAAGTCCACCTTGGGGCGGGCGATCATTGAGATCGTTGAGCATCGGGACTCACCCCGCGCCGACATCACGACCATGGCGAGCGATTTGGCCAGCCGTGAAATGCGACTACATTTGCAGCGTGCCTACCCTCTGGCGGTCGTGGCGACGATCAGTCCGTTGCTCGGGCTTTTCGGCACGGTATATGGCATGATTGGTGCCTTCGAGTCGGTTGCGCTTGCCGGAGAGATGGGGGACCCCTCCATCATGGCCGGCGATATTGCCTACGCCTTGATCACTACGGCATTAGGCTTGGTTATTCATACCACTTTTTCCGCATCCGCACCAATATGTTGGCGCTCGGACTGGAATCGCAACTGGGGCACATTGTGAGCCGCTGGTTCGGACCGAATGCAGTGGTGCCGGCGGGGGCACCCAAACCAGCTCCTCTGGAGGACTAAGCTATGCGACTCGATTTAGAAGACGGTGATGATATCACGGTCGACATGGGCCCGCTGATCGACTGCGTCTTTCTGCTGCTGATCTTTTTCCTCGTTTCGACGACCATGAAAAAGCCAGAGCAGGAGATTCCGGTGGATCTTCCCGATCCGGCCATTTCGGCCGTCGCGAGTCCAGCCATGCAGGTGCAGAATGTGGTTGTCGATGTGGACGGTAATTTTTACTGGGGAGCGAAGCCCATCGGGCAGCAGGAGCTGCACAAGCAGATCAGCGAGTGGGCGGAGGCAGATCCCGACGCGCATCTGCGGATCCGGGTGGATCGCAATACGCCCTCACGCTTCCTCGTGCAGTTGGTCGACCTCTGTACGTATGAGGGGCTCACCAATTACGCCATCCACACCAGAGATGGTGAAGTTAACTAGCTTTGATGCCACCACGAGAAACCATGCCTGATGGTGACAATGATTCCCCCTTTGCTGAGAAAACCGGCAATCGCTGGGTCTGGATCGTTCCTTCGGTGCTTTTGCATGTCGTCGTCCTGATCGTTTGGTTGCTCATGCCGGAAGAGCCGCCGCGCGAGCGTCCTGAACGGGAACTGACGATTCACAGCGATCAAGCAGAGCAGCTGCAGCAGCACGTCGAAGATGCCAATCTGCGCATACTGCGTGCCCAAGTCGCCGAGTTGCAAACCATCAAGCAAGCCATGGCGGAGATTCGGGACCGCAGAATGTCGGATTTGCGCAAGTTTGAGGAGAATATGGTGGTGGAAGCCCCCGTGGAAGCCACGCAGCTCTTTACCCGCCTGATGGACTCGCAAACGCAGGTCTTGAAAGCCTACCAGCAAGTGTTGAAGAGCACGCAGGCTAGCTTAAAGATCGCCGCGAAAGTCGAGCCCTTGCTCAAAGAAGAACAGATCGCCGCCGCACTTTCAGAGCTTCGGGACTTACAGAAACACTGGGAGGATGCGCGCGCACAAGCCGACGTGATCACCCGAGAAACGGCGCAGACCTTTGCCTTGGTGAATACCGGGGAAATCAATCTATCCTGGCTGCGGGACGATTCAGTTCAGGGCGAATTGACCGCTCTCAAGCAATCCATGGAGACGGCTCAGTCTCGCAGTCATCAGGTGGTGGCCACTGTGTCCAAAAGTTTTTCAGGTCGTCCTTCTGAGTATTTGGACGATCTAGTGAATCGACATGATGAATTCATCACGCTGTTGGAAACATTCAAACAGGATCAGATCGACGGGCCGAAAGAAGTTGAAGCACAGCGCCAGTTGAAGCGTGAGGAGATTCAGACCATTCAGGGGCAGGTCGAGGAGTGGAAAAAGAAACAAAAGCAAATCGAGACTGAGATCAGTAACTTGCCCAAGGATGCCGGCAAAGAGCAGAAGGATGCGCTGGCAGCGCAGGGCGCAAAAATCAAAGTCGAGCTGAACAAGCTGGAGAGTCGTCTCAGTCAGGCCGAGCAGAGCTTGAAAAGGATCCGAGACTACCGCATGAGTGGCACTGTCTCCAATAAGGTGAAGGGCTTGCAGCGTATTTTAGGCGGGATCATTGTATCGGAGCCCAATGTGGCGCAAATGACCGAAGCGATGGAAGCACAGGTCAAAGTCGTCAAAGCGGCGCAGGCCTTATTGGATGCTTTGGCGAAGCAAGTGAATGCAGCAGGGGAGGTCGTGCTATGATCCATCGGAACTTACTTATACTCGCATGTTTGCTGAGTGTATGGCCTGGTCTTGCTTGGGGGCAAGGGGATGTCTCGTCCCTTCCTTCCGACGATGCGAAAGTGCGGATGTTGATCGAAGGTCTCCAGTTGCACGCGCTCCGCGAAGATGCGCCGGTCGATGCACTGGACGTCTATCCTGGTTATGAAGAGGCGCAACGATTGGAAGCCGAGGTCGTGCAGATGTACCGCGAGATTCGGGCTGCTGAGTTGTCTTTGATCCAGCGTCAGACGATGGACAGGTCTCTGGAGTCGACCCTGACGCCACTGAGTGAGCGCGCGGAGGTCGATGAAGCTTTGCTCACAGAAAGTGCCAAGGATGCGGACGCGGTCAAAGCTTATCAGGCAGAACTCTCGGTCGTTATGCGCGAGACGGATGCGATTGTGGCCAATACACGCGATCTGTTGGAGAGTTTGATGTCTAAGCCCGCGCCTGTGCCGCCGCCAACAGAAGACACGGATGCCCCGCAGGAAGAAGAATTGAAGCCGGAGCTGATGGATGAACGCCCCTTGCCGGAGGAGTCGGCTACGTCGGATAGCGCAGAACAAATGCAAGCGCTAGAGGAACAGGATCTAGAGGAGTTGCAACAACAGCAGGCTGAGCTGCAGCAGCAGGTCGAGCAGGATCTCGATGAGGTGGAACTCAACCTTGAAGAAGCGCTCAAAGAAATCGACGCCGCAAGCCAATTGGTGGAAAAGAAGATTCAGGAAAATACCGAAGCTGTAGCGCAACTGGAAAAAGAACTGGCCGAGCAGGAGGAAAAGGAAGCGCCTAAAGAAGAGGCACTGCAGGAAGCGCTCAAAGAGCAGAAGGCTCTCGAAGCTTTAGACGCCAAAGTCGACAAAGCCGAAGAACTGGTGGAGGCTGTGGTCGAAGAGCTTAAAGAGGTCGCCGAGGTGCCTGAGGCGCAGCTCGAACGTGCCGAGGCTGCGATTGAAGAGATGAGGGCTGCCTTAGCCGCCACGCAAAGTGCCGACGCGGAGACCGCCGAAGCGCAACAGGCCGAAGCCGGAAAACACACGCAGGCTGCAGTCGAGGATGTGCAGGCCGCACAAAAAGCGATGCAAGCCGCCGCCGAAGGCATGGCGGCGATGGAACAAATGGCAAAGATGCTCACCATGCTGGGCGAAGCTGAACTCACCGGGGGCATGGCGATTGCCCGTAAGCAGGTCATGGGGACGTTGGCACGTGCGGTCTCGGGGAAGTGGATTGACTTGACCGATCAAATGCGCGGAAGGAATTTAGATGCCAAACCGGTCGAAGTGCCGCCGGAGGAACGCCCTGCTTTGTGGAAGGATCGCAATGCCTTGAATCTGCTTCCCATCTCAAGAAAGGTTGTATTGGACAGCGAGCGGGGCGGGGAATGGATCTTTGTCGGCGATTGGTATGTCTTGAGGCGCTATGACAATGCGCATCGCGCCAACCGGCAAAAAGTCTATCCGCCGGAGTCGATTCTTGATCTGAATGCCCGATACCTAAGCGAGGATGGTCAATTGATGGAATGGCAGTATGCCAGTTTCACGCCGCCGCAGGTTCAGCCCTATGGGGCAGAAGAGTGGAAGATCTACTATTTCTACACGGAACTGTATTTTGAAGAGCCGACCGAGGCATGGATCGCGATTGGCAGTGACGACCGTTCCGACTTGTGGATTAACGACCTTCCGGTTTGGCATAGTTCGAACGAGCACAAGGGCTGGAATCCCGCTGAAGGTTTCCGGAAGGTCTATTTCAAAGCCGGCCGCAACCAGGTTTTACTTCGTCTGGAAAACGGTCACCTCCTGCTGGGCTTTTCGCTCTATTATAATTTGGATTGGAAGCAAAAATAGCAAGTAAGGCGTCGATCCTTACTATGTTGGCACATCTGGTCTGTAGACTGCGATCGTGTGTTTGTTGAACTTTTACGTAAAAAGGACTTGTCAATATTGCGCTTGATAATACGGGGACATCTAAAAACTAACTAATTTCTATATTATCTCATCGACTCGCATTCCTCCGCGCCCTCGGTGAGCTCTAGTGACCGCAGGGGGCGGACGGTTAATTCAGGTGTGTAGTTGGTGAGGCCACACGCGTTACTGGTTCTGGAAAGCTCTGTATAAATGCTAGGGATAAGCCTGCCCGTATGCGTCAAAAAGATCTCGATGCGCGCTGGACGACCAAGGGCGGGCTCGCTACTTCGGGTGCAAGAACCACATCAAGGTCGACCGGAAGATCATACCGCAAATAAACAGTGGCCGACGATCTGAAGGATGGATGAAGTCGTCGGACTGCACCTCAAAGACTATTGGGGCGAACCAATGAAGGTAATCAGTTTGTTAGTAAGGGGTGGATACGTGCTTCAGCAAACTCTAAAGATCTTGGATCTTTTTTGGGATGATTGCTCGGCCTTGGTCAATAATCGCATGCAGGGTATTCCATTATTTACGCGTGCTTAGGAATGTATACAAAATTGATGCGATGAAACTGACTTTACTCTTACCTCCTGTGCCGGATGATTCTTGGATATTTGCCAAACAAATCGGGGTCACGCACGCCGTTGTGAAGGCGGCGCCGGAGCTATCTGGCTTGCCTGCTCCCGATGACTTGGATGCGCTGCGCACAGTGCAACAGCGCTTTGCGGATGCAGGGATCACAGTCGTCGGGCTGGAGGGGGATCAGTTCGATATGTCCCGCATCAAGCGTGGGGAGCCGGGGCGCGATGAAGATCTGGAGCGTTACCATAAGATGCTGCGAAACATGGGGACGCTCGGCATCGAATTACTCTGCTATAACTTCATGCCATGCATCAAAACGGCTGAGCATGACTGGCATCGCACCGATGTGGCCGTGCCGCTTCGGGGTGGTTCCTTGACGACGCGCTACGATGTGAGCGAGCTGCAGCCTACTCCGGAACTGGAGTTCAGCCACGAGCAACTGTGGGCGAATTACAGCTATTTTATCAAATCGGTCATTCCCGTGGCCGAAGCATCCGGGGTCAAGATGGGCTTGCACCCCGATGATCCACCGCTGGCGGCTTTGGGGGCAGTCCCGCGCATTTTTAACAAGCCGGAAGCTTGGGAGCGGGCCTTCGAGCTTGCGCCGAGCCCGAACAACGGTGTGACCTTTTGCCAGGCGAATTTCAAGTTGATGGGAGCTGACCTGGGCTATTGGGTGCGACGATTCGCGGAGTTGAAGAAACTATTCTTCGTTCACTTCCGCGATGTCGAGGGGACTGCCGAGCGCTTTACTGAGATCTGGCATGATGAAGGCGGGGAGGACATGGGCGCGATGGTTCGGCTCTATCATCAAGTTGGTTTCGATGGCCCCATACGTGACGATCACGTGCCTTCTATGCATGGTGAAAACCCTAAAATACCAGGATATGGCACGCTGGGTCATCTCTTTTCAATTGGTTACCTTAAGGGGCTTCTAGATGCCCAATACATTCCCTACACTTAAATGCTCAATCAATACGACTATGATCAGGGGGCAAGCTGGTAGCCACTCTGCGCTGATGGTCATCAGTTTTGGTTTTACTGAGCTGCCTCGAACTGGGCAGCGACTACAGGCAACTGGCGTTTGATCGCGGCTTTCCAGTAGTCCCAGTTGTGTGAGCCGGGATGTTCTTCGTAGATGTGCTCAATGCCATCGTCGAGGAGTTGTTGGTGGAGCGCTTGATTTACTTTCAGGAAAAAGTCATTTTGGCCGCAATCCACGATGATAAATAGATCGTTGTTTTTTAACTCTTTGGCGAGATTGATGACCGTATTGGCTTCCCAAGTTTCGGGGTTTTCTTCAAAAGTGCCGAGTCGTTTCTTGATATCCCAGTTGTTGGGGAAGGGGCGGATGTCGACCCCCCCGCTGAGTGCAACCGCAATGCTGAAGACGTCCTGATGGCGGATGGCGAGGTAGAGGGCGCCGTGCCCGCCCATACTTAAGCCCCCGACCGCCCGGAATTTCGGGTCGTCGAGTGTGCGATAATGGCTGTCTACATATTCGACACATTCACGGGCGATATGTGTTTCATACTGATAGTTTGGGTCGATCGGGCTATCGAAAAACCAACTTGTTTTTCCGGCGTCCGGGCAGAGGATGATCATTCCGTACTCATCCGCCAGTTGTGCAATGTCAGTGGCTTTTGACCAACGTTGATGGTTATCTCCAGCGCCATGGAGTAGGTAGGTCACAGGGAAGTGTGTTTCACTCTGTGAGTAGGCATCCGGCAAGATCAATGTGGCCGGAATATCTTTGTTCATGGCATCGCTGTGAATTTGGATCTCTTGAACGGTGGCTGCCTGTGATGTTAATGTGAGGCAAATCAAGAGGGTGGTGGATAATTTTACCATTTTTGGGAAGAAGTTGTGCATTCTATTTGTGGGATGGGATGTGGTTCTTATCTGTGCGACTTTCTGAAGTGATTGGCCCACCAAGAGCGAATTAGTGTTCTAGACTGACACTGTCGGCTGATTGGGAGCCGAGTATCGAGTCCGACATGCCGGGGTTACCTGGTGTTCCCGGCCAAGCCCAATAGCAGTCTTCGTAGAGCGTGGCACAGGCGGGGTGCTCTGAGGGGAGTGTCCGGTAGTGTGCCCAAAGTTGCTGATATTCGGCCACGTCAGCGGGTGAAATTTCCGGTGCATTTGGATCCTGTTCACGAAGCCAGATACTGACCATCAGCTCCCAGCCTTTGTCAATGATTGCAAACAGGCGTGCACCATAGGCCGTTGACGCGCGGAGCACTTCGTTGACGGCCGGATCGGTGGATTGGATCTCCGCTGCGATTTCCTCCATTCGTGCAAACTTCTGCGCGGCTTGGTGTTTTTCTTCAATAGAGACCATCAGGCTGTCTCCCTTGTGTAGATCGGCGAAGAGTTTGCGCACCTGATCCAGGCCGCCCAGTCGGTCGTCCCGCATCCACAAGTCGACGACGTCCACTTTTGAAAAGTTGGTGATCTTAGCCAATGCCGGACTCGATCTGCCGAGCCAGATCGCTTCCTCCGCTAGAACGCAAAGCTCGCGGAAGGCTTGGCTGGATGCGGCATCCATGCCAAAATCCTGTTGGCAGACTTGATCGAAAACTTCGGCTTCCGTCAGCTCCGGCGCTTGCATCCATCCGGCGATGACTCGGATGTTTAACTCGCACCAGAATTCGTTCTTCAAATAGGGGCCGAACCATCCGCCACCGCGTGACCAAGTCCACGTTCCCGCCCAGAGCGGCGAGTTTTTCCAATCGCGCAAGCCCTTTGGCTGCGGCACTTCCGGGAAGCCTTCAATCACCCCGTGCGCAATGTAGGTGGGGTAGGCGCCCTTGCCCTCATACTCGCGCTGCGCCTGCACTTCGACAATCTGCGGGTGCTGCCCCAGACCCAAGCATGGGTTTGGGGTCGATCCGCGGAAGAAATCTCCGAGCGTGTGCTTGATCGAGAACACCAGTCGTGGGTGCGGAGCGATGGCGTCGGTGACGCCAAGGTAAAAATCAGGCGACTCGTGAAAGTACCCGCCAAAGTCCCAAGTGCGAAACACTAAGGTGCGTTCGTGGCGCACGCAGATTTCCTCCCTGAGGAAATTCAGCAAGACAGTAAAGCGTCGGATCTTTTCTGCGCGCTCGAGTGAGTCGTCCTGCAGTGGCACAGCGCCATTGCCGCCGTGATAGGGCGTGTCCAATAGGTAGGTTTCGCCCACCCGAATCGCCAAGCCCGCTACATCCGGATACCGCTCAAACATGACCGCTAGTAATTTGCGGTGGAGCTCCAGAGTCGCCGGGCGGGTGATATCGATGCGCCCTTGCTCGTCACAGATTTCGTCCCGATGGAGGTCGATGACCCGCTGAGGCAGAACGAAGAGATCCGTATGATACAGAACGTCGATTCCGGCGTTTTTAGCATTGGCGATTTCCTTATCACGCTCGGCACAAGCCGCCGTCAGCCAAGCTTCTTCCTCGGGTGTTCCGGGGAATTCCGTTTCCGAGCCCATGCCGAGCGGGACGCACGCATTCAGATGTTTGAATACCTGCCCGTTATAGCCTAGCGTCGCCAACTCACCCGCGTCGGTGAATCGAGTTTTAAAAGGGGGTTCACCAGGATTGTGGTGAACCATGTCGAGAAACATGGGTGTGGTGGTCATAAGATAATTGTGATTTTGGGACTCTAGCCGCAGGGCGGGGAGGCGAGTTGAGTCAATCGTCAGCGCGCCCCACGTTCCAATTCAACATAAGTAGTCTGCCTTCAGCCCCTCTTCGCTTCCAATACATAACAAGCTTGGAAGAATCCAACGACTGAATCTTTTAAGCAGAATCGATGGATTGAAATTAGTCTTTCAAAGAATTTTCGGTCAAGTCATTAGTGAGTATGCAACTATATAGTTTGATCTTGAAGGGGGATTTTCCTTTGATTTCTGTCTCACTGAAAAATTAGTTCAGATGAAAATTAAATAATTATTTTAATTGATGTATAATAATTTTGAGCCAGAGTTTGCTCCTGAAGACTGTAGATTTCTGTTATCCCCCCCCCTGTAAAAGGCTTTGAGTGAAAAGCCTGCTGTTTAAAATTTTCTAAATTATTATGCATTGGATTGATTGGCTTATCGCGATTGTACCCGTCACTGTCGTTATCTATCTCGCTGTTTACAGCCGTAAATACGTCCGCGGGGTCGTTGACTTTCTAGCTGCGGGGCGTGTCGCCGGTCGCTATGTGCTCAATGCGGGCGACATGACGGCGGGCTTGAGTGTGATTACTCTGGTGGCGCTAGTGGAGTCGAAATATCAGGTGGGCTATGCCTTGACCTTCTGGGAATACATGACGGTTCCCGTCGGTATTTTCATGGGTTTGACCGGATATTGCGTGTATCGTTTCCGCGAAACGCGCTCGCTCTCGATCGGCCAGTTCCTCGAGATGCGCTACAACAAGCCGTTGCGCATTGTGGCGGCGACGATTCGCACCTTGGCCGAAATGGTGACCAATGCGATTGGACCCGCTGTGGCGGCCAATTTCTTTATTTACTTCCTTGGCTTACCGCACGAGTTCACGGTCATGGGCGTCAACTTGCCGACCTTCGCTCTGGTCGTCGCGTTTTCCTTGTGCCTCTGTATGGTGGTGATTTGGCCGGGTGGTCGTATTTCCCTACTCATCTCCGACGCCTTCCAGGGGCTGATGTGTTACCCGATTTTCGTGATCATCGCGGGCTATATCTTCCTTCACTTCGGTTGGGACGATACGATTGGCCCAGTCATGATGGACCGTGTTCAAGGGGAAAGTTTCATCAATCCATTCGATATCGAGAAGCTGCGTGACTTTAATATCTTCGCGCTCTTTGTCACGATCCTAGGCTCGATTATCAATCGTGCGAGTTGGATCGGCAATGATACCACGAGTTCCGGTCGTACCCCGCACGAGCAGAAAATGTCCGGTATTCTCGGGCAGTGGCGTAATTTGTATGCGGTGTTGATGATGCTGTTGGTGGCGGTGATGATCATCGCTTTGATGACGCACCAGAAGTTTGCGGAGGAGACGCACGATATTCGCACTGAGTTGACCCAGAAAGTCGCGCAGGAAGCAGTCAGTGATCCAGTGCAGTTGGCGGAGCTGAATGCGAACTTGGCGAAAATCCCGGTTCAACGACATGTGATCGGGGTGGATGATCCGCTTTCTCAGGATCATAACATGGACACGGTCTATATGGAGACCGCTATGGAAACGCTTGGCGGCACTCCGGAAGGTAATCAGCAATATCAAAAGTTCCGCACCCTCTATCACCAGATGATGTTGCCGGTGGCGCTGAGGAACATATTGCCTGTCGGCCTGATGGGGATGTTTGCGCTGCTCATGATCATGCTGCTCATTTCCACCGACGATTCGCGGGTCTATAATGCCTCCTCCACGATCGTTCAGGACTTAATTATCCCATTCTTGAAAAACCCATTAAAGGCGGATCAACATGTCTTTTTGATTCGAATGGTTTCCGCATCGGTCTGTGTGTTCTTCTTTGTCGTTTCGATCTTTTTCGTCCAGATCGACTACATCATTATGTTTACCGTGATGATGACCGGCTTATGGCTTGGCGGTGCCGGCCCTATTATGATCTTCGGCCTCTACAGTCGTTTCGGGAACACGGTTGGCGCCTTTGGTGCGCTGATCTTCGGCTCAGGTTTTGCTGCGGTGGGACTCTTTTTGCAGCGTAAGTGGGCGGATCTGATCTACCCATGGCTTGAATCGAACGGTTGGCAAATCTCAGTCGGTCATTTCCTGGAGACGGTTTCCGCGCCCTTCAATCCCTACATTGTATGGGAAATGAATGCGGTGAAGTTCCCCATCAACTCCTACGAAATGTACTTTATGGCGATGATTTCCGGGATTACGGCCTACGTTCTCGGTTCCTGGTTGACCCAGAAGGAGCCTTACAATCTGGATCGCTTGTTACACCGCGGTGAATATGACATCGCTCACGAATCTAAGGAGCCATTCAAGTGGAGCGTGCACAATGCCTTCAAGAAGTTGATTGGTATCACACCGGAATACACGATTGGCGACCGGATCATTGCGTGGTCGGTCTTTGGCTACGCGATTATTTACAAGTTTGGATTTTGCTTTGTCGGTGTGCTGATTTGGAATGCCATCCAACCGTGGCCTCTGGAGTGGTGGAGCACCTATTTCTTCATCACCAGCCTTTGCGTGACGGCCGTTCTCGGTATTATCTCCACCTTCTGGTTCTTCATCGGCGGGGTCATTGATATTCGCAGGCTCTTCCGCGACCTAGAGGCACGGATCGATGATCCTCTCGATAATGGTATGGTCGAAGGGCACGTCTCTCTCGTGGATAAGGCTGCTTTTGATGCCATCAAGAAGAGCCACAACGAAGACAGCCAGAAGTAGTCTCTCAATCATATAAAAGATAGTTTATTTATGCAGAAAGAAGCATGGTTCAACGATGCCCGCTATGGCATGTTTATTCACTGGGGGGTCTACTCCTACGCCGCACGTGGCGAGTGGTTTGCCAACCGCGAATTGATTCCTTTCGAGGAATATAAGGAGCGTTACGCGGAAAACTTTAAAGCGGAAAATTACGATCCGAAGGCTTGGGCGCAGCTCGCCAAAGATGCGGGTATGAAGTATGCCGTGCTGACTACGCGGCACCATGATGGCTTTGCTTTGTGGCCGACTAAGACCAGTGAGTTTCACGCGGGTAACATAGGGCCGAAGCGCGACCTGGTGGAGCCGTATGTCGAAGCCTTTCGTGAAGCGGGGCTCAAAGTGGGCTTTTATTTTTCACCAGCATCCTGGTTCCATGCCGACTATCCCGGTCCGCACTTTCGCGATTGGCCGAACGAGGGCGATTGGGAGAGCCCGGAGCAGCGTGATCGCTTCATCCAGCACTACAAGGCGCAGCTCATTGAGCTGATGTCGAACTATGGCAAGATCGATTACCTTTGGTATGACGGTTGTATTCCTGACGATTTACAAAGCCAGGAGGTGAATGATGCCGTCGTCGCATTGCAGCCCGACATCCTGATTAACGAGCGCAACGGTGCTCCCTTTCACGTGGAAGTTTGCGAACAGGCGATTAAGCCGCCCAATAAGGATATCTTGTGGGAAGCTTGCATGACCTTGAATGGCAACTGGGGCTATCATGCCGGCGATAGTAATTGGAAGTGTGCCCGGGATGTGATCGCAATGCTTTGCGATACAGCACGGAATGGGGGCAACTTGCTTCTGAACATAGGACCTATGGCGGACGGCACTGTGCCGCAGGAATCGGTCGATATCCTGACCCAAGCCGGCGATTGGATCAAACGTAATGGTGAGGCTATTTATGGTGCCGAAAAAGGACCCTTTTCTTGGAACAACTGGGGCAAGGTGACCTTTAAGGGCAACCTAGTGTATTTGAACATTTTCGAGGGCACGGGGACGGAACTTTGCTATGGAGAGATCAAGAATCAAGTGCTCTCAGCCAAGTATTTGGAAAGCGGGCAGCCGATCGATTTTGAGCAAAAGGACGGACGTCTCTTTTTGAAGGGGCTACCTGCTAAGTTGGAAGATCCGATTGCCACCAGTATCGTTCTCGAGCTGGACGGAAAGCCCGAAGCGATTCGGGCACAGACTTCATTCTGGATCCCAGGTTGATACTTATGACACGAATATCTAGACTCTTCTTTTTTCTGATCACATTTGCCATGATTACTAGCTCCACACAGGTCATGCAGGCGGCGGACTTCGGCGACTTTGACCAGCGTGCTAAGCTGGGGGAGTCCATGACCGTGGCCTTTTTCGGCGGCAGTTTGACTTGGGGGGCGCAAGCGACTGATCCTTTGAAGACATCGTATCGAGCGCTCGTATCGCAGAAATTACGCGAGCGATATCCGACTGCGAAATTTACCTTTGTCGATGCGGCCATTGGCGGCACCGGGTCTCAGTTGGGTGCCTTTCGCTTGCAGCGCGATGTTTTGGCCTACGAGCCGGATCTGGTTTTTCTCGATTTTACAGTAAACGATCACCCTTACCAAGTTCCGGCCGACGATCGTTTGTCCTCCTACGAGTCCTTGATCCGACGCATGGTTGAGGCTGACGTTCCCGTCGTTCAGGTCATTCTTGCCGTGAAAAAAGATCTCAACCCGAAAGCATCTGAGCGCCCATTGGATGCTCTGCATAAAGCCATCGGCACCGCTTACAATCTGCCGATTGCCGATGTGGTCAGCTCCATGCGTGAGGCGGTGCTGGTCGATAAGCGCGCGATACCGGATGCACTCTGGGACCTTCCCTACGATCAAACGCACCCCGGAGACGCGGGCTATGCGCTCTACGCCGAATGCGTCTGGGCGACTTACCTCAAGGCAGTCGAAGAGGCGACGGTCTGTGAACTTCCGGATTCGACCATTCACCCGGATCACTACATGCAAGTCGACCGCTATCGTTTGGCCGACATGGAGAAGCTCCCGCATTCTTGGCACCCCGGCGTGCCACATCGCAACGCTGTGGCCTTTGATTTTGTTTGCTCACGTTGGATGGACGATTTGCTGATTGCTGAAGCGTCAGACGATGAGTCGCCGGCCGTGCTCGAATTGGAGTTCACAGGTCAATCGGTGATGCTTTTCGGTGAGCGCACAAAAAAATCAGGCAGTTATGAAGTCGTCATCGATGGTGGCGAACCCGTGGAATACCAAGCGATTTGCTCTGGTGGCAATATGCGCTTAGTGGAACTGTTGGCTCATGGCCTGGATCCGGATGTGAGCCACCGCTTGGAAATTCGCCCTCTTTTGGAAGCAGGTGAGGAACTGCGTATTAACAGCGTTTGTGTCGCAGGCGGATCAGTGAAATTTAACTAGAGGGCGTGACTCCGCCCGAGACGAAGCTACAAATTAATTTATAATGCCCCAAAATATATCCCAACAAGCAATGGGCCTCTTCCTGACGCCGGACTGGCTGCATGACTATTCCGATATGGAAGAGGCGATCCAAGAAGCTGCCGATGGCGGCTTCGGTATCATCATCGGCTTCGCCCGTCACATGCACCATACGCTGCTTGATGAAGAAGTGCGTGCGGCTCTCAAATTTGCGGCTGAAACGACGCATCGGCATGGGATGAAGTTTGCGCTGGATATGGATTGGTGCCACTGGGCCACTCGCGCGGTAGAGCGCGAACCGCACATGGCGCTTTGGCAGGTCGTGTCCGGGGAAAGTGCCTGTCATAACGGGCAGTTTGCCATTTGCATCAAATACGAAGGCAAGCTGCCGGTCGTACTTGAAGAGATTTCGGCAGTGTATGCCTGGGATGAAAAGGGCGATGTCCACCTCTTGAGCCCGGAGGATTACCAATGTGAGGAAAGCTCGCATGGCAGTGACTTTGATTGGCCCACGATGGATGACGACCAAACCGTGAGCATTCTGAAGAAGCGCGGTGGCGGCTATTATTGCCAGCTCAATGGGCGCGTGGCTGCGAATTATACTCGAGTCAAAGTCTATACCGGGATGCGCTCGACGCAGCTCCCCGATGTGTCCAGCCCGGAGTATTTACGCGCACAGTCCGACTTGCTTTCGTTTTACGGAGACGTTCCGATGGATGGAGTGGGCTGGGACGAGCCGGGGAAGGGCGGTTCATTCCGTGGCTATAAAGCAGGCAAGGCGTTCTTCGCGAAGTTTATTGAAAGTAAGGGCTACGACCTTCGTGAGCGCTTGATGGATCTTGATTGTGGCGATGACTCGCGCGCGATTCAAACGCGGCGCGACTATCACGCGGCCACGGTGGAAATGAATTATCACGCGCAGGACGTCTTCAATCAGCAGGCCAAAGCGCAGTATGGTGAAGATGCGTTTTTGGGCACCCACCATACCTATTCCGGCATGGCTATGGATATTCGCTGTGGCGTGATGGACTACTTCAAACTGGGCGAAGTGCTTTCGGCCGCGTTTACGGATACGGGCTGGGATGTCAGCGGCCATTCGGAGACGGTTTATAATTACGTGCTGGTGGATAGTTTGCGCAAGGAGCTGGGCAAGCCCTTGAGCTATGTCAATGACTGGAGCCGTAAGCCGCGGACTGTTTGGTATGACTACTACACGCGCCTGAAGATGCTCTACCGCATCGAATGGTTTATGATCTTTCTCGGGCGTTGTGCGGAAAAGTTTCCGACCTTTCCCTGGGATCCTTATTGGGAAGACGTCACGCGCAATACGAAGCAGTTGGAGTCTTTTCGTGGGCTGCTGCCAGATGGTTTGGATACACACTCGGAAATGGCGGTCTGGTTCTCTTGGGAGAGTCCGGTTTTCCAGGGGCCGAAGCGTGGGCATTATGTGCGCTTGTGGATGACCTGTAACTACAACCTAGCTGAGCAGGGGCTGGAAAATAGCCGGTTCTTTGATTATGTCAGCACCACGGCGCTGGAGCAGGCCGCTGTGCGCGATGGGCAGATTATTTTGTCAGGAAAAGCCTACCGCCGTCTGGTGCTTCCGTATGCATCCATGGTCTCGAAAGCCATTTGGCAGAAGTTGAAAAGCTGTCGCGAAGCAGGCGTAGAGCTCATTTTTATCGGCCCACCGCCTAGCCGGCTCTGGGATAGTGATGAGAGCATTGACGCGGAATTCTGCGAATGGGTCGGGGTCGAACAAGTCAACGCTGCGCAATACGACGCCGTTCTGACATCACAACGTCCTGTTCCCAAAATGGATGACTGGGAGCCAGACAGGGCGGACTTCCGCTTCCCTGTGACTGCAGAGCCCGGCACCGAATGCCTGACTGATCTGGAGGGCGATACCATCGGCGTGCGCCGTGAGAAGCTGACCTGGTTCTCCAATCTGGATCCTCGTGAAAGTTTCTATGCACACGTGCCGAACTGCGCCGAAGGTGTGCCAGCTATCACTCACTACGGTAAAGCTTATTACCGCTGGTATGCCGGCAAGGATGCCACAACTGCGGTGCTCGTTTGCATCGCACCGATGTATGCCCGTTTACATGAGAACTTCAGTGAGGGGCCTTGCAGTTTCCGTTTGAAAGGAGGCACTTGGGCAGTCGTTCAAGTCGATGGTGCGAAAGCCTCGCTCCTTTATGCGGATGCCGGTGCTGAGTTGCTGTAGTATCAAGTTTTTACTATATCAAACGGTCAGCTCTTTGCTGTTTACCTGCGATGGTTGTTTGGCGGTCGCCAGCGTGACTTCGACTTTGGCGCCAGCCACTAGGTCGGCATGCGACACGTAGGGGCGCTCCGATTCACGGCCGTTGATTCGCACTTTTTGAATGCTTGTGGCCGATTCGGGATTGGGGCCGGAAGTGATGGTGAATGTGCCGCCAGAGTAGTAGTCAGGGTGCAAATCGACTTCAATTTCATCGAAAAGAGGTGCGCTCAGATAGTAGCCCGGGTCGCGCCCACAGCCGCCATTGATATCGAAGAGGCCGAGCGCAAACATGCAGTTTAATGCGCCCATCAGGCCTTGGTCTTCATCGCCGCCATAGCCGCGTTCCGGCTCGATGCCGCTTTTGCAGGTCTCGTAGACTTCACGCACCCAGTGTTGGCTTTTCTCATAGGCGCCCAAGTGGTTGAAAATATGTGCGTAGAAGGTCGATGGTTGGTTGCCGAAGTCGAGCGGGCTGAGGTGGTGCCCGTCATGCGGAGCGACGAAATCTGTTTTTTGTGCGTCCTGCATCAGTTGATCCAGTCGCTCGATGGCTTTTTCGCGTCCGCCCATGAGTTCGGCCAGACCCTCGATGTCGTGCGTCGCACGGAAGAGGTACTGCCAGCCATTGCCTTCTTCCCATCCGTCGGGATCCATTGGGTCGTAGTCGGATAGCCAGGAGCCATCCAGCGTGCGTGGCTGTATAAAGCCATTGTCCGGATTCCAAAGATTTTTATAGTTCCCCGAGCGCTGGGCGAATTGTGTGGCCTCGGCGGTCTTGCCCATGGAAGCAGCCAGTTCGGAGAGCGCCCAGTCCTCGAAGGAGTATTCGAGTGTTTGAGTGGCGCCGCGGCAATGGAAGGCCGCGGCCTCGATCCCCATGGGCACGTAGCCGCGTTCGATGTAGGACTCAATGCCCCCTCCTATGCAGGTGTGGTGCTCGTAGCCGGCTTTGCTCATCAGTCCGCCCGGAAGGTGGTTCTTTACCAACCCTTCAAAAGCAGCATCCGTATCGAAATCACGAATACCTTTTTGATAGGCGGAGACAAAGAGTGGCGTCGAGCTGGCGCCGGTCATCACAAAAGTATAGTTGCCGCCGGAGGGGCCGCGCGGGATGAGCCCACCGTCCCGATACATATTGAGGAAGGACTTGCAAAAGCCGGATGAAATCTCGGGGTAGGCGAGGGGCCAGAGCTGATTGATCGCCCATTGTGCGCCCCACATGGCGTCGCTGTTGTAGTGAGCGTGCTCAGGGGTGCCATCCGCCTTGAGCGGGATTTGGCGAATGCGCGGCTCCTCTGTGGTGTGGTCGAAGTATTTGCCATCCGCGTCGCTGACAGTGCGGCGTCCGAGGAGCGCGTGAAACAGATCCGTGTAGAGTTTGCGCTTTTTTATAGGGTCGGAGCCCTTTACGCGGATGCGCCCGAGCATGTCATTCCACGCTTGCTGTGCCTCTGCATGTACCGCGTCGAAATCCCATCCGGGCATTTCGGTGTCGAGGTTCTTGCGGGCTTGCTCGACACTGGTGTATGCGATGGCCGCTTTGATTTGAATTTGCTCACCTGCCTTGACGTCGGTGCTCCAGGCGAAACCGATCCCTGTGCCGCTGACATTGTCCGTCGGTGCGAGCTGTGCTCCGTTTTGCCAGAATTGTACTGTGCTGTCCGTGCAATCCGTTTCGACGACGAAATAAATCTTGAGCGGTTTAGGGCGCCGTCGAGTCTCTAAATTCGTGAGATAGCCCTCAAGTGAATGCTCGCTGACTTTAGTGATCACCGCCTCGCCCATTTCACTCGGACCAAGCTCGGCCGCGAGGTCGAAGTTGATGTGCGCTTGATCCGCGCGCTCGAAGGTGTAGCGGGTGATGCCGACGCGAGTGGTCGAGGTCATCTCCACCTTGGTCTGGAGGGCGGGCAGGATGACTTGGTGATAGCCTGCTTCGGCGACCTCACCCTGATGGTCAAAAGGGGTCTCCCATGCGGGCAGCCCCTCCGTGCCCTTGAACGCGCCTAAGGTCGGCATCATAGGCAGGGCGGCGAGTTGCCATCCGTGCACGTGGCTGAAGGCTTGAATGCGGTCATTCGAGTAGCGGTAGCCGGAGCCCCAGTCGCCCGCTGCGGTGGTATCCGGTGAGAGGTTAACCATGCCAAAAGGGCGTGAAGCTGCGGCAAAATAGAACCAACGCGTCCACTCTGTTGCAGTGAGTGGGTTGACGAGTTTTGCGTAATTTTCGGGTTGGTGTGTCATAGTGTATTCTAAGAAGTCACGCTGGAAATCCGGCCATATCTGCCGGTCGCATGATTCGGTTTTTATTGAAGTGCTTGGATCTTTTTCGAATTGCAGAGGTATTCACTTTTTCGATATCTTAATAGCTCTTATTAATTGTGGTTTGCTTGCTTTTATAGCTTGTATCTGTGTCGCCTCTAGTAAAAGTCTTTATGGAGTTATAAATCAAACAATAAAGATAGCTTTCAATGGTTTTATCTATTTTCCTGCCTCCCGCAAAAACAGTCTAGTAGTCGTGGTTGCTGGTTATACAGTCTGCAATTGCATTGCTGATCCGCTTTATTGACTCATATTAGAAGGCGTCCCTGAGGTGCCATTCGAATCAACGATTCTGTTCACACTTTAGGGGATTTTAAGTTAGAATCTCAACCGATGAATATTAGTAATACATACGCCCGAAACAAAACCTTAGTCATTGTCGTGGCCGTGAGTCTCGGGCTTCACGTTTTTGGCTTAGTCATATTCGGAACCTTTAAGATCGTTGAAAGCATCACGCGCGAGGAGCAGACATTTGAAGCGCCCGAGATTATTGAAGCGCCCGAGGAGGTGCCTGAATACGAGGTCAACCTTGAGCAGCGCAACCAGTCTAGTGCGCCCCCACGTCCGAATCCGATCGTAGTGGATTCACCGGATGTCAGTATTCCTGCGCTCAACATCGATGTAAATATCGCCAACTCCTCCAGTTATGGTCGGGGTTCAGGAGGGTTTGGCTCTGGAACCGGCGTCTCCGATATGCGGGAGATGGTGATTCAGAATCTCGACTTCTTTGGGGCCAAGATGGAATCGGATGCCCAGCGCATGCTCTTTGTGGTCGATATGTCGGGCAGTATGATCTTGGATCAAAGAGGCTTGGATGGCTATAGGGTCGTTGTCGATGAGCTGGTTAAGACACTAAAGCCATTTGTTGGGATTGGTTCATTCAACGTGCTGGCATTTTCAAGAGAAGTGGAGCGCTTCCGTGGTCGTGCGTTTAAAGATGTGAGTGAAGATTCACTTAAGTATGTTGAGAAATGGTTATTGAGTTACGATCCTGCTGAAGTGGTTAAAGGTAAGTCGAACATCAATAGTTCTTCATTTGGTGGGACTGCCCATTCTGGCACCCGTGCTGACCTCGCTCTGATTGAAGCGTTCGACCTCAATCCGAAGATGATTATTTTCCTCTCAGATGGTGATCCTACGGGTAAAAGTAAAGAGGAAGTCTTGAAGATCGTTGATGAGTTGCAGACAGACCCCAAAACCCCAATCAACACGCTCTCTTATAAAAGTAGGAGTGGCCGAGGTTTTTTGCGGGATCTCGCTGCGAAAAACGAGGGTACCTACACCGAAGTCAATTAAGCGGTGTGCTAGCAAGCTGCATACAACGAAATTTCTGCCGGGTGTTTTCTGTGTGACCAGTCCTATCGTCGATCTGGTGTTGCTTGAGCGATGTTTTAACTGATCAATCGGGCGTGCTATGCCTCAATTATAACTTGCAATCGACTCTTTGCTGCCAATGAATGGAAACGCGTTCTTTAGTAGTAAATAATGTAAACTATGGGGCTCCGTTAGATCATTGATTTATGCATACATCTATAAAACCTTCCGCATCACTAATCAGCCGATTGCTATGTGCCTATCTATCAGCTTCCGTCGCCCTGAGTGCTAGCCTGATCTACAACGGTCAGTTTGAGGAGCACGTTGGCGATCAGTTGCAGGGCTGGAAAATTGGTACCGAACCGGGGAAGCCATACGTCCAGAAAGATGATACGACGATCGGATCGAAAGGGATTGCGATTGGCTGGACCGATGGTGCTGAATCCAACGCGCTGACCTTCTTAACGTCGGGAGGTGCGCACAATTTCGGTCTGGCATTTTCGGATCCCTTTCCCTTGTTGCCCGGTTATAATTACGAGATCGCTTTGGAATACACCGCAGATGGTTTGCGGCCTGAAGTCGTGAAGCAGGACTATGCCGGTCTGGTCTTGGATCTGTTCTATCGTGAAGATGGCAAAGAGAGCCCCGGGCAGCGTATCTTTACAACAGTCAATTCGGATACGCCCATCACCGTGTCGCGTCTTAAAACGTATCGTACTGAGTTTATGGTGCCGGAAGGCGTCGATAGTGGGGTGGCACGGATTCAGTTGACGAGCAAGAAGGGGGACACCCCGGTTCGGGTCAATGTCCTCTCCGCCGATGTGCTGCCGAAGGATCCGATTTTGGCCAACAGTGGCTTTGAAGTGATCGTCGATGGTGCGCCGAAGGGGTGGAGTTTGTACGGTGGCGCTCTGGTGAAAGTCGACCCATCGGTGGCGCACTCTGGGAAGACCTCGGTTGCAGTGGCCAATGCGCCTGATGGAACGCTCTCCGGTTGGAGCCGACTCGTGCCGGTGCGTGCGGATCGTGAATACGAGTTTAGCGGCTACATTCAGACGGGTCTGCTTGAGGCGAATGGATTCTTGCCCGGCGCGACCCTGCAAATTCAATTTCTGGATCGTGATTTTCAACCACTGGGTAAGCCCGTTCGAGCCGAAGCAGTGGGCTCGAAGCAAGCTTGGACGCATACGAGGACGCCCGTGGCGCAGCCGCCAGCGGAAGCGGTCATGGCGCGCTTGACCGCCGGCTTGCTCTATACGAATGGATCCGCTTGGTTTGATGACCTCTCGCTGGCAACCAGTGAAGCGGATGTCGGCGAAGTGGTCATGGTGGATGTCGCTTATCCTGGTCCGGATCCGCGAATTAAGTATGCGGAAAACCTGCTCAAGAACGGGGACGCCGAGGCAGGATCCAATGGCCAACCCGATGGGTGGACGTATATCGGTTCGAGTGAGGAAGATTGGACTGAGTCTGAATTACAAGAACTCTATGACGAAGGCCGCGCCAAGTTCTCTATCGGTCGTGGGAAAGGCGAATGGTCGAGCATGGGAGGCTACGCTGGTCGAGGCACCTTGTTGAATATTGGGATCGAACCTCCCTTGTCTCCAAAGAGTCGTTGGTATGGTCGCGATGCGGTCGATGGCTTTTGGCTCTCAGACCCGATTGACTGTAAGGCAGGAGAATCCTATCTCGCGGGTGCCTGGGTGAAGCCTGGTAAAGTGATCAAGCGCGGATGGTTTGGTCCACTGGAAATCCGGTTTTATAATTCGCAGGGTCGTCGCGTGCAGATGAAAAAAGACGTGCGTATGCCGATCTCTGAGTTGCCTGCGGGCGAGTGGAATTACACCGCCACATTGCCGTACACTGCGCCTGCGGGGGCGACATCTATGCGCTTGCGTTTTGGGCAGGAGTTTTCGGCGCAGACGGGGAATTGGGGACGTCTCCTCGGAGATAATTTCGCTATCTGGAAATTGCCTGAACCTAAGAAGAACTTATCGACGGTCACCGACACGCTGAAGCTCAACACGTCTGCTTTTCAGCAATGGTTCATCGATGTGCACCAGACGATCAAGCCGCCCTACATGGCCGCTCCAGAGCGCTCCAGGCCTTATCAGAGTTTCTGGGGTGAGTTGCTGAATCTGGTTCCGGGGAATGTTTACTTCGATTCGTCGGCGGTGATCCCGCTCCGTTTGAAACTCAATAACCTGCTCGGAGAGCGTCGCGCCTTATCTTTCGAGGCCACTCCGTATGATGCACAGGGAAAGTCATACCCCCCGGTTCGAATCGCTGCTGTGACGGTTCCCGGTGCTTCCGGTGTTGAAGTCGACTTTGAAATCCCTGCGACGGGTGTGTATGGTGCCTATTATTTAGAGGTTGCGGTGCTCGATGGTGATGCGGTGATCGGTCATTTTAATGGACGTTATGCAATTGTCCCGGAGTCCTGTAAATCTGGGGCACCAGTGCCAAGTTTAGGAATTACTCCGCTGGTGCACATTAACGGCAATGGCAATGCATTTGAAAATGAGCTAGCCGAAATGGTTAAAATTGGTGGCTTTGGACTTGCTTGGGTTCGCATACATTATGCGCCTCGGCGTGATAGTATTGTAGAGCAGTTGAAAGCCGTGAAGCGCGAAATTGCATGGTATCAGGAAATGGGAGTGCGCTGTGTGCTCCAGCTGAACGTGGACGTGATTGAGCCGATTGATAGGGAGGTCTATCGGAGAGCCGGCGCGATTCTTGCCCGGGAAATCGGAGACTCGGTCGTCGCGTTTGGTAATTGGGGGGTGGAACAAGCGAATGATAATCCATTTTACCGCGATGGGTGGGGGAATGATGCGTATGATAAGATTTTAGCGGCACAGTATGAGGGCATTAAGTCCGTATCGCCAAATGCGGTCGTTTTGACTGGGAATATTGCGACCGACTTTGACTCGAAGACTTTGAAGCGACTGTATGACGCTCCGGGCGAGGGGCGGTTTGACGGCGCGATTATCAATGCCTACATGGGGCAACAAGAAGTCTTGGAAAATGCGCTCGCTGTTATGGATGCTCAAGGAGACTCCGACCGGAACGTATGGTTCGAAGAGCAGGCGAGTCAGCGATCCCCCTTTGAAGGCGATGCACGACGTTTCGGCGAGCTGGCGGGGGCTGAACAGATGGTGCGGAATTGGCTTACGCTGCTGGCAGAGCTCCATCCTCGCATCGAGGTCGTGACGATGTGGGGCTTCATTACCGGCGGAGCTCAGGACATTATGATGGTCACGCCGAACCTGCAGCCGCGTCCGCAATTTGCGGCACATGCGGTGATGGCTGATTTTTTGCGCGGTGCCGAGCCGATCGCGAATCTGTCGAGAGAGGGCATGGCGATCTATGCGTGGCGCAAAGCGGGTGTGCCCGCCATGGTCGCTTGGGCTAACGATGGGGAGCAGGCACTGACGTTTTTGACATCCGGAAAGCAACTGATTGTGTCCGATATCATGGGGAATTCTGAGGTGTTGAGTCCTATCGCCGGAAGGGTGTCGGTCGCGCTGACACGCAGCCCGGTCTTTATCGTTGAGCGTCGGTAGCGTATTGCCGATGCCCTCAACCTTCGATTTGTCGACCTATCCATCTCAGTTTTTTAGCGTGGTGCTCGGCTGAACGATATCATTTGTACGGCTACCTGCGGAGAATGCTAATCGATGGGGCAAGGTGAATTTAGTTTGGTTAGGACTGGATATTTGCTTGTAATGACTGTAAAGAATTGGCTGTCTTAGAGGGTTGTTTTTATACAGGGCTCAACCTGTAGGTGAATGCCCGCATGGGAATGTGCCCTTATGAATCGTGCGTAACCCGCTGAATTTCATTATCATACGTCTCCCGAAAACATAAAAATACCCGATCAATATGATGCCTCATCTTACGTTTAATACCCTTAGAATAATGACTGCCTTGCCCTTGTTTGTATCGTCCTTGTTGAACGCCTCTGATGTGGAGCTTTCGGTCACGAAGCAGTTTCCGATGAGTCACTCCCTGAATTGGGTGAAGCAGAAGGCACAACCTGAGAATAAAGAGAAATGGGACGGTGTGCTCGACGAAGTGGTGTGGGGGACGCCTTCGGCCAAACAGGCAGTTTCGAGGAACTGGGCCATTCACTTGACGGATGACGAATGGCAGGAACTCGTCGATCAGAATCCGGAGGAACCGAAGGAAGATTCGACTTTCGACCTGTGGATTCCGTCGGATGTCGAAGTGGTGCGCGGCGTGGTTGCCATCTCGTCGCATGGCACAGGCGGACCGATGTTTAAGGATCCTGCACTGCGTCAAATCGCGCGCGACTTGAACCTTGGGCTCTTTCTTTTTTCCGGTAATCCATTGAAGCGCGGCTTTTGGCCAAGGAGCTTGCTCTTTGATCAATTAGAAGAATTCGGTGCGCAGTGCGGCCACCCCGAATTGCAGAACGCGCCACTCTTTCTATATGGCCATTCCAATGGCACCGGTTTCTCTGCGATCTTTCCCGCGGGTGCCAGTGATCGGGTCTGGGCATGGATGTCGATGCGTCCCGGCACGACCTTTCAAGTCTATCAACCCGGCGCCGCGCAGGTTCCCGGGCTGATTATATTTGGAGAAACCGACCAGTTTTTAGCGAAACCATCCGTTGAAGAGAATCTTTCCATCGTTCCAATGGTGCGGAAGAAATACAATGCGCTTTGGAATACTGCTGTAGAGCCCAAGAAGGGGCACGGTCCGACGCCCAATACGTGGCCGCTGGTTTACTCCTTTCTTAAGCATTCCTTTGAGGCTCGCGTGCCGAAGGATGCCGATCCCCGCAAAGGCGTGGTTGTTTTGAATCAATTGGATAGTCGTAGCGGCTTGCGCGGAGAGAATTGGAATCCTGCAATGGGCGGCTACCAAGAATTGGAAGTCGCGCCTGCGGGTGAATTTCAAGGGGATCCATCCACCGCTTCATGGCTCTTGAATGAAGACTATGCGGCTGATTGGCAGACCTTTCAGGCGACGGGGCGCATGTAGTCGATCGAAGTCCAATTGAGGCCTGATTCTAACGATGTTTAATGTTTAAAACGAATGAATTACACGATGCGACTACTGAAAATTTCGACGATTTATTCTGCGCTTTTATTGGCATGTATTTTTGCCGGTTGTGGTGTGAAGTCAGACACCGCCGATGATGCAGATGCTCGGTTATCGCCGGAGGAGTCCAGTGAAGCGGCTCTCAACGTGGAGCAGGAACCGATGACTCAGACTGAGTCTGGCGCAGGCGAAGTGCATAGTCTTGAGTCGGAAGATGATTCGTCAGTCAGGCTACGAGGTTATGGTGTGCTTTCCAGTGATTTTGAACAGGGGAATGGTGCCTCTCTGCTCAAGATCAAGTGTGAGAGCCTTGAAAAGGCGCAACTGACACAGGCCAAATATCTCTCAGATTTAGAGGTTCTGCCGGGTGTTTCCGAACTTGAGGTTTTGTTGTCGAAGCGTGTGTATTCAGCACGAAAAGTTGAAGACCAGGGTGTGGTGATGGCCTTGCAAAAAGGGGCAGAGGTTTGGATTTTTTCAGGCGATACACTGAAGCTGATGGCTTTAGCGATTTTAAACAAAGTCGATGACTTGGAGAATTGGTCTTCGGTGTCGACTGCAGAGGTTCCCATGTGGTTGGACCGATGGGATCAGTTCGGTTTTCGCTTTTACTATCGGCCTTGGGCTCTACCTTCGGGGGTCAATGGCGACGATTATGATTACGCCAATGAATTTGCGTTTGCCGAAGAAAATGGTCGTTCCGGTTTTATGTTCTGGGAGAATATGAACCCGATTCACACTGCTGAAGGTTTGACCAACAGTTCCTTTCTGGATTTCGCCCGTGAAGCCGCCCGCGAGCGTTCGTTACCAGTCGGCCTGAATATTATGGTTGGCGGTGCGGGGAATGGTTGGCTCTTCAATCCATATCGTGAGGAGACTCAAATCGCGATGCCGCAATACAGTGGCAGTTTTAAAAACCCTGGTGATGGTTATTTAGGGCAGAATGGCTATACGTCTTGGAATTCAGTTGAATTCCAAAATGTGCAACTCGGGCTGCTACAGAAAATTATCAGTGATTACGTAGAAAATGATCCAAACTTGACGAGCGTGTTGGAGCCCCATGGTGAGCTGCGGCATGGCTTACATGACATTTTCATGGAATATGGTCCAGTTGCTGATTCTGGCTTTCGTCGTTATTTGGAGGGGCGCTATGAGAATATTTCGGCCGTCAATGCACGTTGGGAGACTGATTACACTTCGTTTGAGGAGGTGCGCGTGCCGGAAGTGGCCTCTTTTCTCGGATGGGGGCCGGATGCATTGGATTTAGCTGGTGTCTGGAAAGTGAAATACGAACCTTTGCCTGCAGGTGAGTCGCTCGGGTATAAAGATAATCGGGGTATTGCGTCTAAACTCGTCCCGACTTTGGGGGCACCGAAAGAATGGTTTGCCGAAGATTTTGATGACAGTGATTGGCTTGAATTTGAAGCCCCAGCGACTGACGACGTGCTGTTCATCGAACAGCGTCCCGCAGTGGTTCGTCAGACGATCGATGTGCCTGCGGAGTGGTTCGAGGGAAAGAAGCAAGTCTGGCTTTACGTCTGGGACTTAAATCGTGGGCCTCACGACGTGGCGAAGCTATATATGAATGGCCAATTCGTCGGTGAGGATACTGTGGTGCATCCGGCACCGCATTGGATGGCATTGGATGTTACGCAGCAGATACGAGTCGGACAGAATCAAGTGAGCCTACGTTTGCCAAAGGCCATGATTGCTTATCGTATCTATTTGTCGCCCGATGCGCCACACTACTATCCAAACCTCGGGATGGCTCAAAATGCACTCTGGGTCGACTTTATCGATTGGATGGAGTGGTCGCGGGAAGAGGTCGTTCAGCGTGGTATGGACATGATTCGTCAAGTCGCGCCTAACCGTCCCATCGTCATGATGGCACCGGATGGTTACGAGAGTTCTGCCTTAAAGCTGGCTCGTAACTATGGCGGCAATTTCCATAACACGGGATATATGGGCGCGTTTTATGCCGACTATTTGCCGTCGTTGATGCGGGGCGCAGGTTTGCCGTTCAGCTTGGAACCCGGCGGTCCGGCTAGCGACTTACCTGGCTTCAAGAAGCAGTTCGGCTTGTATACCTCCGAGGGCTTACAAGGCATCGATTACTTTATCCATATCGGTAGCATTCTCTGGAATGATGAGATGCGTCAGTTCTTCGTTGAGAATAACAAGCTCTTCAAACTGTTCGGCAAATATCATGGCGCAGATACCGATGTCGCAGCATTCTATTCTTCGCAGATTGATGGTTATACGGGCTATCCATGGCCGAAGGATTATAATATGAATTTGAAGTCCGGCTATTGGAACTGGAATCCATTTGCATATCTGCGAGGGATTTATGCGGGCGATGGGCTGTCTGAATCCTCCTTTGATGCGGGCGATGCGGAAAAGTATCGCGTGATATTGGACTCCAATACGTCGATCATGACCGATACATTGCTCGAAGATATTGAAGCTTATGTGCGCGATGGAGGTATTTACGTGACGTCGATTCAGACGGGACGCCATACACTGACTGAGCCGAACACTTGGCCGATCGCTCAGTTGACTGGTTTTGAGGTGACTCATATTGATGAGTTAGATTCCCAATCCGGTCGGGCATTAACGCCTCGAACCGTGCATCCCGCGCCGGGGCAATCGATTTTTAAAGGAGATTGGTCGTATGCTGAAGCCGATGGACTGACTTTGAAGGCTGTTGCCGAAGATGCTCAGGCATTGATGCTCTGGGATGACGGGAGCGTCGCGGTCGGTATGCGTCCGCTCGGCAAAGGATACATCGTACAACTTGGCTGTAAGTTCGTACCTACGAAATTTGATGACCGCTTGAGTTACCGAAGCAATGTGAATACTCCGAAGATTCGTGCCACACGTGCGCTTTACACACAACTCTTGGAGTGGCAGCAGGTGCCACAAGTCCCTGCAGTCTGGGAGCCAAACGCGAATGATGTGCGCTTTCGTCATTACGTGAGTAATAATGGGCTGTATGATGTGTGGACGGTCTGGAATCCTAATGAATCAGGTGGACTACAGGGACATATTCAGCTCAAGGAGAGTGACGCGACTTGGGGCTATCGTGCCGTGGATGGCAGTCGTGTTAATGTGGTCGATGGGCGTCTTGACTTGAAGCTAGAACCCTTGGAGACGCAGGTATTCTTAACACCACGCAATCAGTTGGAAAACGCTGCGCTAGAATGGTTGGAGTTACAGCAGAAATGGTGGCGCTCAACAGTTGAGATCTCGGATACGAATTATCAAGATACCGGGAAGTTGGAACTGAATGTGGTCGATCTACAAGCTGACTGGGCATTTCTACCTTTAACTGGCAATGAAAGTGTTGAAGCGATGGCGCAGCCTGCTTTCAACGATTCCCGTTGGGATCGCTTGCCGATGGAAATTTGGAATTTCAAGCCAGGATATGAGTCCATTACTCATGCGTTAATGCGCAAGGAATTCACAGTTCCTGCAGAATGGACGGAGGGTGACATTGAACTGTGGCTCTATGCTTGGTTTCAGTCGACCTTTGTGGGTGAAGCGCGTGTTTGGCTGGATGGTCAGTTGATTAGAAACTGGTCTGCAAATGGTATCGATGCCGTCAATCCTGATGGCGTGCTGAAGGCCGGCACGTCCCATACCTTGGCCGTCGAAATTAAGAGTAAAGGTCACGTTGCTGGAATTCGGGGCTCCGTGTGGATTCGTTATAATCCGAACCCATTACATCGAATCGATTTGTCGGGTGATTGGCTTTCGAGTCAGGATATGATGTCCACTGGAGCTTCTGTGAGCTTGCCGGGTCCTTACTCGGCGATGAGTCTTAAACGGAATATTGAAATACCATCTGCGTATGAGGGGAAGCGTGTCTTGTTGAATATGCAGCGCACGGGATCCATCATTGGACTGATGATCAACGGTCATTGGTTGAGACGTTTTCATCATCAGATTGGTGATGAAATGGAGTTGGATATCACGCCTTGGGTGCATTTCGGTGAGCGTAACAGTATCGAGATCATTGCTCCCAATGGCGTGAGCCGAGGTGAAATTAAGTCTGTTGAATTACGCATTGAAAATTCCCCCAATGGGTAGTCATTTCAAACGGCGAAATCACCAGATATTATCAAACAGATTAGAACTTTTAAACTAGATCCGACCCTATCTAAGATACGAATGAAAACACACACCATTCTGGCACTTGTGCCTTTGCTATTCTCATTAACCGCCTGCGATAAAGGCATATCGCCAGAGCAAGTGACTCTGGCCGAGGACTTACCGATAGTGGAGGTCGAAAACTCTAGGAGCGAGACGTATCCTATGGCTCTCAAGGGACTCGATTTTGAGAACCTGGATCAGGTTGCGTTAAGAGGCTTTGGCGAGGTTTCGGGGAGGTATTATACCTTTGAGGAGGCGCAAGCATCTTTCCTCGCAATTGCATGTGACGATGTCGCGACGGCTGAGCTGACGCTGGCTAAATATCTCTCAGACCTTTCCCTTTTGCCAGGAGTTGAGCTTGGCAGTTTGAGTGTTGAGGGAATGGACATCACTCTCCGTAAAGTTGAGAGCCAGGGAGTCATTGCTGCGTTGCAATCCGGGAGTCATGTGTATGTCGCTGCGGCGAATGATGAGCCCGGCATGGAGTGGCTCATGAATAAAGTCTATGATGCCTCTTTACAGGGGGCGTCTTTCAACGCGACGGTTGAGGTGCCGATGTGGTTAGACCGGTGGGATCGATTTGGCTTTAGGCATTACTACCGGGTTTGGCAGAAGCCAGAAGATCATCCCAGCGGCGAACCGTATAACTTTTTCCCTGAATTCGATTTTGCCGAAGAGAATGAGCGCAACGGCATCATCCTTTGGATGGGCGGCGATCAAGTGGATACGGCCGAAGGACAAACCAACCGTGCTTTATGGGGTTGGGCGTTTGACGAAGCGGCGAAGCGGAAATTGCCGACAGGACTGAATATCTCAACGGGGGGTGCCGGGCGGACTTGGTTCTTTAATCGTTATCGGGATGAGAACGAAGTTAAGATGCCGCAATACACCGGAAGCTATCATGCCATCGCCAACCCATATTTCGGTGGTGCCGGACGGCTATCGTGGAGCGCGCAAGGTGCTAAAGATATGGAGCTCAGCATTCTTCAGGGCATCGTGGAGGATTCGGTCAAGTCGCCTAATGTGACCACAGTATTGGAGCCCCACGGTGAGTTGAAGCATGGGAGTCAGGACATTTTCATGGAGTATGGCCCACTTGCGGATTCCACCTACCGCAAGTTTTTACAAGAGCGATACAGCTCACTGGAAAGCCTCAACGCAGTCCACGAAACGCAATACACCTCCTGGGATGAGGTGCGTGTGCCGGAAGTCGCATCTTTTCTGGGATGGGGACCGGAGGCCTTGGATCTGAATGGCAAATGGCGCATCCAGTATGAGGAGCGACAACAGGAGGCAGACTTTGATGAGCAGGGCTCAAATAAATATTCGCGCATGGCTTCGCAGGGAGCGCCCGAAGAATGGTTTGATCCAAAATTCGATGAGAGTGCTTGGCCACTGGTGGTTGCCCCCGGGCATGACCGAACCATGTTCCTCAAGCAACAGCCAGCGGTCTATCGGATGGACTTCACGGTCGGGGCTGACTTTTATACACGTGGCGATCCGGTCTGGCTTTACCTTTGGGACCTGAATGCAGCCACTGGCGATACAGTTCGGGTCGTTCTCAATGGCAAAGAAGTGGGCAAAGATGTGTTGGGGCACGCACGCCCGCATTGGGGAGCCTATGATGTCAGTAAAGTTCTGCAGCGGGGGAACAACCAAATCAGCATTCGTTTACCCAAAGGTTACCTGGCTTACCGAGTGTACCTTTCGAAGCAGCCCCCCAGAGAATATCCAAATTTGGGGCAGGCAAAGAATGCCCAGTGGGTCGACTTTTCGGATTGGGGTGCTGCGTCTCGCCTAGACATGGTGCGTCGGGGGATGGAGATGATTCGTCAGGTGGCACCCAATCAGCAGATCACCTTGATGGCGCCCGATTCGTTTGCGGACGGCATCCGCAAGATGGCTCTGAAGTATGGTGGCAACTTTCACAATACCGGTTACATGGGTGCGTTTTGGGCGGATCTCTTGCCCTCGCTGATGCGCGGCGCTCGACTGCCGTTTTCACTGGAGCCGGGCGGCCCCGCGCGTGACCTGACTACATTTAAAAAGCATATGGGGCGCTATGCCACCGAAGGTCTGCAGGGGATCGATTATTTCATCCACCTCGGTAGTATCTTCTGGAATCCTGAAATCCGCTCGCACTTTGAGCAGAATCTTCCGCTGGTTAAATTAATTGGTAAATATCACGCGCCGGAGGCCGAGGTTGCCGCGCTGTATTCGACCCGAGGCAATGCATTGACCGGGTATCCTTGGGGGGAGGCGCTCAATACCAATTTAAAGGCGGGGTATTGGGCCTGGAACGTGCGCTCGGTGCTGCAAGGTCTCTACGAGAGCGACGGCTTGACGGAGTCATCCTTTGAGGATGGTGATGCGGATCGCTATCGGGTCGTCATCGATACGAACACTTCCATTATCGAGTCAAAAATGGTGAACGATATTCATGAATACGTGGCGCAGGGCGGCGTGTTCGTTTGCTTCGTTCAGACCGGTCGACACTCATCGACGGTCAAAGATTCCTGGCCGATTGAAGCGCTGACCGGTTTCGAGGTGACGCATATCGATCCGCTCTCAGAGAGTGGGCAAGCCTCGGAGGCTCGAACCATGCGGCCTGCGCCCGGTCAGGAGGTCTTTTCCAATGATTGGGGCTCCGTCCGAGCGAACGGCCTGAGCTTGAAGCCGGTTGCTGACGATGCGCAGCCATTGATGCTTTGGGACGACGGCTCCGTGGCCATTGGCATGCGCCGGATCGGGGAGGGGATGATTCTTCAAGTGGGATGTAAATTCACCGGGCAGAAGATCTTCGACCGCTATTCGCCGGGTGCAAATTCAGTGAATCCACGCTTCCCCTCCGAATTTAGTGCGCTCAGGAAACTCATGCAGCAAATCCTCGAGTGGCAGGATGTGCAGCCGGTGCGTGCGGAGTTGAAGCCCTCGAACTTGAATGTCATCTGGCGTCACTACATCAGTAATAATGGCTTGTACGATGTCTGGTCGCTTTGGAACCGCAGTGAAGGTGTGACTGTTCAAGGCAATTTGGCGATCGCACCGGGCATGCCATCGGACTGGGCGCTCAATGTGATTACCGGTGAACGTATTGCGATGGAGAATATGGAAATCCCAGTGGATTTGGAGCCCTTGGAAACGGTGGCGTTTCTCACGCCACGCAAGCGTGTGACCGAAGCGCCCTTGGCGTGGTTTCAATTACAGCGTGACTGGTGGCGGAAACCTGCTGACTTTGAAGCCAAGGATTTGCCGGAGCCGGAGAATCGTTTCACTCTAGACTTGAATGAAGGATGGGCCTTCAAGGCGCTCGCAGCCTCTGAAGATGGATCCACTTTCTCAGGGGTGGATGTGGATGACGACTCCTGGGAGCGAGTCGCTCTCGGGATTCGCCCGATGCCGGAAAAGAATGAGAATGCCCACTACCTGCTTCGACGCGAATTCACAGTGCCTGCGGACTGGGGCGAAGGTGAGGTGAGCCTATGGATCATGTCATGGGTTCCGCCGACATTCTTCGACCAGGCTCGTGTCTGGATCAATGGTGAGCTGGTCTATGACTGGGCTAACCGTGGTGTCATCAACTTGACGGAGGATGGGCTCCTGAAACCTGGAGACACCTACACCATCGCGATTGAATTCAAGTCGGAGAACTACGTTGCCGGATCACGCGGCAATGCATGGTTGTGGCTGTGGCCTAAGGCCTATGCCACGCAAGATCTCGCCGGTCAATGGCGCCCAAGTATGGATGTATTGAATTATGGTGATCTCGTGACGCTTCCAGGAAAATATGATGCGAAGAGTCTGCTCAATACCGGCGTTGAGATCCCTCAGCAATACGAGGGCGACAATGTCATCATTTCGATTGAGGGCAGCGGTTCATTAACCGGCGTGTTGATCAATGGACATTGGGTGCGTCGCTTGCATCACCATATCGGCGATCGATTTGATCTGAACATCACCCCATGGGTGAAATTCGGTGAGACCAATGAAATCGAAATTGTCTGCATGCGCGGAACCAGTTCGGGAACCGTCGAGAGCGTTGAGCTGAAATACTATAAACCTGAAGTCTATCCTTAGAGTCGAACGAATACCTTAACACTTTAAGGAACCTGATTGGATGAAATAGCTTGAACATGGTGGCGGATTTGGGTGATTCTTCGCTGAATAATGCCGCATAGTCAGAAAAATAGGATAAAAAGGATGGTGACCTTGGCAGACGTTGCACGTCACTCGGGTGTGAGCGCCCGGACGGTCTCCCAGGTGATTAATGGTAGTGCGAATGCGACGACGCGCGTGAGTGAGATAACCGCAAAAAGAGTTCGGGAGGCGGCCGAGACGTTGAAATACCGCCCCAGTGCCTCCGCTCGAGCGATGCAGGGTCGTGGCTTGAGGCAGATTGGTTTTATTCTCGAATATGAAAAGGTTGATGGGCGTGTGCCTCCAGTGATTGCGATGCCTGCGCTTTTGGGAGTGGGTGATTATCTAGCAGAGAAAGATTGGAACTTTAGTATTTTTCGAGAGCAGCGTGGAGTGGCGGATACAGATGAGCTTCCGCGCTATTTGAAGGAGAATTCCATTGACGGCTTTATTTTGAATTCGTCTACACCTGCTAAAGATGAGCGGATTTTGGAAGAGTTGCGGCGATTTGATATTCCGCACGTTGTGCTCAACGGCTCTTCCAAATATAACAATATTTGCATGGACGATGCTGCTGGAATCCAGCTCGGGGTGCAGCACCTAATCGAGTTGGGGCATTCCCGTATTGTTTATGTCGGAAGGGACCAGGAGACACACCATTCGGTCTCATTACGGCGAAGTGTCTATCAGGATACCATGCAAGCGGCTGGTTTGAAGCCTCATGTTTGGAATTATGGTGGCAGTCAAAAGCTGCTCAAGCCGCATGCGAGTACGTTGACTCTAAAGCAAACGCAAGCAGCGGATATTGTTAGTTTTTTTCGCGAGCAGCAGCCGACCGCATTTATTTGTTACTCGGATATGAATGCTTTGTATATCTGTCAGGCATTGTCGAGCGCGGGTATTCGTATCCCGGAAGACGTCTCAATTTTGGGGTATGACGATCTGCCCTACGCCTATTTGAATTCGCCAGCTTTGACTACGATGCGCATCGATTTCTATGAATTGGGATGGGAGGCTGCCCGGATGTTACTGCGCTTAGTCGGTAAGCCATCGGCTAAGTTGCCTTCAGTTGTTTTGAAACCTAAGTTGATTATTCGAAATTCAGCTTGTTCGCCTCGGAAGTCATAGACTCCTATTCTCCGCGGCTCATCCAGAGCGATTATTTTTACTAAAATCAATATAAGCTTTGACATTATCAATAAATTCAGCGCTGAATCATGTATTGGAGTTCCTTTCCCTCTTACCTGCTTCCCTAAGTTTTGACACATGTATAATGCGATTTACCACCAATAGAAATCCCCTTAAGTCCATCCTGCGGTGCTTTGCCTGTCTATTTTTAATCACTTTCACTGACACCTATTTAGTTATTGGTGAATACTCAGCCTTAATTGACTCCCCCCATGTCTAATATGAAAAAGCATTCATACCCCCGATGTGACTACAGAACTGTTGGCGCATTTACGCTCATTGAGCTGCTCGTGGTGATCGCAATCATCGCAATACTCGCGGCGATTCTGATTCCCGTGGCGCAATCTGTTCGAACTAGCTCGGCTGCTGCAGTCTCACAGTCGAATATGCGCCAACTTGGTATCCTGTTTCAGCAGTATCAGGCCGATCATAATTATCAATTGCCACCGGCCGCACACAATTTTGAAGGCAAACGTGTCGTATGGGATAAATATTTAGCAGCGTATGCTTCAGACGCTGAACTTAGAGAATTACTGTTTGCGCCAGCTGATAGCTTACCACGGCGATGGTCGAATCAATATCCTCGTTCCTATTCGATGGTTCGTACACGTGGTTTAGGGACTGCGTCGATTTCCTATGTAGAAAGTCCGCCGGCAGCTGCTCAAGGTTTTAATATTACAGACCCCACAGGCGTGCTCTTATTGGTCGAGCGAATTTCTGATACAAATGTTGTGTTTGGCGATTCTGCTTCGGTGACGGATAATCCCGACCAACAGTTGGCGAATGGTGCTGACATGTATGGGGGTAAATTTAATTACCTGTATCTCGATGGGCATGTCGAATTTGTCGAGCCGGAATCGACGATCGGCAATGGCTCGATGGGAGCTCCTGGCGGAGCATGGACGATTCGTATCACGGATTAATCCATGCTTTGATTTACAGCATTTCAATACTTCAGAAAGCATGCATTACTCACGTTACGTGTAATCTTCATGCTTAGTTTTGCTCTGAACTATGCGACATTAGGTAAAGCACAGACACTGTAGATTGTTGAGTTTTATCATCAGAATCAACCGACTGCATTTCTAAGTTACTCGGACTTGGATGCGCTCTATGTTAGTCAGGCCTTACTCAATGCTGGGGTTCGTGTGCCGGAAGACGTCTTTACCATATGTATATTTGAATCATCCGGCTTTGACGGCTGTGCGCTTCGAGTTTTATCAATTGGGCTGGGAGGCTGCCAAGCTGCTGCTGCAATTAGTCAGCAATCCATCATCGAATTTGCCCTTTGTGGTTCTTGAACCGGAATGGAGAGTTCGAAGCTCAAGCTGTCCGCCGTCTAAATGAGCGGATGTATTACCTATGTGACTTCGGAACCTAAGGATTTAGGTAATTGCTGAGATCATAGAGAAAATGCTTGTATTTATGAATAATTAAATCATAAGTAGATTTAGCGCGGAATTAATCTGGTGTTTTACTCAGTATCCACCTGGCGTTCCATGCAAGTTTATCGTTCTGAAAAATTAACCCCGACAAAATAAACAACCTATACTCATGAAAATTAAATTCATCGTCCCACTCGCACTGCTTGTATCTACCGGAACCCTGTTATCCGTCGTAGACTATTCTTCGGGGGGCTCTCAGTACTCCCAAGATTTCGATACGCTCGCCTTCACTGGAACGCCTGACTGGACCGATAATTCCACTGTAGCGGGCTGGTATGCGTCCATTGGTGGAGCGAATCCGACGACCTACAATACCGCCGATGGGGGTGCCTCCTTTCAGGGGCGCCTGATTAGTGCGGGGAGTAGTGGCAATTCCGATCGGACGCTTGCCTATATGCAGAAGTCGCCGAGTGATGGGGTTAATATGATTGGTGCAGCTTTTTCGAACACGACTGGAGCGGAGCTTACATCCTTCTCTCTCGCTTACAATGGTGAGCAATGGCGGTATATCGGTGGCGAATCGGCGACTGTGATGGCATTTGAGTATCAGATTTTTTCGAGCGGGTCGGGGAGTTTAACGGCCGCATCCGGTTGGACAAGTGCTTCATCCTTGGACTTCACATCGCCTCAGACGGGAGCAAGTTCATCGGCTGTGGATGGTAACGTAGCAGGGCGGAGCGGTGTCTCAGATACAATATCATCGATTGCTTGGGACGATACCGAGGAGTTGTGGATTCGCTGGTCTGTTTCTGGTGCGAGCTCACGAGCGATTCTCGGGGTCGATGACGTTGTCTTCTCCGCGATACCTGAAGTGTCCGCCTTTGCTTCTATACTAGGAGGTTGCAGCTTTGCATTCATGCTGCTCACTCGTCGACGTCGGGGGTAGTCGTCGAAATCGATGCGTCCTACCGCTGGTTAGATTTTTCGCTTGGATTGAAAAACAACTGGATGAGACGTGCGCAATTGGCAGATCAGTCGTCTTCTTTTGTGCTCTGGTAGATTGAAGGTTTCGAGTCCTTCCGGGGTAGCTGTTTGCATCCACCTTCTTACCTTCGTGAGCATCTGATGTAACTGAGTCTGGGATTCCAATTCCGCGCGCTTTGAGTGGTCGATCCGAGCGCGAACCGTTCTCCAGTATGGAAGGTCGATAAGGCTCGTCGATGTCCCGTGTTTGAGGCACGCGCAAGGTCAGCGGGTCGGCGGAACTTTGGGTAGCACCCCAGGTTTCCGGCCTTGGCTAGACGCCTTAATCCAATTTGTCGCGTAACGGGTTCCTGCTCTGCGTCTCGCCTAGGCTCGACTGGATTTACAGACAGTTTTTTGCACTACCAGCCCAATTACAGATGGATCGATTACAGTTCCAGATGTTATTTGAATTTTGTGCTTGATAGATATTGCGCTGAATCTAAAAATGCACTGATTCAGCGCGGAATTAGGCTAAAAGGTAAGACTATCGGACTGCGGAATCTAATTCGTAAAACTTAGGCTCTGTTTCAATACTACTAATCCCGAAGGAAAAGAAAGTAAGTCGTGATCTTGCCAATTGCGACGATAGTTAGCCACTCGGCTCCATTTTACGGAGAGTATCAATCATATCATGTCATTAGAAAATTATTTAAGCGCCGATTTCGCGCAGAATCAATCAGCTGTCGAAGAGCCATCCTCTGCGGGCGTACTTTACATGAGTCCCGCGAATTGGCCTTTAGAGGAAAGTGATGCAGGGGTTCGTAAACGGAGATACATTCGTTTTTCGGAACGTCCGAATGGTTTCGACGTCGATCTGGATTGTTTAAAGCGCACGCTTGAGGTGATTGTGCCTCAACAACAAGCTAGCGGTTGCTTTATTTCACCTGAAGATCTGTTGAAGATGGATAAGACGGATGACCACTTGGGAGTCTCCGGAATGTTGGCTTACTATCTGAGTCTGACGGGGGAGAATGAACAATGGGAGGATGCCTTGCGCCGTGCGGCCAGTTTTCAGTTGGAGAATTTTTGTTGGGAAAAATCCGGTGTGGCCGGGCGCTATGTTCGATTTGATTTCAAACGGGACACTCCCTTGGACTGGTGTAATACGCTTTGGAGCTTACAGGGGTTGAACTTTGTGCTGCAATATGGGCGCAGCTTCTTAACTCAGGACTTGTATGCCGAGCTCGAAAAACTAGGACGAGACTTCTGGGATTATTTAACGAAATTACCGTCGCGTGACGAAAATCCCTGTCATAATCAGCTAATTGAGTATGCATCGATTGGCTACAGTTACGGCCAAGCGTCTGGACGCTCCGAAGTTTGTGAATATGTTTTAGAGTATTATCGAACTGTGCTGCGTAAGTTGCGTATTCTGGATCGCGGCCGCTGGATTTACGCTGAGTTTAATAGCTGGTGTGGGCATTACGCATTATTGTCTTGGTGCGCCTTGGAACATCTGTTTGCGGAGAGTGGGGACGCTGAAGTTGAGGCGGATGCAATTGAAATGGCGGCAGCCTTTAATGACCGTCTCTCAGCTGGAGGCTTTTACTTCGGTGGCTCACGTCGCGATGAGCCTGGATATGAGACTTTTCTCTATCAATTTTGGTTGAGAGGGCAGACGTTTAATTTTGATCGTCTATTACTGCCTGAGCCTTCCAATCAGTGGCGCAATTTGATCTATGATGGGCATAATGGACGCAGTCTGATTTCTGAGATGACGCTCTATGCCAAGAAGCCTGTCGCTACTCAAAACACTTTGGGATCCAGTGCGCATACACTTATGTTGGATCGCTGTTCAGTACGATTGAATGAAGATGCCACTTTGCACCATCTATCGGTGAATGGCTTGGAATTGCTGGCCGCTAATTTTCCTAATAAATTGCGGAGTCCGTTATGGTGGAAAAACAATGGAACATGGCTTGAAGATCGTCTGTTGGCAACGCCACCGCCTGCGAGTCAGTTACAGAGTTTTCACACAGTGCGAGAGCAGACTGGATCTGGCTTAGAGGTGCGTGCCACCATGCAGCGTGGCGGGGAGTGGGAGATTTGTCAGTGGTGGATCAGTGATGGTAAACGACTGCAATGGGTGGCTCATTTTGTCGCGCATAGTTCTGTTCGCAGCGAGCAAGTGAAGTTTGTTTTCGCAAATCCATACTTGGCAGAGTTTGACGGTGAAGTCGGACCAGTTTCTTTAGTTTCTAGCTCGAAAGAGTCAGTGACTACTTGTGGCCCCTCTCAATTGTTAGAGAGCACTGACTATCTTCAGATCGGTGATCAGTTCATCCGGTCTTCGCATCCACTCAGTTTCGTACGTCCGAGTGAGCATGCCTTCGATGGCTTTCCTGCGAGAAATCGTAAATTATGGAGTCGGCAAGAGGATTCGAACCGCATCGAGATTCTATTGTCGGCTGAGCCCAAGCAATTTGATTTTCGCGAGAGCTTTTTTGCAGGCCTTGAGGTCGGCAGTGAATCAACCGCTGCGGCTGTGACTGAATGGCCCGAAGGCTGGGAATACGCTGGCGCGTTAGGGAGCTTTAAAGCTGTAGAAACCAATGGTGTTTGGTCCTATGTTTTTGAGCCTCAAGATGCTGCACCCTTTCAATTGTTAAATCCTGCTTTTGGTCTGCTTACTTCCGAAAGTTAATTCCATTATATTTCTAAAAAATAATTACCTTAAATATGTTACAACCTAATTTGAAAAAAACCTTATTTATACTCTCACTCTTTGTGTATTTGTTTGCATCGCTGAGAGCATCAGAGGTGAATTTATTTGAGACCTCAACTTTCTCGAAGGATAATGGATGGAAGATTGCCGTCGATAAAGTGAGTGCGAAGGCTGGAGGGTCTATATTTTTTGAAGAAGGGAAGGCCGTCGTTGAATGTCCCAATATTATAACGCAACCTTATGCGGTGCACCTTGTGAGGACGACGAAGCTAGAGCTTGGTGCAAAATACCGGATGAAGTTCGAGGCTGAGGTTGAGTCACCTGGAACGCTTGAGATTGTCTATGGAACACGGAAGGCACCCTACAAAATCTATTGCCGACAGTACGTTCAGCTGGAGCCGGGGCAGAAGGAGTATGAAGTGGTGCTTGGTATTAAGGAAGATGCGTCGGGCGTAGAGGACCTTAGCCGTCACTATATCATTCGCCTTTATTTTGGCGGACAGAAGAATACGAAGCTGACGATGAGCAATATTGAGCTCAATAAATTGCTGCCTACCAATCTTTCTGATTCATGGAGTCTATTCTTTGGCGCCAAACAACCGGAATCATATTCAAGGATACCAAAGTATCTGGAGGCTATATCCGGTGGTTATACCTCGCCAAAAGTCGTCGCGCTAACTGAGGATTCTATTGATCTTCTAACACAGAGTGACAAGCCAGTCGCTGAAGGGAGTTCAGCGATTTTATATAATAAATTTATGTCAGAAGAGAGTGGGCTGATGCACATCGGTATGGCTGCTGACTATTGGATGGAAGTTTATGTGAACGGCGAAGAGGCGTATAGCACAATGGCTAAAGGGAATATTTATGACAGCTATGAACCAGGCGATCACATCTTCACATTCCCTGTAAATAAAGGTGAGAACATCATTGCAGTGAAAGTTCTTAGCGGATCTCAGGGATGGAGGTTTGTGTGTGGTATTCCTTCCTTGGAATTGAATAGTTCCTCTGCTCGGCCAAACATCACTTTCGTAGAAGACTCTATTTGGAAAGCCTATGATATGCCTTCTTTGGAAGTGACACCAGGTAGTGCGCTCGACCTATCGAATGCAGTCGACGCTCCAGCAGGTAAATATGGACGTGCGATCGTGAATCAGGTGGGTCGTTTGGCCTTTGCTGATAATCCCGAAAAATCAATTCGTATACGTGGCTTTAATGGCGTGCCGAGAGAGGTCTGGCAGTATGGTAACGAAGAGGGGTTCGAGATCCGAGCAGTGCGCTTTGCTAAGGCTGCTAGACGTCAGGGCTATAACCTTGTGCGCTTGAACATGCTTGAAGGTGAATTGATGCGCGATGTGACTGAAGATATGAGCCATCTAAACGCCAATTATTTAAGACGTTGGGATTTCCTTTTGGCGGCGCTGAAAGAAGAGGGGATTTATAGTCACCTCGTTCTTGCTTCATATAGTAATTACTATGGTCCATTTACGTATGAGAGCGAAATCTTTAAGCGGCGTAATGAGAATAAGCTGAAGATGTCTCTGGGCGATAAAGGAGCCCGTGAGCATTGGGAGTTCGGAGCAACGCTACTACTCAATCACGTTAATCCCTATACTGGTATCGCTTGGAAAGATGACCCATCGATAGCTACGGTAGAGTTTTATAATGAACAAGAGAATGGCATCCGAAAATACGACCCTATCTCAGCCGCGGACCCATCCATTAAGGAATTACTCGAGGAGAGGTGGCACGCATGGTTAAAGAATAAGTTTAAGGATGGTGTCCCTGCTGCATTGAGCAAAGAATTGAAAGGCCAATCCTTGGATAGTGTGGAGGCTCCAAGTATGCTTAGTGACTCCTACATTCTTGCAAACGAGTTTTCACTATTTCTCCTTGATACTGCGATTGAGAATGTGACCTGGTACGAGAATATTGTGCGAAAAGCTGGATACAAGGGCTTGGTTACGCAGTATAATTTCTCGAAGAAACTTGGGTTTAGTGCCGCTCGTTGGCAAGAGTCTCAAGTCGTCAGCATGAATGGTTACTTCACCCATCCGCACAATGATAAAGTGGATCAGTTTAGTTCAGTCGAAAAGATGGGGGATTACTTCAGAAGTATCAATTCGACGCGTCTGGTTGATCGTCCGTTCTTTATCACTGAATTTAACCATGCGTTTCACAATCAATATCAACATGAACTTGGGTTGATGATGGGCGCCTACTCGTCGCTGCAAGGGCACAGTTCTATCATGATTCACTCTGGACCTGTTGATTTTACCGTGGATCCGCGTGCGATCAGGAACTTCACTTCCAGTTCATCACCAATTATTCGTGCGAGTGAGTTTCTTGCGGGCTGTCTGTTTTTCAGAGGTGACGTGCAAGAGTCTCCCAACACACTCGATCTGCGCATCACTCAAGATTACCTCACGACGAACAAAAATAGTAATAGAGCCATTAATAGCAATCAGACCAAAATGGCTTTGATCTCTGGTTTCGGTCTCAGCTTCTCGGACATGAAAACAGCAGATGGAATCGGAGATTTTGCTAAATCAACAATGATCTTGTCTCCAGAAGACGGTTCCGTCGTCACAGGAACAGAGTGGGCGAGTTCTATCCAGGATTCGACCGATGAAGCATTCTCTCTCGACGATGCCGTCTCAAAGCTTCGGGAGTCTGGGATCATTGCTGCCTCGAATATCAGTAAGCCGAGCGAGGGAGTCTTCCAAAGTGATACGGGTGAGATCACGATGCGTGCGAATGAAAAACTGTTGAAGGTGATCGCAGATCGCACAGAAGCGATTAGTATCGCGCCCGAATGCAGCGAAGATTTAAATCTGCTTAAGATTAAGAACACTAATGTTTCTGCGACAATTGCAGCGTGTTCCGTTGATGGTTCTCTTGAGTCCAGCAAGCGTATTGTGTTTTTGTATATCACTCAAGTGGCCAACACAAACATGGTTCTGAGCTCTGATCGGAAAGAGCTGATTAACCAAGGTTCTGTGCCCATCTTGCTACAAACGGGCTTACTCAGTGCTTCTCTAAAGAATACCAATAGTGAGCAAATGGCGCTCTACTCACTGAACTTCGATGGTACTAGAAAAGAGAGAATCGCCGTGACCCACGAAAATGGGGCAGTGAAGATCGAGTTGGATACATCTAAACTTAAAAAGGGTCCGTCTGTATTCTTCGAGCTCGTCGCGGAATCAGTGAATTAGGGCAGCTCATCTCACTTTATGTATACATCCAATCAGAATTCTCCCTTTGATTTGTCGGGGCGTGTTGCGCTGGTCACGGGTGCCGCGCAAGGACTCGGTCGCGCAATCGCAGCAGAGCTCGCTCAGAATGGAGCCCATGTTATTGTCAATGATCTACGCGAAGACGGTTTGTCGAAGGCATTTGTGCGCGAGCTCAATGAGTCTGGGCATACTGCCTGGAACATCGCGGCAGATGTCTCCGATGAGGCGGCGGTCGCTGCCATGTTTCAACGGATTTCCGCGGAATGTGGACGCTTGGATATTCTGATCAATAACGCCGGGACTGCGATCACTCAGGACATTTTTGAGACTTCGCTTGAGCAGTGGGATCGTGTAATCGATACTAATCTCAAGAGCTGTTTCTTGTGTTCCAAACAAGCGATGCTCTTGATGCGTGAGCAAAAATATGGTCGTATCGTCAACATCTCTTCGATCGTGGCGCATCGCGGTGCATTGATGGGGCCTGTTCATTATGCAGCGTCTAAAAGCGGCATGCTGGGAATTACTAAAACGCTCGCACGCACGGGGGCGCCACTGGGGATCCATGTGAATGCGGTCGCGCCGGGGATTATTCTGACCGAGTTGCTGGAACGTTCACATGGTGTTGATGGAATTGAAGAACTAGCAAAGATGGTGCCACTCGGCGTGGGCGCGCCTCGTGACGTCGGCATGGCTGTCAGTTTTCTGTGTAGCTCGGCTGCAAATTACATTACGGGCACCACTCTAGATGTGAATGGAGGTATGTGTTTGCGCTAAATCAAATCGCTTTGGAGCTTTCGGCAGCGAAGGCAGTAGGGGGGCAGTTGTCTTAATCACGAAGCCTTTCAAATGATTAACCCTTTGGCCTAGCTGAGGCCAAAAGCTAAATTATCACCAACAAAAATAGGATACAAAATTATGAAACTAAAAGCCATCTTACTCGTTCTCAGTAGCCTGGGATTGACTGCACACTTACCAGCCGAGGCGCTGGATCTCATGGGGAGTCAATGGCGAGGTACTACTTTGAAGAAAACGACTTCTGAGGTTAAAAATGGTAACTTTTCGTATCGATGGGATGCCTTTGGAAGCTCTTATTTCCGTATTAATGACGTGTCCTCTCAGGACTGGAATCAATTTAATGAATTGAGCTTTTGGGCGTATTCCGAAGAAAAAACTGATGCGATTATTGCAATCGGAGTCTACGGGGAAACGCAGCCAGGAGGGACTTCTGGCATCTCGTATTATGTGCATCGTTTAACGGTTGATTGGGAAGGGTGGAAGCAGATCAAAGTGTCTTTATCTGATTTTATACCCGTGCGTAGTCCACTCGGTTGGTCAGATGTTTCATATGTTAAAATCATGAGCAACTATGGCACGCAGCCAGTCGCTGGAACTGTTTTATATTTTAACGACTTTAAGCTCGAAGAATAACTCCTGCCTGTCTTCTTCTCCGCGACCGATTCATATATGATCAATCATTACGAAGTCATCGTCGCCGGTGGCGGACCTGCTGGGATCGCAGCGGCCGTATCTGCGGGGCGATCGGGCGCCCGTGTGCTGCTTATTGAGGGGCATGGTTGCCTCGGAGGGGTTTGGACTGCGGGCGCGCTGACTATTATTTTAGATGCCGAGAATAAGTCGGGCATCATGGCGGAGCTTTACCAGCGGTTGGATCAGGCCGAAGCTCGCTCTAAACTTCCGCGCAATCGTTATGATGTGGAAGCCATGAAGTGGGTGCTGGATGAGATTTGCGAAGAAGCCGGCGTAGAGGTGCGTCTGCATACTCAGGTGACTGCCGCCCATCTTGAGCAGGGCGCGCTGACTTCGATTGAAACACATAGTAAATCTGGCTGTGAGCGCTGGTCTGGAAAGATCTTTATCGACTGCACCGGTGACGGCGATTTAGGAGCGTTGGCGGGGAATGGTTTTGAGATGGGCCACCCAGATACGGGGGAAGTGCAACCCATGTCCTTGATGGCGATTGTAACCGGGCTCGCATCGCCTGCGGTTGATCCTTATGTGGTGGAATCCAATGGCGTGTATTCAGATTCACCGAAGGAGGTGCTGTGTGCGGCGATTGAGGCGGGCGGCCATTCGCCTTCGTATCAGAGTCCGAGCCTC